>Ga0070765_100001392_pt1 | contig 14791 bp, 14 predicted proteins | sample HubBroMetageWFT5_FD_71516 | JGI IMG/M metagenome (GOLD analysis project Ga0070765, IMG submission 71516) | Warmed and freeze-thawed soil microbial communities from the Hubbard Brook experimental Forest, New Hampshire - Hubbard Brook CCASE Soil... | ecosystem: Environmental > Terrestrial > Soil... | reverse complement strand
GATCGCATTTTCGCGCGAAGCAATCGACTGACGGATGGGTGGAGTGTCTCGGGGACAACTCGCTTCAGCACCGGGTTTCCCGTGACCCTCCACGACGATTCCGACAATTCATTGCTTGGAACTTTGGGAAATGGCCTCAACAACTCCCTATTGGACACGCCGGAATACAATGGTGCGCCGCTGAATATCAACAGGAATCCGAGACATGGGCGGCCCGAGTTCAATACGTCGGCGTTCAGCACGGAGGCACTGGGACAGCTGGGGAATTCGCGGCGCAGATTTTTCTATGGTCCCGGCATCAGCAATTTCGATTTGACGCTTACCAAATCGCTGCGAATCACCGAGTCGAAATCATTTGAATTCAGATTGGAAGCGTTCAACGCGTTTAACCATGCGCAGTTTTATGGAGCGGCTTCCGTAGACGGCGAGGTGAATGACCCGCATTTCGGCGAGATTGTGAGCGCGGAGGCTCCTAGGTTGGTCCAGTTGGCTACAAAACTTACATTCTAGCGGTCTGTTGAACGATCGAGGTTTTCAAGCTTTCGGTTCTTGATCGTTGGGGCTGAGTGGTGACGTAGTGCTTCGAGTTATCTCCGCCCCTGACAGACAATCGGCATCGCAACTATGGTAAAATCGCTCGCTGCGGGTGAAAGTGAATGCACCAGGTTTTGCTTCGCATCTGCGCACTCCTTGAACACAATTCGATCATAGTCGCGCTCGACGACTCCGTCGTGTTTTATGAGTTAATGGAATTATTTCATTTTACCGGCTTCTTCCTCTTAGTAGGATCTATCGCGATTCTTGATTTGCGAACTATGGGTGTTGCGAGTCGAAAACAGGGCCTTGCTGATCTAGCGAAGCAGTTGTTCCCGTGGATTTGGTTGGGATTACTCTTGGCGTTCGCGTCAGGCTTTTTTATGTTTGCCGGCGACGCTACTGATTTCGCGCTCGCTTCGCTTTTCCGCGTCAAATTACTCGTAATCGCCCTAGCAATCATATTTGGACTAATCATTCAATGGAACGCCCCGCGATGGGGCCGAATGGAAGCCATACCCTTCGGCGCCAAGCTCTTGGCTTTCGTTTCGCTCGTGTTATGGCTTGGTGCGATCCTTGCAGCAGTTGAGGTGCCGGCTCTCTCCGGTGTCGGATGATCGCAAAAATATTGTCTTCGATTGATGAACCTGTGATATCAGCACTGCCCGGCTTTTTCATGTCATTTGCCAAGTGGCTGCAAAGCACCTGGTTTGCCGTCGCGATCAGCAGTTCGCTATGGGCGTATCCGTTCGTCCAGTTCACCCATTTCGCAGGCTTGTCGTTATGGATCGGAACAAACTTTGCACTCGACCTCCGCCTGGTCGGCCTCGGCAAGAAGGAGCCGACAGGTGCTGAACTGGCGCGCGCGCTGTTCGTTTGGAACTGGATCGGATTCGGCGCAGCGATTGCCGGAGGCTTTCTCTTATTCTCGGCGTCGGCGACAAAATACATTCCCAATCCTGCCTTTGAAATAAAATTGGGAGTCCTGATTCCACTCGCATTGATTACTCATATCGTTGTACAGCGAAAAGCGCTCGCATGGGGCGCGACGCGAGAAGTTCAAAGCGCTGGCCGAGTCGCTGGCCTGATCGAGATGGTTTTGTGGCTCTGCGTGATTACCGCAGCTGTTTCCATCCCCAGTTTTGAAGTTCACTAGTTCGGATGTCCGGCTCGTCAATTAGCGGATTCATTGCAACGGCTGTCATCCTTCTGGCCTTCGCCGGTTGCGGCGATCGGCATACTACCCAATCCGACGCACCTGCGGAGGTCGATTCAAGTACGACCGGTTCCATCGCCGGTACGGTCGCGCTGGAAGGGAGTTTGCCAACTGCCAAACCAATCGACATGAGCGCTTCTCCTGCTTGTGTGCAGGCGAATGCGAAATCGGTCGTGTCGCAACCAGTCGTAACAGACGAGGGAGGGCACTTGGCAAACGTTGTTGTTTATCTTAAGAGCGGTTTGTTGAACTACCAGTTCAAAACGCCAACGGCACCTGCGGTGCTGGTTCAAAAAAACTGTATGTACGATCCACATGTCGTGGCGCTCATGACTAATCAGCCATTCGAAGTCGTGAACGACGATCCCACGATGCACAATGTTCACCCTGTTCCAAAAAACAACCGGCAATGGAGCACATCGCAACCTGCCGGCTCGTCGGTGCTCAAATTCTCATTTGCGCGACCGGAGTTTGCCATGCCCATGTTGTGCAGTGTCCACCCATGGATGAGTGCGTTTGTTTTTGCATTCGACAATCCCTATTTCACGGTTACTTCGAAGACCGGCAGGTTTGAGCTGCGAAATGTTCCGAGTGGCACTTATACGGTCGAGGCCTGGCAAGAGTATTTCGGAACGCAAGACCGAACCGTAACGGTTGGTCCGAAGGAAGTGAAGACTGTTTCGTTCACTTTCACCAAAGGACGTGACGACTCCCCGCAATGAGGACTAGCCCGGGCAACGACGAGGCGATTATGGGAATCAAGCCCAGTCTCACGCGTACGTGCCGAGCCACTCGTCAAACATCAGGTTAGATTAGCCTTTCATGTATGGAGCTAACCGCGCTGAATTGGCCATGGCTTCGGCTTTCCAAATCTCCCATGCCTTGTGGCCCCCGCCCGACTCGTTGGAGACGTCTACATTCGCGCCCTCCATTGAGTTTAGGAACGTAATTTGGCCGAGCGGTAGCGCTTGTAGCTGTATCTGCGCATTAACTTGGGTATAGATGGCTCGGTACACAGCATGTTTGACGCTCGGTCCGACTACCGCGTCCCCATGCCCTCGCATGAGTACCACGGGTGAGTTCCCCAGAACTTTGGCCAGAGCGGCACCCTCCGCGTTAGTGTTCACCGTGATGCGGTTGTTTTCTCCGGCGACATTACGAATGTCAAATACGGGCACATACTGCGGGAGGAATCCAGCCAAGTGCATAATCGGACGCAGCGCGACACCCGTGACACCGAACGGGACCACGGCCGGCGAGTGACTGTGAACGACCGCTTGGACATCCGGCCTCGCGCGATATATTTCACCATGTATGAAACGTTCCCCGTAAGGCAATCGGCCATTCGCATTAAGCGGGGTACTGTCCTGATCGAATTCCAGCATGTCATCCTTCGTCACGAGAGCGGGCGCCTTGTTCCAGGACATGAAAAAGTGGGTTGGTTTCGTGACCGAGCGCACACTGAGGTGTCCAAAGCCATCCACGACTCCCTGCTGAAACAATATGTGATTGGCGGTTACCAGGTCATCGATGCGCTCTTTATCGGTCGTCTCGAAGGGATCATTGCTCGACGCTGCCGACCGCGTGGACGATTTCTCCTGTTGACCAACGCCAGGCACGGCACTTAACAGCGATGCAGCGGTAGTCGCCGCGAGCCCTGACAGGAAAACCCGCCGCTTAACCTGCGCAGCCGATACTTCCTCAAATTCAGACATAACTTCCTCCTCATGAGATCCGATATTCATTGCTCTTCTATTTCAAGATCCAATCTTTTCGCGCCTTTGTCAAATCACCGTCCCGAACTGCCTCTTGACAACGCCTCCGCTGCCATTGAGATGCTCCCGAACGAATTCCGACCGCAGAGGGCCTATTTAGATTAGACTAACCAAAGGATTACGGCTGGCACACCCCATTTGATTGCTGGTTTCGGAGAACGATGAATCCGACCAATCCAAAGTCGAAGTTCCGGATAACACCCCTCCCTCGAAGGCGGGTATTCGAAGCGGTTGCCGACACGATTCGTCAAGGCATTTTTGCCGGGAAACTGGTGCCTGGCCAGAAGTTGCCTCCGGAGAGGGAAATGGCCTCCCGGTATCGAACGAGTCGAGTGGCCCTTCGTGAAGCGTTGCGCGCTCTTGAGAAAGAAGGGCTGATTGTTATCAAGAGAGGCTTTGGAGGCGGTGCTTTCGTTTCCGACTTCGACAATGCCCTGAAAGCATTAAGAGATTCCCTGAACACCGTTGTTAAGCTTGGACGGGCCAAGAGCGTTCATTTAACTGAAGTCCGAAGGCTATTGGAACCTCAGATCGCGCAGATCGCAACTTTCCGTGCGACTCCATCAGATTTGCAGCAGATCGAGGCTGTTGTATTGGCCCAGGAAGAAGAACTCAGAACGGGTGAACTGAGCCGCAGGTACGACATGGAATTTCATCGTTGGATCGTGAAGGCAACACATAATCCGGTACTTGCTATCGTGGTTAACGCGATTAACGATTCTTTGCGGGAGTCGATTTTTCGTTCTAAGTTGACCAAAGAGATGCGAGCGCGCGTGGTGGCTAATCACAGGAGTATTTTCGAAGCACTTCGCGACCACAATGCTATGGGAGCTCAGAAATCAATGAGCGATCACGTGCTCGCAGTGCAGGGCCACCTAGAAGCGCTGGAATCCAAGAAGCGTATTGAGAAGTGAATTCGTAAGCAATTAAGGAACAAGGGGAGGCACGTACGGTAGCGTACGCGCAAAAAACCACAACAGGAAAAAGACTAGTATCGTGTTCAACGCCAGTTGTAACAACCCGTAGCCCACGAGTTCGCGCGTCTTAATTTTCAGAATACCGATCAGCGGAAGCATCCAGAACGGATTGATCAGATTTGGCAACGCTTCCGCGGCATTGTAAACCTGTACTACCCATCCCAGGTGAACCCGCAAATCCTTAGCCGCCTGCAGCACGTAGGGCGCCTCAATGATCCACTTGCTGCCTCCCGATGGAACAAAAAGCCCAAACAAAGCTGAATACATTGCCACTAGGAGCGGAAACGTCCCGTGCGACGACACGCGTACGAAGAAGCGGGCCAGATCCCCGGCGATTGGCGACATCGTGACGATCCCAAATATTCCTCCATAGAAGGGGAATTGGATCATCACGCCCGCCGTCGCGGGCACGGAATTACTTACAGCCCGCGTAAACGACCGAGGACGCCAGTGGAGAAGCAGCCCCGCCATGAGAAAGAAACAATTGTACGTGTTCAGATCGAGGGCCGCCATCGGACCCTTCGCGGCAATAACCTGCCCAAGATAAGCGAACCCAATCGCGCCGATGACAATCGAGAGCGCCGGCGCATACTCGAGCCATTCCGCGGGTGTTCGCCGAGGCGGTAGCTTCCCAATCTCAATCCCCTCGGTGACGCCGAATGACTCAGCCGTCTTGGCCGAATTTTTTGGGGCAGAAAAGTACGCGACGCTGGTTGATACCAGCATGAGGATCGCGACCATCGTGAGGCTCTGCCATGTGTAGATCGTCTGGCTCAGCGGAATCACGCCGCTGATTTTGAGCAACCCCGCCGGGATGGAAGACGGAGTCGCCATCAGTAGCGCTGCCGACGAGGAAAGCCCTAACGCCCAGACGGTGCCGTTGCCCAGATAAGCCGCCGCGCCGATCGCGCGATAGTCGATTCCGCGAACGTGCCGCACGACTTCGCGTGCCAGCAGGCCTGCAAAGATCAGCGCGAATCCCCAGCTAATCAGCGAAGTCATCATCGAGAAAAACGCCACAAACGCTATCGCGCGCCGCGGCGACCGCGGAATACGCGCCAGTCTGCAGATGAGCGCATACACAGGCGGTGAGGTCGCCACAACGTATCCACCGATGATGATCATCGCCATCTGCATCGTGAAGGGAATTAAGCTCCAGAACCCCTGCCCGAAAAATTGCACCAGATTCCGGACAGGAGTACCGAGGACCAATCCCGCGATAAACACAATGACCAACATGATCAGGGAAAAAACAAACGAATCTGGAAACCAGCGTTCTGACCAGTCCGCTAGCGCCATGCCGACGCGCGCGAGTGGGGCCTCGGGAAGCCGCCCCTCAGCGTCAAAAGCCGTTCTTGTATTCTCGATCATTCAGGTAATTCGGTCGCGGATGCTGCTTGCCGGACTTGGGAAAAGCGGCTCGCAAGGGCGAATCTCGCAAAAGGTAAGGGTGTGCGTCACGTGGTTGTCGTGCGTCTCACTCGCGTCCGACGGGAGCAGAGAACAGCTGTCACGACCTAGCGTCCCTCCTCTCGTGGGTTGCCTGCTCTGCCAACGTTTGGATCGTGTTTTTTATAGTCCAAGCTGATGGTCAACTCGGGTTAGAAGGCCCGCTCGAAGCAGGTTACTCGGTTCGATTTACATCTCATTTGACACTAGCGGCAGGCTTCAGAATCTTCTGGTCAAAGTCGCCCCATTCTTCTTTCGTACAATAATATTCCTGAAGCTTCCAATCCGGCTTAAATTTGTAGTTCCTTCTCACGCCTTTCCATGCTGCCTCGGTTCCCCAGGCTTTGGGATCGTAGAAGTCCATACTGAGCTCCATGTCGTCATAGGACACACGTTTGTAGCGCTCGACAAGGTGGAAGGCGTCGCTCATGCGATGGGAGGAATCGATATCGACGAATTCTTTTCCGTTATAACCGATCGTGTCGACAACAAGTGTGTCACCGTCCCACTTGCCAACAGAGTGTCCCATGTAGGTTGGTTCTAGATCCTGGGGATGTTGCTCATTCATCCAAATTGTCCGCCACTCGCGATGGTACTCGAAAAACTGAACAATCCGGCCAGGGGATTGAACGAATTCCATCGGATTGGGCTCACTATGAAGTGCGGGGACGCCGATGGGATCACAGTCCTGACCTGGATACGCTCCCGTTGCCACTTGGTGGGGCCCATGTGAGACACCTTCGTGAAAAACTAAGTTTGCCTCCGCCCATGGCGTCAAAGTAGGTTCTGGCGACGAATAAAGCAGCCCTCTGATTGATCCTTTCTTATCGGCAGTTCCAGGTCCACTTACCTTTACAGCACCCCTTCCTGGGAAGTAGCCATACCAAACCCCAGACAAGTCATGAGGGTCAAAGGCCTTGCCCTTTGTGCCTTCTGATTGCGCCGCGGTTCGAGTCAGCAAAGCGGACGAGGAAAGTAGCGCTACAACCGTCAAAAATATCGCACTCGCAAAGCGATTTCGCATCCTGACACTCCTCCCGCAGTTTGCGCCTTCCACCTATTCGGGCGCGCTGGGTAATAGTTCTTTCCCATTCCCAAACGTGACTTTAACGAGATATCCCACGGTCGAGCCATTCTTGGCCGGATGAACGTAAACGGTCACCTCGTCGCCTGCTTTAAGACTTTCCTTGGTCCAGCCGAGATCGACCAGTGCTCGCGGATTGTGCGTCTCCACACTCCAGTGCTGAACGTTGCCCTTATCGTCTTTGACGTCAAAGGAAAGAATGGAATGCGGATTGCGGAGTTCGAAGCTTGTCACCGTCCCCTTCAAGGCGAGCGTCGTCTTCATGTCATACGCTGCTACTCCGTGATGGGCCGATACCGGGACAGAAACGACGAGAAGACCGACCAGGATGGAGATACAACAAGCTGTCGATCTATTATGCATATCACCTCTCCCATAAATACTTTCTATTGTCTCCACTCAACAATCCATTCAGATCAGCAATCCTAAACGCAAACCTGCTCTTGGTAACTTGCACGATTTGAATTCCAACTGTACCTTTCCAGACGTTGGAAATCCTGGTAAAAACTCACCCACACGAAGTTCTATCTTATAATTTTGTTCCCTTCAACCTCACGAACACCGCGGCCTCTAACGGCGACACTCTTTGATCAGAGACGGCACCTTGCATGCGGACCCGGTGAGTCTGTGAGAACAGGGAAATGTACTTACGCGGGCGCATAACAACGTTGGGAACCCACACTTTCGACGACCACGGAATGTTACTTTGCCCCTTTCCGCTGACCTGGGCGACTGCGCGGAGCCAGCTAGCTGGCCCGCGGTCAAGGCGCCGACTCGTATGGACCAACTTCATACCACACTGCACAGATACTACGAACGTTTACCGGTTGTCAAGAAGATACCCTTTCTCGAAGAGAGCTCGCTGTCATGTAATAACGTTTTAGCTCGGTCGTTCGGTAGCCTGGGTTTCCTCAAGGAGCCCTGTAACATGGCAGGTCGTCAGCGTGGCGACCGGCGCTCGCCTCCGTCTTTTTTCCGCTGCTCGGCCATGCGCTGCATGAAAGCTTCAAATTTTGGCAACTGTTCCTGCGTGAGAATTGCCCGAATGCGCTCATTGGCTTGCTGACGCAGTTGCTCGCGTTGCGTATCGACGGGAGCATAGGCCGCATGTATTCGAGCCTTGGTGTCATCCACGATTGCATTTAATTGTTTCTGTTGATCGGCTGACAGTTGCAGTTCTTGCGTCAAGTCGCTGACAACTTGGTGCGAACGTGGCCCTCGGAACGACCGGAGGCCCCACTCGCGCTCCCCCCAAACATGATTCCCTAACCCGCCGAGAAAAACTCCCAGCACAAAAACTACCAGCACGAGAAATGTTGCTTCGCGTTTTATCTTACTTTCCATGCGCTCTCTCAGCAATCAACAATAAACGGGACTTGCCGACATCGGGTTTTGATCGATAATGAGTTCTGGCAGCGGGTTCGTCGCCACCGCAGATTGGCCCTGCCATTGGGTTGCGCCTCTAGTAGTAAAAAATCTCTCCGGCGTCCCTGATGCAGGTCCCCTTGTTTCAGCGGTCAGGCTTTGAAGAACTTGCCGAGCTGTGGCGGAAAGAGCTCCTCGATCTGAACCTGACGATTCGTGACGCCCTGCTCATGGCAGTACTGGAGAAACGCGTTGAGTGTGTGGCGATTCGGCTCGATCCCATAAGGCCAGAAATCATCGCCAAACAAAGCCCGCGCCTCATTGGCCCTATCGTGCGACCAAGGGATCGGGATCCGAGATTTCAATGAACTCGAGAGAGAGCGCAAGCTGTTGTCTTTTGCTTCCTCAAAGGCTTTGAACAGGTTCATGGCGATCCAGGGGTGGCGATCCAGCGTCGCTGCCTTGATCACGATGACATGCATGATGGGAAATATGCCCGTCCCGCGATAGTATGCCTGCTCCAGCGCGTGATGGTTCGGCCACAAGAGGGAGATGCCCGGGTCTCTAGCCGTGAAGGCGGTCGGCTCGCGGGCGGAGATGACGGCATCGAGATCGCCGGACAATAACATCTCATTGAGCGAGCGTTCATGGATGTGCTCGATCGTCACACCTCCGGGAAGCGACAACATCACCTTCTCGATGCGTCCGGGCTGGTTGACACCCGCCTGCACCCAGTGAACGTCTCGGAGTTGGACGCCACACTGATGCTGCAGGTAGGCGCGAGCATAAATCCCGGCGGTCTGTGCCCATTCCGGAATTCCAACGCGTCGACCCACGAGATCGCCGGGGCCCGAGATGGCCGCTCCAGTCGCGACGTAAAATGACGATTGGCGGAACATACGCGACGGAAACACTGGTATCGCGAAGAACGGAGGTGTGCCGGAACCGACGAGCGACACGTACTTCGCCATCGAGAACTCTGCGACATCCCATTCGACGAACATAAGCATCCGGAAGAAGATCTCTTCGACCGGAAGATCGACCGTAGCCAGATGAATGCCTTCCGCACGAACCCGCCCGCGCAGAAGGTCACTCACATGGTCGTAATAGCTGATTGCCAGCGAAAGTTCCATCTCCGGCACGAAGATTACTCCTGCAAACGCATCTTTAAGAACGGAACGACCTCGACCAGCTACTTGAGCAGATGACCCCATTTGTCCAGCGTCTTGCCGCGCAGTTCAAGACTCGATTCGGCCACTGCGGGAAAGTCCTTCATGGACTCATAGGGACGGCAAGCAACGACGATCGCTCGCGAATTGTGAGCGCCGTTCTTGCGCGGGTCGAGCGGGCCACTCCACGCTTGTCTGATGAAATCGATATCCTCCGCCGGGTCACAACGAGTGGACATCGCCCAAATGACGTCGAATGTGTTGGTCGGATCAATGTCTTGATCAACCACCACCACAAAACGACCCAAATAGTTGCCGGCGTGGACATTCGCTGCCAGCATCGCGGCTTGCTTCGCATGGCCCGCGTAGGCCTGCTCGATCGAAATGATGTTGAAGAGCCGGCCGCCTCCGGCCTCATGGCACCATACCCCCTGCACACCCGAGAGTCCGGCCCTTTCGACCTGATCCCAAATCATCGCCGATTTGATGACGCATTTGCTGAGCGAGTAATCCGAGGGCGGACGCATGGGGCATGCCATCGTCATAATGGGCGCATTGCGATAGTAGACCCGCCGTATGCGCATCACGTTATCGTCCCGCATCGAGCTGGCGTAGTAACCGGTCCATTCGCCGAAGGGCCCTTCGGAGCGCAGATCGTCGAAGAGTATTTCGCCCTCCAGCACGATCTCTGCGCGCGCCGGCATCGGCAATCCATGGAGTTCGCTATTTAATGTCTCAAACGGTTGCCCACGGTGGCCACCGGCATGAGCGAATTCTCCGATCCCGTAGCCCACCTCGTTGCCGGAGGAAAGGAACAACAACGGGTCATGGCCACAGCAGATTACCACCGGGCAGTTCTTGCCTTGTTTAAGGTATTTCTGTCGAATGAGACGCCCGTGCTTGCCAGGCGACATCCATAGCCCCAGAGTGTTGCGGTCGTGTACCTGGGCCCGGTAGGTGCCGATGTTGACCCAGCCGGTGTCCGGATCCCGCATGATGACGAGATCGGCCGTTCCGATGTAGCGTCCGCCATCGAGCTCATGCAGAAATGGGACCGGGAACTTAAGAAGGTCAACATCGGCATCGCGGTCGACGTTTTCCAGCACCGGGCCACTATCGACCGAGACGTTGGGAATAAGCTGAAAGTGCTTCATTCGGTCGCGATAGGCGCGCACGACGTCGAGCGGGTGTTCCGGTTTCGGCAGGCCCAGTGTCAGCGCCAACCGACGTGGCGAATTGGTCATGCCCGACAAGACTTGGAAATCCGACGAGTAGCCAGGGATATTCTCGAAAAGAAGGGCGGGCGGGTTCTCGGGTCGCGCGTGATAGATCATCTCGGCAACCGCACCCATCTCCAAGTTCCAATTGACACCAGAGACCCGCATGAGCTCGCCGACGCTGCTGACTCGCTCGATCCAATCCCGCAAGTCCTCATGCGGCTTGCTAAACTCGCCGGCATAGATTGAATTGGGCAGTGCACTCACGACCTACCTCCTTACGCTATTTCCAGAAAGGGGCGAGGAAGCAGACGAAGACGGTGACGACAACTATCTGCACAAGTCCCCAGAACAGACCAATACGAAAGAGCTCACGATCCCGCCCCGTAAGATTCACGAGCGACGCCGCGAAGCGAATGAGTGGCGGTTTAATCGCGTTTGTGGGTCCCATGGCCACCAGGTTCACCAGGCCGACGAGTAGGACAAGCGGAAGACCGAGGCGTGCCGCAGGAATCAATTGCATTCGAGAAAAAAGTAAAACGGCCGGCGTTCCCTGACCGAACGTCATCCCTCCGAGGAAGATCAGGCCGGATTCAAGTATCTCGTACACTGTCTTTCCGCCCTTGGAGAGCATTTCACCGAGGAATGCAATCTGCCCGGTATAGCTCATAAGATAGACAGTCGCACTGCCAAACAGAAGTGTGATCAGGCTTGAAGCACCATGTCTTGTACCGAAAGCAAAATCCTTCAACGGGTTCGAGTCCTTCAGGCGGAAGAAGTAGCAGGACGCTACTCCGATGAAGATCGGAAAGGCGGGGGCTGTCAAGATGTTGACCTTGACTCTATTGAATCCCCAGGCAGCAAAGGACACTTCAAAATGGGCAAGCAGTCTTGTCACTGCAGGAATCAATATGACCATGGCGTACACCATAGCCAGTAGTAGCGGTGCGTAAGAGCTGAAGATGCTTGACGCTGAGTAAGAAGGATGTGAGGAATAGCCCTGGGCCGAGCTCGAACTTGCTGGTGAACCGATCGCTAGCTCCATGTCGGAAACCCTTCCCTCCCGTCGCACGTATCGGTACAAAAATAGCAACATCAGGGCGATCATCGCTCCCGACGCCAGGGTTAAATTGTGAAACTGGGGCCAAATCTGTGTGAACAGGACAAGGCCGGCGACATTGCTCAGCGAGAAGAGCCAAAAGAGAATCTGGCTCTGCCGACCAAAGAACCGGAATCCCAGAATCCTAAACGCACCGAACATCGAAACAAAGACCAGCGGAATCGCGAGCAGTCCGGACGCGTGGGCGATTGCGGAAACCGGAACGTCCGTCGCGGCACTCGCAACTTCCGCTCCGATGAACAAAGCGGCGAACGGGATGCACCAAGAAACAAAGGTCAGATAGCCGGCAGCTGATTGGACGCCATCGAAGCCAAATTCAGCCAAACCTGGAATTGCCACTGAATAAACGGCGTAAAGATTAAAGGTTCCTACAAATCCGCTTAGGAGCGCAATCATGGTCAATCCCCGGCCCTGCTTGTCCTGCGTTGGCCAAATAGATCCGAAGGAATCGACAAGAACGGAAATAAGACCGGTGGCGCGAAGCGCATATCCGAAGATTTGACCTGACCAGAGAAGAAGGAAAACACTCCACATGGTCAGATTGCCCCAAAGCGCCGCCTCGATGCTTCGAGAGGGTGGCGTGCGGTAGTACGCGAGGACCACGACAAATTCGACGACGCAAGTGCACAAAGCTGTCATCAAAGCACTGAAACGGAACACCAGAAAGCCGGCGACGAGCATCGCGAAGGGCAGCAGCGCGAAAACCGTTTGTCCAATCGTATGCAGATAGCCGTCCTCGATGCTTTCCGAACCTCATTGATCCATCGCGTGATGAATCAACTCCCCGTGGGTTGCTCCATGCTGACACATCCGCTCTTGAGTAGATCCGCTTCAAATAATACGGCGTCGAGTTGTTCACGACATTCGGCACCGAGAGGAACCAGAGGTAAGCGCAATTCAGCAGAAGGCAACAGTCCCATTCGCCACATCATATACTTGAGGGGAACCGGATTTGTATCCAGGAAGATCGCTTCGTTTAGCGCAGAAAGGCTAAAGTGAAGCCGGCGGGCGACCTCTAACTGATTTTCCGCCACCGCTTCGCACAACTTCGCGACGCGCGCGGGATCCAGATTCCCCACAGCATTCATCGTACCCGCTGCGCCAATCGCCATCATGGGGAGGCTCAGCGACTCTAGCCCGCAGAATATGCGAAATTCTTCTCCTAGTCGTCCAATGAGGTCGGTCACAAATCCCAGGTCAGTAGAGGCGTGTTTGATGCCGACAAGTTTTGGAGTGCGTTCTGCAATCTCCGCGACCGTCGCAGCATTCACAGCTACAGATGTCCGGCCTGGAATATGATAGATCAGCAAAGGAAGTTCGATTCGCTCCGCAACAGCTAGGAAATACTGAACCAGCCCTCGCTGTGGTGGTTTTATGTAATAGGGTGTGACAACCAGAACGGCATCGGCTCCGAACTTCTCGGCCTTGGTGGTAATCTCAATCGTTTCTGCCAACGATTGCGAACCTGTTCCCGCAACGACAGGAATTCGCCGAGCAACCGTTTGAACTGCTGCTTTCACCAACTCGCATCTCTCAGCCACAGTCAAGCTGCTCGGTTCCCCAGACGTTCCGCCAACCACGATTCCATGCGAGCCACCTTTCACCTGGCGATCTACCAGGGAAACGAACGTTTCAAAATCGACTTTGCCATCTCGAAACGGCGTGACCACGGGGGGATAAGAGCCCCGTAGAAATGCTTTATCTAGCTTTAGCATTCATTAACTCCGCACTAGACTGCACTTGTGCGATTGGTTGCGAAACCGTTTTGAATACCAAGTAGCCTGGGCTTTTCACGCAAACTCTCTTGCCACAGCAACGAGCCCATCGCTATGTGTAACGGTTGGTCTTGAACGGTCAGCTCGTACACATCCTCAGCATTCGACGCATGGTTGTGTACCGCCCAACCCGGGGCACTTAACATTAAATCCCCGGCTTCCCACTCGTGTCTTTTGCCGTCCACAATGCTGTATCCGCTCCCAGAGAAATAGTAGTTGATGGCGGCTGAGACATGTCGGTGGGGACGATCGATGATGTTTCCGGGTCGAACCGTGAAAGTCGCAAAAAAATTGTTGGTGGTTCCGTTCGTTCGGCCGGTAGCCGGATCGTACAGAAGGTACAGGCGGCGCCCTACATATTGCTGACCTAAAGCTCGTAGTTTGTCCAGCTCCGCTTTCACGCTCTGCCAGGGCCAATGCAGCGGCTTCACATCAACCGGAGGAGGATCGATTAGCTGTTCGTAGGGCATCAAGAATGCTCCCTCATCGGTTAATCGAAACGTTCCGTAGGGACTGATTCTTGCCTTGTCCTTTGGTTCTTTGCCCGCGTCCGACTCAAGAGCTTCTTCGATTTCCGGAGTTTCATCCACAATATGCACTCCAAGCTTCTCGAGCAACGGCGAATTGCTGTACGTCAGCCGAACTTGAAGTTCATCGCTGTCGTTGAAGTGCTGATAAGTGGCCCAAGGCGGAGTCGTCCAGACGTCGTATGGACGGTAATTAAACCGATGACCATTAATAACAGTGCTTCCCTGACCACGGATGCAGAAGTTCACAAGAGAGGAATTGTGTCGCAGCGGCTTCGTTTGTTCCCCGGGCTTCAGAACGCAAACGCTCACCGCAATGCCCTGGGTCAGGCCATTCCCGATTCCTGACGCGGGATTCGAAACGAGTGACGTGCGACGACCATTGACCGGCGGCGGAAGGGTCGCGAGACGTTCGATCTCGAGATCGATATCTTTTTTCTTGATTACGATAGGCCCAAAGGCCTTGGACCCTGGCCGAACATCCACGCTATCGACAAATCCGAATATCGCGTTCTGGTTCATAGCATCACCTCCTTTCCTAGTGGGCTACTTGGGAGCCCACCTCTCTGAGAAATGCTAAGTC
>Ga0070765_100001391_pt1 | contig 14795 bp, 12 predicted proteins | sample HubBroMetageWFT5_FD_71516 | JGI IMG/M metagenome (GOLD analysis project Ga0070765, IMG submission 71516) | Warmed and freeze-thawed soil microbial communities from the Hubbard Brook experimental Forest, New Hampshire - Hubbard Brook CCASE Soil... | ecosystem: Environmental > Terrestrial > Soil... | reverse complement strand
TTCGCAGGGTCTTATGTGTGGATTCAGAAAAAATATCGGTCCGCCCCCGTCGTCGTGCTCTTGCTCTGCGCGTTCCTTGCGCACGCTGTAACATTGCAAGCGCAGAACGGCGAGTTTCCCTCCGAGAAACGTGTCGCAATCGAAAAAGCGATTTCGAATTTTATGGCGGCGAACAGCGTGCCGGGAATTTCGGTTGCTGTGGTGCAGAATGGCGAGCTAGTGTGGTCCGAAGGATTCGGTATGGCGGACCTGGAAAACTTTGTGCCGGCGTCGCCTGCCACGCTATACCGGCTCGGGTCGATTTCCAAGCCGATCACCGCCACGGCCATTCTGCAACTTTCCGAGCGTGGCAAACTGGACCTGGATGCGGAGGTGCAGAAATATTGTCCGGCGTTTCCGAAGAAAGAATGGCCGATCACTACGCGTGAGCTGCTTGGACATCTGGCCGGCATAAGGCACTACAACCAGGATGGCAAAGGCGATATTCCTGAAGACAGCGCGAGACATTTTGCCAGCATGGATGAAGCGCTGAAGATTTTTGCGCAGGATCCGCTGGTGGCCAAGCCGGGGGCCAAATTCCATTATTCGACGTATGGTTACACGCTTCTTGGATGCGTGTTACAGGGCGCGGCCGGCGAAAAATACGTGGACTACGTGAAAGAGAATATTTTTGAGCCGGCCGGGATGGAAGAAACGCGGGACGATAATTTCTTCGCGATCGTTCCGCATCGTACGCGCTGGTATCACAAAGACAGCGCGGGAGTAGTACAAAACGCGGGCGTGCTGGACTCCAGTTACAAAATTCCTGGCGGCGGCCTGCTTTCGTCCGCGGATGATATGGCGCGGTTCGAAATTGCGATGCTTACGAACAAGCTAGTTAAACCAGCGACCCGGGAGATGATGTGGACTCCGCAAAAACCGCTGGAGGTTCCAAAGGACGACTATGGACTTGGCTGGGGCATGATGGAAAAATACGGCCTGAAGCTCGTGGGACACGACGGGGCTCAGCAGGGCACCAGCACCGCGATCATTCTCGCGCCGGAAAAGCGCGCCGGCGTTGTGGTGCTCGCGAACTTGGATGATGTGGACGCATTAGAGCTGAGTGAACAAATTTTGAGCATAGAGCTGGACCTGAAAAACGGAACTAAGTGAATGCGTTTACGGCTCCAGAGGAAGCAAGATCCCCACGCACCTTAAAAACTTCTGTGACCCGTTAATTGAAGTTGTATCCAAGCTCTCAGAGGAATTGGTGATTGCCCATCGTTATGCCGGCGTTGCCCATTTGATACGCCGCGTAGAGAGTCAGTTTCGAGGTGAGTTTGATGATGGCGCCGGAGTTGACATAACCGTCAGCCTGATTGCCGGTGTACCACTCAGCAGCCAGAGTGAAGCGATGGCCCAACTGTTGCTCGAATGTAAATTGACCTCCCGCCCGATTGGCTGTGGATACGACATTCTTTGTAAAGTCATATCCGCCGAAAGTGATGCGAGTGCCTTCCGTCCACTGTTTCGCGAAAGCTGCGTAAAAATAATTGCCTCCGCCGTACGCGCGGTCGCGGACTGGGAAAAACAGGTCGTCTCCGACGTAGAAGGACCAGCCTGAAGTCTTTCTGTTCCAGAGCCGCCACTTTATTGTTGGCGAGATAACGAGTTGCCCAAGAATTGGGGAACTCAGCCCATTGAAATTCACTCCGGCTTCGATTCCGTCTCCTAATCCAACGACAATGCGGGGCGTGAACGTGAAGAAAGCGTTCACAGGACGCGCCGTTCCGTCCAGTTCGCCGTAAACCTTGCCGCGATCGAGTACGCCGGCGCTGGGCACATCGAAAACTGTTTCCTGGCCGTATGCGCGATTTGCCGGGAGGACGGCCAGAAAAAGAGCGGCCAACTGGATACACCTGATGTCCGTAAGTGACGGCAAAGGCCCTCAGAATACTTCATTCCCTTTCGAAGGTCATCCGCTGCCAGGAGGTTCGTTCGCCTTATGCGTGCGATTAGCAAACGGTTAACGCGGGCTTCCAATATGGAGCTTGGCAGGCGCTGAAGATGTTCTTAAGATGCGCCTCATGTATGAGCGGTCCGCAGTGCAAACAGCGCAGAGGGGTGCGATCCTCTCTTGGCTGCGCGAACGCGAAGAAGAGATGGCGGCGTTGGTGGCGGATCTTGTCGCGATCCCGACAGAAAACCCTCCGGGGAAGAATTATCGCGCGTGTGCGGACTTTTTGGAGAAAACGTTACGGCGCGCAGGGCTTGATTGTGAACGTTTCGCGACTGCCAGTTCGAACGATAACCGGGACGATGTGCCGGAGTGCCTTTTAGCCGCGTATGGAAGCGGAGAGCGGGCATTTTGTTTTCACGGCCATTACGATGTGGTTCCGGCGCAATCTCACGACCAATTCCAACCTTCGAGAAAAGACCGCTTCTTGTTTGGCCGCGGCAGCTGCGACATGAAGGGCGGAATCATGGCGATGCTGTACGCGATACTGGCGCTGAAAGAGATCGAACTGAAACCAAAATACAGGATTGGCTTGACGCTAGTTCCCAACGAGGAAACCGGAGGGGAAGGCGGCACGGCTTGGTTGGCGCGGCAAGGATTGTTGGCACGCGGCGGCGTCGGGATGCTGACGGCAGAACCAACCAGCGGTGTAGTGTGGAACGCAAATCGCGGCGCGATTTCTTTACGCGTGCGAGTGTTTGGGAAGGCCGCGCACGTGGGATTGCAACATCAGGGTGCGAATGCGTTCGAACGCATGCATGAGGTTGTGGGAAAGCTGCGCCAACTGAAGCGTGAAGTGGAAGTTCGCACAACAGAATTCAAGATTGGCTCGGAACAAAGGCGCAACTCCATTTTGATGTTAGGCGGTCAGGCTGGCGGCGGAACAAACTTCAATGTGGTGCCGGAAGACTGCTGGTTCACAATCGATCGGCGGATAAATCCTGAAGAAGATCTTGCAGCGGAAAAAGCAAAACTCACGGACATTCTAGAGAGATGCAAGAGCGACGGAATTCCTCTTGATTGGGAAACCCTGCAGGAAGGAAGTTCAGCGTCGAGCAGCGAAAAAGGGCCGATAGGCGAAGCGTTGTCGCGCAGTGTTTTCGCAGTAACTGGCGAGGCCGCGCAATTTGAAATGTGCCCCGGACTGCTGGAGACGCGGTTCTACGCTGCGAAAGGTATACCGGCATTCGCTTATGGGCCCGGATTGTTGTCCGTGGCGCATGGTCCAAATGAATATGTGGACATGAGAAAAATAATCGACACAGCTGCGATCTACGCGCTGACCGCTATGGAACTTTTTTGAGCCGTAGCGCAAACGGTTAACGCTCTTCGATACAGCCGCGCATCCTTTGAAAATTCTAATTGTTCCCAGACATTGCGTGGTTTCTTTCGTTTTCGTGTGGTAAAGATTGCTGCATGGAAATAATAACCATTACACCGATCGGAACTGTTCGGTCGAGCCGGAAGGTGGCGCGGGACCACAATTGGGACGATGAAAAGGCGTTCATCGACTCGATACGTCACAGTTTTCCCCGGAAGCATTCACCGGTATCGGAGATTTCTCACACGTTGAAATTGTTTTCTATATGGATCAGGTGCAACGCGGCGAGTTGGAGAGAACTGCCCGGCATCCGCGAAGTAATCTTGAGTGGCCGAAGGTTGGAATTTTCGCGCAACGAGGCAAGAATAGGCCGAATCAAATCGGTACAACAAACTGCAAAATTATGAAAGTAGAAGCGACCTCACTGCATGTGGAGGGGCTCGATGCGATTGACGGGTCAGCTGTGCTGGATATCAAACCGTGGGTCGCGGAATTCGGTCCTCGCGGCGCGACGAAACAGCCGAGATGGATTTCCGAGCTAATGCACAACTATTGGCGCCCGTAACGCAAGTTTTTTTTCCAGGGCCACGAAGTTCGCGAGATGCGAAATTTCGGCGGCATTTAGTGTTTTGGAGGCACGTAGCTCTCGGGGAGCTTGGCCCCTTCGCCGAAGAAGAACATTTCCATTTGTTCTCCCATCACTTTTTGAGAATTCGGATCGAGCGGATTCAGGCGAAATTCGTTCATGAGCATTTTGGAATGCTCGACCCACAACTTCCAGGCTTCCTTTGAAACATTGTCATAAACGCGCTGGCCCAGCTCGCCTTTCCAGGGAATGCGGTCCAGGCCGGGCATCTCGCGGCCGAATTTAACGCACTTCACCATGTGCACGCCCTGTGTAGCGGGCTGCGCCGCTGTTCCAGTGCTATCTGAACGCTTCTCGTCTGCCATTAAGTCCTCCGTGTAAATGGGTGAATATTCAAGATACTTCAACGGCGCGGGAAATTCCAGTTGGCGGGGCCGGTTCGTCCCGCCGGACGGGTAGATGAAGGCGGCACATATCGATAATTATGGTAGGCTCTTGGCGAAAGTTTTTAGCAGGATAAATAGAAAGGCTTGCGCCCGGCTGCGAGTATCGAAATTCCGGGAGGTCCTCTTATGAACGCTCAAGCTACCGACATCGCCGAAAAACCGCGGGCCGACGCTTACTACTGCGAGGTCCCTTCTCAGCCGTGCGCGATTGTGTTATTTGGCGCCTCGGGCGATCTGGCACAGCGAAAACTTTTGCCCGCGCTGTGGGACCTGGCCTTTCATGGTTGTCTGGCGCCGCGATTTCGGCTGGTGGGTTTTGCGCGCACAAAAATGAGCGATGAAGAATTTCGCCGCAAGACGGATGACGCTCTGTCAAAAACGAAAGCGCCCGGCGCTGGGGACAAAAAGCGGACTGATTTTCTGGCCAATCTCTATTACTTCGCGGGCGATTACAACGTTCCGGAGGCATTCCGCGGTCTAGCCAAGCGTTTAGATGAGTTAGACGCCGAAGGGCAACTGGGTAGTAACCGGCTTTTTTATCTGGCAACGCCCCCGGAAATTTATTCAGAGATTATCGAGCAATTGGGAAAAGCGGGGTTGAATCGGCCGAAGTCCGATAAATCCTGGACGCGCGTCATTATCGAGAAACCGTTTGGTCGAGACCAAGCATCGGCGCGCGCGCTGAACGAAAAGGTTCTCAGCGTTTTTGATGAATCGCAGGTTTACCGCATCGACCACTATCTGGGCAAAGAGACAGTTCAGAATTTGCTGGTCTTTCGGTTTGGAAACGGAATTTTTGAGCCGCTGTGGAACCGCAACTACGTCGATCACATACAGATTACAGCGGCGGAATCGCTGGGAGTGGAGCGGCGCGCGGCTTTTTACGAAAATACCGGCGCGTTGCGCGACATGATACAGAGTCACGTGCTGCAGCTTACGTCTCTGGTGGCGATGGAGTCGCCGGCAAATTTCGATGCGACCTCGGTGCGGAACGAAAAGATCAAGGTGTTGCAATCGATCCGGCCATTCGCGGGGGATAGCATTTGGAAAAATATTGTGCGTGGACAATACGGACCCGGACAAGTTGACGGGAAACCTGTGCCCGGATATCGCCAGGAGCCGGGAGTGAAACCGGATTCCGCGACGGAAACTTTTGTGGCGATGAAGCTCTTCGTGGATAACTGGCGCTGGAGCGGCGTGCCGTTTTATTTGCGTACGGGAAAACGCTTGAAGAGGGCGGTCACCGAAGTGCTGATTCAATTCAAGCCGGCGCCGCACAGAGTTTTTCGTGGCGAAAATTCAGAAATGAATTCCCTAATTCTAAATATTCAGCCGGATGAAGGAATTTCGCTTTCGTTTGGAGCAAAAGCGCCGGGCGGCCAGATGCACATCAGCCCGGTGACCATGGATTTCCAATATAAGTCCACGTTTGGCGGAGTAACGCGCGATGCCTACTCCACGCTGATTAACGATTGCATACGCGGCGATGCCACGCTTTTCGATCGCGCTGACAGCGTAGAAGCGGCTTGGGCGCTGGTGGATCCGATTTCACAAGCGTGGGAGACTGCTTCGCCACCGCCGTTTCCAAATTATCCGGCGGGAAGCGAAGGCCCACGTGCCGCGGATGATTTGACCGGATTGGAAGAGCGTGACTGGCGCCCCCTGTAATAGATTTGTTTGAGAATTGGGAAGGTGCGGAGGATTTAATGATTCTGGCGGGCGACTTGGGAGGAACCAAGTCCAATCTCGGGCTATTCGAAGTACAGCGCGAGAAGCTAGTGCGCGTGGCACAGAAGCGGTACGCCAGCCAGCAACATTCCGGCCTGGAGGAAATTCTCACCGACTTTCTGAAGGAGACAAAAGCAAAGGTAGCGCAGTCCGCGTTTGGTATAGCCGGCCCGGTCGTTAATAACCGTGTGCGCGCAACGAATCTGCCGTGGATCGTGGATGGCGCGTCGCTAGCGAAGCATCTGGGACTAAACTTTGTGCGGCTGTTGAATGATCTGGAAGCGACAGCCCACGGCATTGAAGTGCTGGAGCCGAAAGACATCGAGACAATTTATCCCGGAATACCTTCACCGCAAGCCAATCAGGTTGTAATCGCTGCGGGAACTGGATTAGGCGAGGGCATTTTGTTTTGGGACGGCCAACGCCACTTGCCCATGGCGACCGAATCCGGCCACGCAGATTACGCACCGAATACTGAGCAGCAAGCCGATCTCTGGAAATTCATTGGGCAGCACGAGGAATTCGTGAGCGCTGAAAGTATTTTGGCGGGCCCCGGATTCTTGCGCGTACATGAATTTCTGGATCCGAAAGTACGGCACCCTTCGTTTGGGAATCCCGGAGCAGACCCAGCGCCCGAAATTACGCGGCTCGGGTTGGCAGGAACGTGCCCCGTGTGCGTTGCGACACTCGATTTGTGGGTTCAGATCTACGGTTCGGAAGCGGGGAATCTAGCTCTGCGTAATGTCGCGCGCGGAGGGATTTACATCGCCGGAGGAATCGCGGTGAAAGTCCTGCCGAAGCTGAAAAATGGAAGTTTCGTTGCGGCGGTCAGACATAAAGAGAAGCTGGGAGATTTTCTGGCGCAGATTCCGATTCACGTAATTTTGAATGAAGATTGTCCGCTGATGGGCGCTGCTAAAGTTGCCTGGAAGAACCTCTAGAGCTCGATTCCGCCTCGTTCGTCCGTAAGGTCCGCCAGAAGTTGAAGAAAATCATTCTTCTTTGGAACGTCTGGTTCCTTTCACAAAACAGGACTCGCAGACGCGTGTGCCGTCTTTCAAAGTGAAATCAACACGACGGGTGGGGTCGATATCCACACCACATTTTCCACATCGATCAATAGATTCGGTCATAAGAACTCGCTGGCATTGCTATCTTAGCAGGTGTTATCGGGAAGGTCGAAGAGAGTCCGTTCGATTTTTGGCGGCAATTGTACGTTGAGAGGCGTCTCAATTGCGTTCGCGGCACAAATTTGACGGAATTGTTCAACAGTAGCCGGACCAAATCCTGAGTAATGATTGTTTGCGTACGCGTAAATAGTTACGCCGCGCCTTTGAATCCGGTGACAGACATCGACCCAACTGCGCAGCTCTGTTGTGCGATCCACGATCGTCTTATTCCAGATTTTAGTGGTTCTTTCGATCCCCTTGCGATCCCCAAGCCAGCGAATGTAAGTGAAATCCGCGGTAATGGGATCAAACCTTTCGAATAGTTCCTCGGAGCGGGGCATCCAGGATTGATCCTGAAGCACGAGGGCGATGTTATGTTCGCGAAGAAGCTCGGCAAATCGCGGCGTCAGCCAATGTTTGTTGCGAATTTCGACGGCGAATTTGTATTTGGGGCGCGGCAGTTTGCGAAGGAACGCTTTGAGGCGGCAAATGAACTGCACGTCGCTGGAAAAAACTTCATTACTGAAGAAAGGGAACTGAAAGACCATGGGGCCGAGTTTTTCGCCCAGAATCTCCATGAGGCCTACGAACTTTTCGAACTCACCGTCACAATCCACCAGTATTTTTTCGTGCGTGATGATCTGCGGGATTTTTACGGAGAAAATAAATCCGGGAGGTGTCCTGCGCTCCCAATTCGTTACGGCTTGCGCGGTGGGAATCCCGTAAAACGTGGAATCCACTTCCACGGTGTCAAATCTCGCGGAGTAGTAGGAAAGATAGTCCGCGCTCTTCATTCCTGCCGGATAGAACGTTCCCGGCCAGCCTGCCGCGGTGAATGCCGAAGTGCCTAAGCGAATTTGAGGGGAGGCGGGCACTCGTGGATTCTATCAAGAAGGCGGCGCTACGTTTCAACGCGGCGATGAGTCTGAGGCCCACGTTGTCGGCGCAAGATAAAAAAGGCCCGGACATTGCTGTCCGGGCCTTTTGTTTTCCAGGTCAAATACAGCGAGCACCAAGCGCGTTCGCTGCTACTAGTTTGTTACGACGACGCTGACTATGACGGAATGCGACATGCTTCCGGCCGTGCCTTTTACGGTGATCTTATGAGTTCCGAGCGTAGCCTTGGCACCCACGACGACCGTCATTGTGGACGTCCCAGCGCCGGGCGCCGCGATGGAGTTAGGACTAAGCGTTACGGTTTGAGCGTTACCCCCTCCCAGATTTGATAAGGCAATCGCGGAGTTGAAACCGCCGGAAATTGAGGTGGTGATCGTCGAGTTGCCAGTGCCGCCCCGGGAAACGGTAATCGATGCGGGCGATGCGCTGATGGCGAAGGCGGCTTTGCCTTTAGTCACCTTCAGAGTGACGCTAGTGGTTTCGGTGACGCTGCCGGAGGTACCCGTCACAGTGATCGGATAAGTGCCGGTGGCGGTGGTGGAGGAAACAGAAATAGTCATCACGGAAGTTCCGGCACCGGTGATCGAAGTCGGATTGAAGACTAGGGTGACACCAGTCGGTTGGCCAGCCGCGGACAGTGAAATAGCTGAATCAAATCCGCCGCTCACCGTGCTCGTGATGCTAGAAGTTCCCGCGTTGCCCTGCATCACCGAAACAGTGGCGGGTGAGGATGAAAGGCTGAAGCCCGGAGGCGGCGGGGCACCGGTAAGGGCGGCTATTAAGGCCGCTCCGTTCGGGCTGCCGATCCCGGTGGCCAAGTCGTAACCGGTGGTTGCGGAATGGCCATCGCTACCGCTGGTGATGTCGTGGAAGTCGGTGTCGTAACTCGAGCTCAACCCGATGGCGTAAAGAGCGGGATTGATGAATCCGAGTGCCTGGCTGCCGTTTGCAACCGCCTGTTGATTGACTAGAGCAAGATAACCGGCCCACATTGGCGCCGCAAAGCTTGTTCCGCCCCACATGTTGGCAGTGCAGGTTGTTTGGTCGGCGCAGACGTAAAAGCTAAAATTCGAGTTTGCCGAAACGTCTGGACCGTTGCGAATGGATTTGGAGCATGCGGAGCAGCCGCTGGCGGTGGCCGTCTGCCAGGATGGAATGGCATATCCGTCGGGTGAGATACCGCCGCCTCCATCGGCCCAGGCTGTTTCTGAACTCCATGGGCCGCCCGCGCTAGATGTATCCAGATCGGTCCCGCCGACTGACGTGACGAATACATCGTCGGCCGGGAAAATTTCGGAATTAAAATTCCATGCGCCACTATCACCGGCAGCTTGAAATAAGTTCTGACCTTGCGCCGCAAATTCCATGAAGTACGGATTGTCAGTGCTTGGATCCGCGAGAGCCCAGCTCCAGGAGGAGCTCAATTGCGCGTTCAATGGAGCAGCCGTAGCCATCGCGTTAAAAATCGAAGCATCGCTGGACCCGATGTACACCACTAGGCTGGAAAGTCCGGGGGCCATGCCGAGCGCTTGAGTCATGTCGATCGTTTGCTCGAGATCATCACAGTTCTGTGAGGCCAAGCAACTCTTGCTGGTTCCGTCCGTGGATAATAGAGTGATTGGAACGTTGTTGGTTTGACCGACGTTCTTGTAATAGGTGTTGAGATCCGCCAGGTCGGTGCCGAGATATTCTAGCAAGCCAACTGACTGGCCGCTGCCGGTGAGCGCCGTGCCACCGTAATAAGCCGCCCGCATGTCGCTACCAAGAAAGGAAGCGGAAGGGCCTGAGCCGGTAGTGGCATTGGACTTCCCGGCGGAATTATTTCTGTGCACCAGGTTGGGATGCGGGATCGAATAGTTGTCAAGACCAGCGATGTGCCAGAGCTGAACCGGCAAAAATGGCGTGGGTTCGCGGTCCGGAGCGAAGAAAGTGCGATTTTCAGTGGGGTGTTGATAAACGCCCATGGTGACATGCAAAGCTCGCTCAATATTTTCAACCGAGCCGCTTACGTCCACGTTCAAACGATTGCGCGAGGCACCAACGACAGTAAGGCCGTTCGCTTCGGCGAAATGAATGACGGAGTCATAATCTTCCGGGGTAGGACCAAACCTCTCGGTGAATTCCTCCACGGTGAGGAATTGGCGATAAGAGAGGCTAGAAGGATCGTAGAGTTCCTGCAGTAAATTTTCGAGCTCGGCTTGATTGCGTAGCGGGAGAACAAGAACCAGACGCATGGTCTGCGTGGCAGAAAGATGCCCAACGGAGCGTGCTTGGCCCGTGCGAACTGCTTGGCGCACCTGATGCGTCATCAGAGGGAGCGCTTGAGCTTGGCAAGCAAAATTAACCAGCAACAGAAGAGCGGCAGTCGTCAGCAGAGATGCGCCCAACCTTCGAATCATAGTTTCTCCTGGTAGCTGAGGGGATTTTCGTTTTCAGGATGCCTCGCTGGGCAGAGACAGCTGAAAATCGAGCTGTCAACGTGGTGGAAAGCTTAGGGTCGAACGGGGCAGCTCGTCAATAGTACATATCACGCCGCACGCGGATGCCAATTCCCCATGTCGCTTTGTATTCGTCTACTTTTGCGGTGTGCCGGTTCCAGTACTACTAAAGCGAGTGAGATAAGGCGCAAACGGAGTGATCTCAAAAGGCATCTTTTCGCGCACAGAAATAAGATGCACGGGCTTGGCATTGATCAATTCCACCTGGTCCGTCCAGGGATCCACTTTCACGCGCGCGCCGATGGGCAGAGCTGAAATCTGTTCGAGTTTTGTTGGGTCCAGATTTGGCGCCAGGTTCATCAATTGATTTGCCAGAAAAATACCGTTCCCAAGCCGCGGGTTGATCAGCGCGGGAAGCGCTTTGGAATCGGCATCTAATTGCTTCAGGAAAAGACCTGCGCTGGCGAGTTTGTCTTTGTACGGTGAGTTCTTTAAGAGCTCGAGCGCTTTCTGATTAGCTTCCTGGATTTGGGCAGGGCTGTCCTTAAACGTAAAACGAGACAAGGCATCGACCGCGCTCACTTTGGTCGTGTCGTTGAAGCCCCATTGGTCGGTGGAAGGCTTGGTGAGAAGAATGTCGGCCAGTTCTTGCGCCAGCATAGTGGCGAGGCTGGCTTCATCAGGCAGCACGTCAACCAAACCACGGCTTAACACAATGGTGTGGCCGATGGAAAACATCTCCAGAGTTCCGGTGAGGAGGATACGGCATTGCACTTCCGGCTGGATGTCGAGATTATTTGTCACTTCCAAATTGTTGACAACGATCTCTAGGGTTTTATCCGCCGCGCCGCGCGGTGCTAACAAGCCGGCGCGCTCGAGGCTGTCCAGAACGTTGTTTTCCGCCTGACGCCGCCATTCGCGCTCTGCATCAATAGGAGAACCTTGTTTCGCCTGGGATTCCGGATCTAGAAGCTGGCCGGACGAACCGGGCGCGGGCGTAACCGTGACGGAGCTGAATTCTTCATGGCCGCCGGTATTTTTCAGGTTGTAACCCCATAGCCGCGTCTGGGCCCTGAAGCGAATCACACCGCCCAAAGTATGCTCGTGGCCTGAATCCTGGCTGAAAACGTAAGCAGGTACCCAGAGATTAGGCTGAACATTGAGACGCCAACTGTCGAAATGAAGATTAAACCCGTTTTTCTCGGCGATGGGCGTGTCCATGCCATTGAAACGGACGATGGCGAAGTTCTGATCTTCTGCCCAGATGCGTCCGGTGAAGCGTCCCTTGCCCGATCCAGGCAATGGCGTAATGTCGAACACCACGCAACGGACTTCGCCGAGGAATTCGCGCCGGACATATTCAAACTGATAATTCTGACGATCGAATCCCTTGGTATCGACGAAGATCATGCGCAGAAAAACTTCCGGTGAGCTAGACGAGGTGAAAACGCCGCCCAGGTGAGCAATCGGATTCAGGGCATCGAGCGCTCCTTTTTTGGAGGCGAGCAAGGAGTGATCCACTACGCCATTCGAGAGGTCGGCCTGTCCCAGCAAGTAGTGATCGCCGGCGGGAACATTCCCCATGTTGGGATCGGGCTTCATGTCCTGGATGTATGTTTCCACCACTGGATGAAAGCGCTCGATCGTGGTTACCTCGTCACGCTCGCGTGCGATGATGCGATCGACGGCTTCATCGACGGTCTTGGCGGCCGCGCCCTGCGGCGTCTGACTGGCTGTCCCCGGCGTTCGTCCTGAAGTCACACCGGCCAGAACGCAAACCAAAAGTATCGAGAGCCAGAGATTCTTCGGTGCCTGCATGTTCACTCCGTGAATTAGAGAAGCTCGCAGATGGTGACTGGCCGAAAATGACACGGCGCGTCCGGAGGGTTCTGGCCCCCGGCCTCTGCGTAGAGGATGCGCTTTTATAATAATCTAAGTGTTGCTTCTGGGGTCACTTATGTGGGAATAAGTCATTTGTATCATTCTTAGATTGGACGGAAGCTAGACCGGGCAGGTAAGGCCGGCGGGATATCTGCGTCGTTCGGGTATCACTTACTCCAATTCGACATTCAAGCTGCACCTGGGCGTTCATCCATCACACGCCAGAGGTCTTCACCTGATAATTTTAGATGCATGGAGCGTTCGTTGACGGTATCGTCAAAACGAATCCACTCCGGGCTGTTCTCTTCGTCCTGCAAAATAAACATACCGTCTTGGCCTGGCTCAAGCATAACCAGGCCATCGACCATTAGTTTTCCTTTTCGCAAGACGATTCGCAAGCTGCCGACCCAGGGACTCTCATTGCGATAGTGGCCTACATATCTTTCCCACTCTTTCGGATAGGTAAAAGTTGTTGGCCCCGTATATTTTGAGTTCGTAAACCATTGGCTCCCCGATCCGGCCTCCACCACGGGACTTCCCGGGTCTTTCGCATCGGAGCGGCCAAAAACCAGCATGAAATGCTGGAAATCCGGATGTGGCACGATAAACATGTTGCCGTTAGCGCTCTCGAGCGCAACACGGGTACCTTGATAGATTAGGGAAAGACTTCCGTCCGTAGCGACGACTTCGAACTTACGTCCTTCAGAGCTTTCATACTTCCCGACATAGTCGGGCGCATTTTTTACCGAAGCCGGAGAATCCGTTGTGGGCATTGCGGGCAAAGGCCTGGCGGCGCGGTGAGATCGCATGAGTTGCATGGCATACTGCGCGACGGGATTTGGCCGGTATCCCTGCATCGCGTTTATTGAAGCAAACGCGCCCACGCCTTCGTCAATATCAACATGAATCGCCGATGCAAAGGACACCATTCCGCCAGTGTGGCGCAAAATCTTGTGTCCATCCAGCGTATCCACAGCGATACCGTAACCGTAGCTGGCCGTGGGACCGAACTCGTCTGCCTTGATATGCGGTTGCGAGAAAAGATCGAAGCTTTCCTTCGAGAGGATTGAACCTTTTGGGCTGCGGCCAAGATTGGCAATCATTTGAATATAAAGTCCCATGTCGTGGGGAGCGGAAGCGATGCAGCCTGAGCCGTCAGTCGTTACGATACCGGGCGCCTCAGCTAGCCGCCCGTGCCGTGGATATGGGCGATCGTTCTGAAAGATCATGTAATTTTTGGCAAGTTTTTCGCGAATGTCGAGTGAAATGAATGGTTCAGTCTGCGCCATACCCAAAGGATTGAATATCCGCTTGCGAAAACTTTCTGCCAGCAACTGACCATCCAACGTCCAGACCAAATGTCCGAGAGCGGCGTAACCGGTGTTGCAATAATGGAAATGGTTTCCCGGGGCATAGGCTGCACGGTGCCTGGCGGCTGGATCCGGCAGAAAGAGCGGGCCGTCTCCAGGTAATCCAGAAGTGTGGGTGAGAAGATGATGCGTGTTGATCGGTGAAAACTTGGATTCAATTCGAAACCAGGGAAGATACTCCGCGATTGGTTTTTGTAAGTCGAGCTTTCCTTCCTGATGCAATTGCAGCAAGCAGTTGGCCACGAAAGATTTGCTGATCGAGCCGATTTCGAAGAGCTCCTGCGGTTGGAGGGCGACGTGCGATTCGTTATCTCCAAAGCCGTAGGTCGCAACGCGTTGCACTCCATCGCGATCGGCCATGACCAGGGTCATTCCCGGCGCATTCATCGCCCGCATGTATTGCTCGACGAAAGTGTCTAGAGTCTTGAAACAATCCGCATACTGGCTCTTGGATTCTTGCGATTGAAATTCCAGGACGAAAAAGCGAGTCGCAACTGCCCCGGCGACAGCCTGTTGACTCAATTTCAAAAAGCCTCTGCGAGTAACTGAAAGCGACATCAACGATCCTCCTGAAATTTAAGAATTGAGTGGGACTATAACATCCCAGTGCTCTCCCTTCAGCAAATCTGTGGCGAACTTTTCCGCCACAAACGCCTCATAGCTCTTTTTGATATGTTTCATTTGTTTCACATCTGAATCCGGGCGGGATGATAATGTAAAACAGCTTGACAAATCTACATTGTGTAACTAAATTTCACGCCATACGGGACAGTAGCATCATTCTGAAACACGCATTTCATTTGCGAACTGAACAATCGGGCGTATGACACGTGTCACATTTCTCGCGTTTCCATTTAAGGAGGGGGGGAACATCGCAATGAGAATCGAAGAGAAGCGATCTTTCGACCGCACTGGCACCGCTAGCCTCAATATCTACATCCGGTACATCTGTGGCCTGCTAGC
>Ga0070765_100001390_pt1 | contig 14809 bp, 13 predicted proteins | sample HubBroMetageWFT5_FD_71516 | JGI IMG/M metagenome (GOLD analysis project Ga0070765, IMG submission 71516) | Warmed and freeze-thawed soil microbial communities from the Hubbard Brook experimental Forest, New Hampshire - Hubbard Brook CCASE Soil... | ecosystem: Environmental > Terrestrial > Soil... | reverse complement strand
GCGGTACTTTGGCAGTCCCCGCGGTCTTGTAAGTTGTTGTAAAACCAATCCACGCTACGCTGTCACGGCAGAGGTCGCGAGTTCGAGTCTCGTCGTCCCCGCCATTCTTCTTGAAGCACTTACGCGGATATTTCCTTTTGCGCGGAGGTGTCTGAAAACGTGGATGAGTCAGTTGATTCGGCTTCGACTGGCGCCTTGCGGCCCGTTTTGATCAACTTCGTTGTCTGTTCTAAATCGCCGTCGCTCAAAATATTCTTGGAGGGTCCAGGCAGCGGTCGGATGTAGAACAGAGCCCAGCTTTCGATTAGTCGCCCGCTTCCTTTGACGCCCAATTCACAGGTTTATGACATCCATTGTGTTTTTACAGCCACAAATTTGCGTACACCAAAGTCATAGCTCGATTCATACTTATTTGAATTCTGGCGAATCAAAGATTAAGTTCGCCCAAGTCTGACGATCCCAGGATTCACCAGACGTTATACCTTGAGCCAGCTCGCAGGATTAAGGTTCTTGGTCAAAACAGGACCTGTTTTCCGTTTCCTGGAGTTACCTAACCTTTTTTCTGGATTACCGAAGAATCGTAGATTGCACTGTTCATGGAGGCTACGATCGTGTTGTTCGGTAAATGCATCAGGCGAACCTCATTTGTTGTTTTCTCGGATAATTCTCGTAATTTGAGGATTGCTCTCTCGCGGCCGGACACTACGTCACGCCAAATCGGAGAGCCGTTGGGATAAATCTCGAAGATATCGAATTCAAGGTTCACTGGGCAGCTCCTTCCGCGTTAATGCGCGTCTCGCATTCACTACAGCGAGAAGTCTCGGATTGCCTCGGGCGGCAATCGGGCTATCCAACAGTCCTGCTTGGTCTCTCGCGCGGACCTGCCCGCATGCTTTTGATTCACGCGACGCTAGCCCAAGCTGCATCCTTCTCAGCATTGATTCTCGAATCGAACTCTAATCCCAGGTAAAACTGTCGGTCATTTACCGGAGAACAGTAGATCACTCTAGCTTGCCGCCGAAATTCGCCCGACAAAGAAGCGATGTCCAGCTCCTCTCCTGGGCGCCAACGTCGACTAGTAAGAAGCCGGGCCCCATTTCGACTGATGTTGACCGTCGTCGTCGTTTCGGCACTCAAGCGGCCTTCCATGGGCACAATGTGAACTGGTACCTTAACTTTTGCTCTTTTCTCGATTCGTCCGTCTGATCCCATAAAGTCAAGACTCCTCCGAGGTTATGATTTCCAGGGCGGGTGGGATTCGTTTTTTAAGCGTGGCTCAGGCAATGCCCCGGGCGCTTCCGCTTTTGTTCATACATGTCCTGATCCGCGTGCTCCATGAGACCTGCAAGGGATAGCGCGTGCTGCGGATCGAATCGCGCCGCTCCGACGCTGAGCGACAGCCCGTAACGGGATTCATTGACGTTCGCCTTCTTAAGAGTCTCCTCCAATCTCCGGAGGATCACATCCTGATGTTGACTAGAAGCTTCCATCGCCAACACGGCGAATTCGTCGCCGCCCAGGCGGGCAAGAATATCGGAATCACGGAATGCCTCTTCCAGTGCATCCGCTGTGCGAACAAGAGCTAGATCCCCCTCCTTGTGCCCGTAGCAATCGTTGATTAATTTCAAGTTATCTACGTCACAAAAAAACAACAACATGCTTTGAGCGTTCCGTCGCGCCAGCTTCAACTGTTGTGTCGCCGCAGCAAAGAAACCGCGGCGGTTGTACAAACATGTCAGATCGTCAGTGAGAGCAAGATAGCGAAGCTCTCGCTCGACAATCACATGGCGAAGAGCACTCCAGACGGCCGGGTGGGAAGTAACTCGAAGGGTCTGCACGTCCGCAGCGTCTACCCTCAGCGCCTTCGAAACCTCGTCGACCTCACGCACAATGTTCCCAAGCTCTTTATCCGCGACCAATAAGGCGGATGAAATTGATCCCTCGAGATCCTTCTGCGAAGGTCCGTTATTTCCAATCATCGATAGCGGCCTGCGGTTCGAAACTGGATTTGGAAGAGATATCCTGAGACTACGGGAGCGCTGACTGTTGCCCCCCTGCGACCTTCGCACTTGCATCTTGCCTCCTAGGAACCCAAAAACCTGTTCGGTACGTTCAAGCAAGCGTATGGTTCCATTAATCCAGAAACGAGACAATCCGGAGAAGGCCTCAAACTCGCCGCGGGTGATCCACCTAGTACATCGGGGCAACGAGACACCTACGTGCAATGAGAGTCACGCTGTGTCTCCTGTCTGATGGGAATTTCGCTCGCGCCTCAGGTGTTTACCTGAGGCCCTTGGCGGGGATTCACTTGATTGAGGCAGCGGGGAAGGCATGGTATTGCTGTCAGGACGTTTGAGCGATTCAGGCCGCATGTAACGAGGAATTGCATCACTCCGCCCAAGGAGGCTGGATTCATGGCTAAACGAGAAGTCACAACGAAGGGTTCAGGGACACGCGACAATCAAGCCTCGGAATTGGTGCTGAGCGAAGCTCCGTCGGAGCTTCTTCGAGAACTTGTGGCTCACCTGCGACAAAACCGAACGCAACTCCGTGAGGAGTGGGTGGGTCGCATTTCGGAGGCACGATTGCTCACCGCGATGACCAAAGAGGAGATTTTCGCGGAAGCGACTTCGGTCTACGACAGTTACGTGGAGGCCCTGGAAACCGAAACCTATGAGGACTTGCAAAACTACGCAAGAAATCTCTCCGAACGCATCATTCCGCGAGGCGTGGAAACTCACGAAGTTGTTGGAATCGTTCTCTTGTTACGTGACGTGCTGGCGAGATCTCTCTTCGCCAAGTACCAGACCGATTTCAAGAAACTGAACCGTATTTTGGACGCATATGAGCCCGCCGCGAACCGCATCGCCAACACTGTAGCTGTCGGCTTCGTGCAGGAACGCGAGCGCGTCATCCGCCAGCAACAGGAAGCCATTCGCGAACTATCCACTCCAGTGTTGCAGGTTCGCGAGCGCCTCTTGATTCTCCCCATCATCGGCGTGATCGATCCCCAGCGGGCACGGCAGTTGACCGAACAACTCCTGCGCGGTATCCGCACGAACCGCGCGAAAGTCGTCGTGATCGATATTACCGGCGTGGCCGCCATGGACGTTACGGTCGCGAATCACCTTGTACAAACAGTGGAAGCATCACGGCTACTTGGTGCAACGGTAATCGTCACGGGCCTTTCGCCGGAGATCGCGCAGACCCTCGTGACGATTGGCGTCGACCTTGGAAAGATGAACACGGTCGGCGACCTGCAAGGAGGTATCGAGCAGGCGGAAAGATTGCTGGGATACAAAGTGATGGCAGTCGCGGAACCGCGCTAAACGAAGCTCGGAAGGGGTCACGTGGAAGTTCCAATTCTCAAGCAGGGGGAGGTTCTGATCGCCACCTTTCAGGCGGCGCTCTCGGACGCAGACCTCGAAAGTCTGCGCCGCGGGCTGCTGCAACAGGTCGTCAGGTTTCGCTCGCGCGGCGTTATTGTGGACGTCACCGCGATGGATGTGATGGACTCTTTCGCTTCGCGGACGCTGCGGGAGATCGCGCACATGATTCGCCTGCGCGGCGCGGAGACGGTCATCGTCGGAATTCAACCCGAGGTCGCTTTCGCCATGGTTCAACTCGGGATGACCCTCGAAGGCGTGGCGACAGCTCTGGATCTGGAAGAAGGCCTTGCTTATTTGATGGAAAAATTCAAGAACATAGACTGAGAGAGGGCAATTGTGTCGGCTGGGGAAATCCGGGTGGCCATCCATGTGGACCAAGACATTGTCTTGGCCCGGCAGAAGGCCCGCGTTCTAGCGACCGAACTCGGATTTTCCGCGGTAGATGCGACTTTCGTTGCCACGGCCGTCTCCGAACTCGCGCGCAACATTCTGGCCTACGCCGGCGACGGCGAAATCATTCTGCGGGCGGTCCAGAGATCAATCCGTAAGGGCATCGAGGTTGTCGCTTCTGACGAAGGCCCAGGCATCCCCGATATTCGCCAGGCGTTGCGCGATGGCTTCTCAACATCCGGGAGTCTCGGACTTGGCTTGCCGGGAGTGCGACGTCTGATGGACGAGTTTGAAATCACCTCGCAAATCGACCAGGGAACCAAGGTGACGGTAAAGAAATGGAGACAATAAGGGTGCCATTGCTCGAATATGGTGTGGCCAAGTTCGTCCTTCCCGGCCAAGTCGAGTCGGGCGATCACCATCTGATTTGTTCTAACCGGGGCGGCGTTCTGATCGCAGCGATTGACGGGATTGGTCACGGAGAGGAGGCAGCCAACGCCGCAAAAACCGCGGCCTCTATTCTCGAAACCCACGCGGAGGAACCGATCATCTCTCTTATAGAGCGCTGCCACGATGATCTCCGATTGAGTCGTGGTGTCGTTTTGAGCCTTGCTTACATAGATGCGCCTCGGGGCATGATGACGTGGCTGGGAATCGGGAATATTCAGGGAGTGTTGATGCGCGCTGGAGCCGAGAGGGGAACGGTGCAGGAGGAGTTGCTCCTCCGCGGCGGCGTGGTTGGTTCTCAACTGCCTCCTCTGCAAGCGGCTGTCCTTCCGATCGCCAGGGGGGACACTCTGCTTTTTGTTACCGACGGCGTGCGTGGCGAATTCCTTGAGAGCATGTCCGCTCTGGAGAGTCCACAGCGAGCGGCGGACAGAATTCTCGAACGCTATCACAGCGGGAAGGACGACGCGCTCGTTTTGGTTGCGCGCTTTACTGGAATTAGTCCATGAGGATGGCAAGGAAACCCAGGAAGAAGTTGGAAAAGACCTTTGAAGATGAGTATCGCTCCGCTCTTCGTGAATATAGTGTGCGTGGCGGCGAAGCGGCATTGAAGAAGGCCTACGAACTTGGGCGACGTGGTGTTGATGACGGAAAAAGCCTGATAGAAATTGCCGCCCTCCACCATGAAGCTTTGTTGGTGCTGGTCGAAAAAGAGAAGGAGGCAAAACGCCGGGCGAATTTGCTGAGAACAGGCGCCGAATTCCTGGCAGAGACCTTGTCTCCTTACGAAATGGCCCACCGAGGATTTCACGACGGCGTGAAGGCGCTGCGGCAGTTAAACGAAATCCTCGAGGAAGAAATCAAACGAATCGCCCATGCTGTGCACGACGAGGCCGGTCAGTTGCTTGTGGCCGTTCATCTCGCGCTGGCGGATGTCTCGCGCGAGTTTCCCCAGGCTCAGCAAGTCCACATTGGACGGATTGAACAGTTGCTGAACCAGGTTGAAAACCAATTGCGACGGTATTCTCACGAACTTCGACCTACCATCCTGGACGATCTTGGTTGGATTCCGGCGATTCGCTTCCTGGCGCAGGGAGTCTCAAAGCGCACCAATCTTCCGATCCAAATCAAAACCAAGGTATCGGGGCGGCTTCCGAGTCCCGTTGAGATTGCACTCTACCGTCTTGTGCAGGAGGCCCTGACCAATGTCACGAAACATGCCAAAGCGAGCCGAGTTTCGATTCAAGTACGCAGGATGGGCCGGTCGTTGTGCTGTTCGATCCAAGACGATGGTGCGGGATTCGACGTTCGAGCTGTTCAGTACGACCGGAAACGAAATGGGTTGGGGCTCATCGGTATGCGGGAGCGATTGAGTGCGATTGGAGGCACGTTTTCGATCGACTCGGCTCCCGGGCACGGAACAAGACTCTTGATCCGGGTTCCGATGCCACGGGAGTAATCGAATGGCGATTCGTGTTGTCCTTGCGGATGACCACGTTCTAGTCCGCCAGGGTTTGAGATCGTTGCTCGAACGCGAGGGATTTCAAATCGTGACGGAAGCTTCCGACGGCCAGGAAGCTTTGCGCCATGTGCAATCTCTGAAACCAGATATCGTCGTGATGGACATAACGATGCCGGTTCTGAACGGTCTCGAGGCCGCACGACAAATGAGCCTTTCTTCTCCACAGACCAAGACAATCCTTTTGACTCAGCACGTGGAAGAGCAATACCTCTCTGAAGCCCTGGAAGCGAGAGTAAAGGGATATGTTTTGAAGAGTCAAGTTGCAAGCGATCTGATCCAAGCCATGCGGCAAGTGTCACGCGGAGGGGTCTATCTTAGCCCCGGCGTATCAAGCGCGGTGATGGAGGCATATCGAACAAGGTCAGAGAAACCCAAGGATCCGTTGACTTCAAGAGAGAGACAGGTCCTCCAATTGATCGCGGAGGGAAAATCGACAAGAGACGTAGCCTCATTGCTGGGCATCAGTGCGAAAACGGCGGAATCTCACCGTACCAGACTTATGAAGAAACTCGATATTCATGAAACCGCAAGCCTTGTGCTCTATGCGGTCCGTCGCGGAATTGTGCATCCCTAAGATAATCCCCCCACTTTTCGGATTCCTCGGTCCCAGAGTTCAAGGCTTTACTTCCAGCCCGCTTCCCGCTCGGTTCAATATTGATTGATCGTCGGAGTCGCTCTAAAGTAGTGGTTTCCCGTTGGATCATTCTGCGGGAAGTGAGGTTCTACCATGCGTCTCCTAGCCACGCTGGTCGGATGTGCTGTTTGTATGTCAGCTGCCACTGCCCACGCCCAGGGAAAAGGGATCGAACAGGTTCAGGTTGCATCTGGGACAGTTCTCGACTTTCACTTGCAGGCTCTTATGATTCCCGATGCCGACGATTCACTGAACGCCTTGCCGAAAGGTACTGTGCTTCACGTCAGGATGCTCGATTCCATCGATTCAACTGTGAACCAAGACGGGTCTACGTTTCGAGCCTCGATGGCGTCTCCTCTAATTTCGGCGGACAAACATGTTGTTGTACATTCCGAGGCTGAAGTCCACGGACTGCTCGCACTTCTCAGAAGTAGAAGTCATCCCGAGGGGTTTCGCTACGAACTACTGGTCACGGGCCTGGTGGATCACGGCAAATCCTACACGCTCACCGCGACGCTCGATTCCTCATTCTTTGATGCCAGTGCGAAGCTTGCGTCGGACCAGCAGGCTCAGACGAAAAAGGATCCAATTAAGGATAGTCTGCGCGTGGATAAGGCACGGGAAGTTAGCCCCGAATAATTCCAATTAAGGTCAGAGATTTTTGCATCAGAGACGCTAGATTCCTATGCCGCGGTATTTGCACCCCTCCGTCCAATCCCTCCTTGTTGAGGAGCTAAAATCGTTTGTTGAGTAGGAAGATATGAAGTTGAGTGCGAACTTTTCGGGTAATGGTACCCGCCAGATCCAGGGCTCCGAAAAGGCCCATTATCTTCGTAAGTTCTTATCCCAATAGATGATCGGCGACTTGCGGTTTTGAATGTCGCGTTGGCACTTCTCTTGCCCTATGCGAAGTTGCCCGCCTGAGAATTAGATCATCAAGCCTGAGGAGGATCATCCATGAATAAAGTGTGGCGAATCGCTTTATCTGTCGGGGTGAGTTCAATTCTTGCGGCAGCGGTTTGGGCACTCCCACCAAAGGTCACGGCGGACAACGACGTAAGAACGAGTCAGGATGCGGCGCAAGTGCAGTCTGCATCGGGCAAAATTGCGTCCGTCCAGACCAATTCTTTCACTCTTGAAATGACGGATAACGCCCCCGGTGGCAGCCAAAATCTTGTCCAAGACAAGAGTCAAACAAAGACAATCAGCTTTGTTATCGACAAGAATACGACGGTTGACGGCAAGATGAAGGTTGGAGCTAACGCCGACGTCACCTACCGTCAAGACAACGGCAGCAACATTGCGGTGAGTGTCCGCGTTGCTCCGCAGTCTTGAAACCTTTAGCACCGGTTGCCGGGGACTCCTCGCAACTCTATTGATTTGGCGAGATTCCCGAATCCAATTTGTTCAAGATGATCGCATTTAGCCGAGAAGTGAGCCGGGATCGGCTCACTTCTCCAAGGAGGAAGTGAATTCAGATGCCGAGCGAAAATGAACACGAGCAAGTATATGAAACCAGGTCGCCCGCATGGATCTCGTTGGGAATAATTCTGGTCGCATTCGTTGCACTAGCGGGACTCGGTTTGGCATGGAGCGCGTCGAACTCCGCGAAGGATATTCGCGCCGCTTCAACCAACGACATACAAGCAATGAAACAAACGTATGACAAGAATTTCGATTCGGTGCAAGCCCGCCTTGACCAAACGGAAAAAACCAATACCGACCTGCAGAGTGATCTCAGTCTCGTGACCAAGCATCTGCAAATGACTCAGGGTGCGCTCAAGAAAGCGCGTGAAGAAGCTCAACAGGCACGCGAAGCTGCAAGCCAGGAATTGGCGGATATGGACTCGCAAGTGAAAGATCAACTCGCCACGAAAGCGAGCACGGACGACGTTAAATCCGTAAGTGGCGAAGTGGGCGTTGTACGAACGGATCTCGAGTCCACAAAAAATGACCTCAACATGGCGCGCAGCGAAATGGGAACCTTAATCGCGAAAAATCATGATGATATCGAGACGCTGCGCAGGCTTGGCGAGCGTGATTACATCGAATTCACGATCGCTGAAAAGAATAAGCCTCAGAAAGTGGGAGACGTTTCGGTGGAACTCCGCAGCGCCGACCCCAAAAAGAATCAATGCAACCTCGCCATCATTGTCGATGATAAGCGCACGGAAAAGCGGAATCGATCCGTGGATGAACCCATCTTTTTCTATGCTCATGGCGCCCATCAACCGATGGAAGTTGTGATCAATCAGGTGGGAAAAGGCAAGGTGACCGGCTATCTGAGCGTGCCCAAGGGCGTGCAGCAGCCAGCGACCCAAGGCGGGAACTAGTCACTGCTTTGACAGGGCGAGAAGGGGCCACCATGCCGGGGGCTGGCCCCTTCTCGCCCGTTCTCGGTGCTGTCCCTCCCCAAAACTCCGTTCGCGCGGCCATGTCGATGTCGCGCCTCGCTTCTGCAGGCTGAATTGATTGAAACTCGGTGTGAACGCCCCGAAGTTGATAGTGAATATGGTCCAAGCAAACCACTGCCAAGTTTGGACATACTCAACTGGCTCACTCAGGATCGAGTCGTTGGTAGGTACAGGGTAGCGATTCGGTTGCGCCGTTTTTACGATCTTCCGGGTTTCCGTGCGAACTTCAACCGCGAGCGACGGCGGCCTTGCGGGCGACGAGGTTGTAGCTCTTGATTTTGGCGTCTGCCTCGATCGCGGCCAGATGGGCTCGCCCTGCCGTTACTTTTCCCGCCTTCATCTCCATTTCAGCCACCGCAAGGCGAGCATCGAGTTCGATGCCCTGATAACCCAGAGCTCGCGACTTCGCGATGATGGCGGCCAGCTCGGTTCGTGTCTCTTGCTCAACGTTGGAATGGACACCGGATTTTTCGGAGGTCTCGACCCGAGCTGCAACAATAGCTGTCCGCCAGCGAATTTCAGGGTTCTGGCTCTTGGATGCAAGGGAGCGCGCGTGCTGCATTGCCTCGGCCGCTGCCGCCGCTTTACCCTGCGCTACGAGCGCGCGTGCGAGGATGCACCAACCCAGAATTTCGTCATCGAGTGCTTTTCGCTTTTGAAAGATCTCCAAGACCGGCCGTATCGCGGCTTCTTGCTCGACGGGCGAACGCGCCTCCTCCAGGGACAAATCCGCCAGCCCGAGCTGAGTTTCGGCGATGGTGAACTCGTCGCCGGTCGAGGTCCGTATGGCCAATGCCTGCTCGTACCTCTTTCTAGCGCCCGAAAAATCGGCCTCCTGGACCAGCAGGTTTCCCAACCCCCACATGGCATAGGCAGACATATCTTGATAGCCGTTTTTCTCCCAGATCGCGAGGGATTGCTCGAATCCTTGCTTGGCGCCCCCCAAGTCCCCCTGCAATTGATGAACATTTGCAATGTTGTCGCCTACGAGGGCGGCATATCCAGTATCCGCTGGGTCCCGTCCTTGCAATGCCTCCTCATAAAGCTGGAGCGCGCCTCGCAAATCACCCCGGTCCATTCGGTCGTTGGCAAGATTTCCCATCGCCGTAGTCATGTTTCTCTTGTCGTCGAGGCGTCGAAACTCGGCCACGGCCTCGCGCAGCATTTTCTCGGCAGTGGCAGGATCTCCCTGTAATTCGTATACATTGCCAAGGTTGTTCAGTACGTTGGCCACTTCGCCTTCGGATCCATCTCTGGCGAAAATTGTTTGTGCCTGCTGGAACAGGCGAATGGACTCGGGCACATCCGTTTGAAAAACCACATCTGCCCAGATGCGCAAGGATCTGGCTTCTCCCTCCGGATCGCCAGCCGCTGCAAAAATGTCCCTCGCCTCGCGACAGGCAGAGATTGCACTCTCGGTAGTTGAGCGAAGGTCTCTCCAGGACCCACATTGCATTTCCCTCGCTTCCGCCAGAATCAGGCGGGATCCCTGTGCCCTTGCCTTCTCCACCGCGCGTGCGAGAGGCTGTTCTTTATGCTTGGAATCGCCAAGCAGAGTCCACGCCTGCACCTCGACTAATTCGATGCGAGGATCTTGCGAAGCGGGAGGCGCAAGCTTGCGCAGCGATTCGACCGTGGCGAGAGCATCAAGCCCTTTACCTCCTCGGGTCTGTACGGCTGCCAGCTTGAGCCCGTAGTCAACGTTGTCTGGGAACAACGCGAAGAGCGCGCGATAGATCTCGATCGCTTTCTCATATTCGTGATCGATATCACGATAGCGGCCTTCCACCACAAATCGTTCTTCGCGGGAAAAAATGGCGGACAAGTCGTATGCCTGCCGGGCTTCCTGTTGGGCTCTCTTGTCATAGCCTAGCCGCGACCAGGCCTCGGCCAGAGCGGAGTGCGCCAGGGAAAACTTGGGGTCGGCGGCAATAGCCTGCTGCAGAAGATCGCGCGCTTCGAGGGCATCGAGTACACGCAGCCGGGCGAGTCCCACAGAATAAAGGCGAGCAGCATCGCGATTGGAAGGCAAAGAGGCGCGGATGCTGACTGCCTCCACCGGAGAAACTGCCTCCACGCCCAGTTTTTCGCGCAATCGGGAACCCGCTTGGGACACCATGTCAAACAAATCCGTCTCGCCTCCAACCACGGCCACATCAGCAATCGTTTCTCCCGCAACCGTATCTTGAAGGCGCACATCGAGGCGGATGCGTGTGCCAGACTTTTCCCTCAGAGCGGTGTACGAACCTAAAACGACCAAATCGCTATTCAAGTCTTTGTGCAGTCGCGCCAGTGTACTTTGGGAGAGGCTGTCAATGTCTGTCAGGGAAAGATCGAGTTTGGCGCGGGCGATGTCTTCACCGGAAACCAAGCGCAGCTTTTCCCCGCCTTCCAGTTCTGTACTCAACATTTCCGCCAGCGCCGTCGAAAGCCAGCCTTCTTCAGGACGCCCGGACAGGTTGCGAAAACCGAGAACTGCGACGGAACGGCGAGCGGCTGGGGATGGCACAGTCGAACTAAGGGCCGCCGGTCTCGTCGGCGTAGGGGCACGGTGGAATTGCCTCCACGCGTAATATCCCGTAGTTGAAATCGCGGCTACGATTGCAAACCCCGCGAGTGCAACCATCCCGCGATTCCGCAGTGCGGGATGATTTAATTGCTCTTTTTCCTCGGTGATGATCCCAAGGCGGATGTCGGTTGCTGCTATCTCGCTGACGTCCGCTTCGCTCTTTGGGCCAACGACCTGGACAGGCGCGACGAACTGGTATCCCCGCCCAGGCAAGGTGACAATGTAGTTGTTGTCTCCCGGCTTTTCATCCAGTGCCCGACGCAGGGCGGAGATGCATTGCGCTAGGTTGTTTTCGTCCACAAACGCATCTCGCCAGACATTCCTTAGGAGCTCATCTCTCGTCAGCACCTTGCCCGGATTCTGCACAAAGTAGTGCAGCATATCGAACGCCCGGAAGTTCAGCGTGACGATGGATTTTTCCCGCCGCAGGGTGCGTGACCGGGCATCCAACCGGAACTCACCGAACTGGAATATTTCCTCTGTTGTCATAGACTTCGCGCACATTCACAACCATTCAGAAGCTTTCAGAACGTATCACTGGCCTTTCGATGCGACTGCCAACAGAATCCTCGGCTAGTGAGCGGGAAGGGCCGCAGGCACGGACTCTACCAATGGCCGAGCCACCGAGCAATGGCCTTCCTTGTGGGCCAAAACTCTGATGTGGATGGCGTGGGAGTCTCGAGGAAGTCCAAGCATATTCTAGCCTAAGACGTAAATGGAGAATACAGGCATGCGCAACTACAATGTCGCACTCTGGAGACGGCAAATCCTGCTGATCGTTGCGTTGTGCGTCGCCGCCTCGTGGCCAGCATTGGCCCAAGTTCCCACGGCCCAAGGCATGCAAAGTCCCGTGTCGTCTACAGACTCAGTATCACTTGCCAATCATACTTCGCCCCAGGTCTTGGACGGGACGGCCACATTGGTTAGTCATTACAACCCCGAGCAAATGCTTCGCCTCGTGCTGGCTGTTCAGGTCCCGCACATGGCAGAAGAACAGGAATTCATCCAGGAACTGGTAACCAAAGGGTCACCCAATTTCCACAAGTTTCTCACTGCCGACGAGTGGAACGCTCGCTTTGCGCCGTCCCCCGAGGATGAGCAGAAAGTGGTGGACTGGGTTCAGAGCGAGGGCCTCACCCTGACCAAGCGCTATCCCAATCGGCTGTTGGTGGATGTGGAAGCTCCAGCCGGAGTGATCGAGAGAGCGTTTGGCGTCACGCTTAACAACTATCAGGTTGGGGACGAGGTGGACTTTTCCAATGATCGCGACCCGGTCCTGCCTGCCAGCCTCTCCGGCATCGTCCACGCCGTGCTCGGACTAAATAGCATCCAGAGGTTCCACGGGTCATTGGCCGGTAAGAGCAAACAAAAGGGCCCCGACTATGTTCCAGGCCCAGTTTCCGCCGAGGGCCCATCTGCGAGCGCTGCCGGCGACCCCACCAGGGCCCCCGCGAATCGGGCGGCTCGTGTGGCAACTAACATAACTCCAATGTCGAACTCCGTCCCTCCCTTGCGGAATATTGCAGGCCAAGCCGCGGCCAGTCCGGACAACATTACCAATTCGGAGGCTTACGACTTCGACGGTCTGGCGGCACTCAGTCACTGCTGCAATGTGCACAACGATTCCGGGGGCGCGCCCGCTGTCTCTTCGATCGCACTGGTCACGTTTGGAAACTTCGAATATAGCGACGTGGAGACTTTCTTCGCTTATTACGGGATGGCTTACAACTTCACCCCCTATTTCATCGATGGATCAGGTCCGAATCAGGACGACGAATCTCCACTCGAAGTCGAGTACTCAACCGCAATGGCGAATAGCTACGGCTCCCCTCTCGATACCGCGCGTGTCTATGTCTACGAGAACTCCAACAACCTACTCTCCACTTACGCCGATGCTTTCAATACGATTGTCACGGACGACCATGCAAGAGTGGTTTCGACGAGCTACGGCTGGGAGGAGGGTGTAGGATTTCCAGCGGCCTCAGCGACCGGTACCATGTTTCCTATCTTCAGCAATATGACGGGTCTAGGCTGGACTCTGATTGCGGACGCCGGCGACAATGGCTCGACTGATGGCTGCAAGGACGCCATCGTCGTGCATTATCCGGCCTCGGACCCCAATTTCATTGCGGCGGGCGGCACCCAGCTTCTACTCAACAGTTCTGGGGATTACGTCAGCGAAACTGCCTGGGTGGGCGGAACCTACACAAACGCTTGCGCCATTAACGATGGTGGCGGAGGTGGCGGGTTAAGCACCCTTTTTCACGCGCCCGCCTGGCAACTCTCCCTCGGGCTCACCGGGCGCGCTCTGCCCGATATTTCGCTGAATGCGAACGCGGATCTCATGGGTCAGTGGTACTTCTACAACGGGGAATGGCTGGACGTAGGAGGCACCAGCATCGTGGCACCCGAGCTGGCCGGATTCTTCGCCCAGGAAAACACCTACCTCAACTACATCGGACCCATATGCGGCCCTGACGGTAATTCCGACTGCGGCCCGCTGGGCCTCGCCGCTCCGTGGCTCTATGATGCCGCATACGGCGCCCTTCGCAATCCGTTCTATGACATGACGAGCGGCTGCACTTCAAATGACATCACGGATCTGTACCACTTGGTGGCGTGGTGTGCGGGCCCTGGATTTGACCTGGCTACCGGCTTGGGATCGGCCAATATGATGCAGCTAGCCTGGGGAATTAATTGGGAATTGATACCCGCTTTTGGCCAACCCTCAGTCGCATTCTCGGGCCCGGCTATAAACACCTGGTACAACACCAACCAGCAAGTCGATTGGACTGCCTCCGACTCGGGCGGCAATTATCCTTCCACCGGCGTCGCCGGATTCACGCAGGGCTGGGACTCGATTCCTGCCGACCCCTATAGCGAACCTCACGGCGGCTCCGGAAACTCTTTCTACACTGGCCCACAGTTCCCCTTCGCCACCCTAGGATGCCTCTCCTTTGTAGCCAACAGCTGCTCGGGTGGAGTGAGCCAAGGTTGCCACACCGTCAATGTGGAAGCCTGGGATAATCAGGGCCGGACCGTGACGTCAACATACGGGCCGCTTTGTTATGACACGGTTGCGCCAGTCGCCACCGCAAGCGCGACTGGCACTCTCGTCGGCCCGAATTACGAGAACTTAGCGTTAGTCTCTCTCTCGGCGACCGACTCTGGATTCCCTAGTACGGGGAGCGGTGTCGCGAATATCTACTTCCAGGCCAACGGTGGACCAGTTTTGCAATATTCAGTAAACTTTCTCCTGGGGAAGAACGGCTCCAACACAGTCACGTATTACGCCACAGATGTCGCCGGCAACATAGAGAGCAGCAAAACGCTCACCTTCGGGATCACAAACACTACCACCACCGCTCTCGCATCGTCCTTGAACCCGTCAGGCTCTGGGAAAGCGGTAAAGTTCACGGCTACTGTGACCCCGACTTCGGGCAC
>Ga0070765_100001387_pt1 | contig 14827 bp, 12 predicted proteins | sample HubBroMetageWFT5_FD_71516 | JGI IMG/M metagenome (GOLD analysis project Ga0070765, IMG submission 71516) | Warmed and freeze-thawed soil microbial communities from the Hubbard Brook experimental Forest, New Hampshire - Hubbard Brook CCASE Soil... | ecosystem: Environmental > Terrestrial > Soil... | reverse complement strand
TACAGAGAAGTGAAAGAACGCAATTCGGATTGATTTAGGGCCGCCCTTCTTTTTCGCGATTGCTTGACGAACCACCCATCATTGGAGAGAGTTTTCTGTCCATGCTGCGAGCCGCCTTCTTATCCGTTGGCCTGACGCTTTATATTCTGATCGTCGGACCACCCTTGCTTCTGTACACGTTCATCACCAAGAACCCCAATGCCCTCTACAGCGCGGCCATCAAGGGCGTCATGTTCTTCGTGCGTTCCGTGGGCGTCGACGTAGAAGTGCGTGGACTCGATCGCATCCCCAAGGGCACCGTCATTTTTGCCGCGAATCACACCAGTTCCGCTGATGCGCCCGCCATCGTCTCGGCTATTCCACGGCGTATCGCCATATTGTTGAAGCGCTCGCTATTCGAATGGCCTATCGTCGGCCAAGCGTTTCATCTCGCCCATTTTGTGCCCGTCGATCGCTTCAACCGCGAATCCGCCATCAGCAGCCTGGAAAAGGCCACCGAAGCCCTGCGCGGAGGCCAATCATTTCTCATTTATCCGGAAGGCACGCGCAGTCCCGATGGCCGCTTGCAAGAATTCAAGAAGGGAACCGCTGTCATGGCCATCAAGTCCGGGCTGCCCATCGTGCCGGTCGCCTGCTCTGGCGCCCAACGCGTCATGCAAAAACGCCAACTCAACATCTACCCGGGGAAAATTCTGGTGGAATTTCTTGACCCCATCGACCCGACGGGGTACACGCTGGAACGGCGCGAAGAACTAAACGAACGCCTGCACAACGAACTCGCCGCAGGCCTTCCCCCCGATCAACGCCCCCTCAACTTCCCCGGCGCCACGTAGCACTTTGGAGTGCGGCGGCTAGCCGCCGCTTTTCCGCCCGCAACGTTACTCCAATTCAATGCGACCCCCACTCCGTTGCGCGGTCCGCTTCATAACCGCCATAAGTGTCTGTCTTTTTCACACGCTGTCACCCGATCAGAGCGACAGCGCATCCGCTGTATTACCGTCCCCAGTGTTCGACCTTGTTTTCCAAACGCCGTCATCCCGACCGGAGCAGCGGCGTATTTTGCCGCTACGCAGTGGAGGGATCGGGGCTTGCTTTCAGCCTTCACGCAAATCACGGTGCGTATGCCGTATTTCCCCGCTTTCAACTTTCAAGCCTTAACCTCTCCTTCAACCTCTCCAACTCCGCCTCCAACTCTCCCATCCGCTTCTGCAATTCCGGCAACCGGCTCAACGCCGCCATCATCTTCAGCCATTGCCGATTCTCCACCGCGGGATACCCGGAGTACAAAGAATGCGCCGGCACATCGTTCGGCACGCCACTCTGCGCCGTGACCACCGTTCCATCGCCAACCGTCAGATGTCCCGCGGTTCCCACTTGTCCGGCCAGAACGCAGCCCTCGCCGATCTTCGTGGAACCAGCCAAACCAACCTGTCCGCACAACATGGTGTTCGCTCCGACTCGCGAAGCATGTCCAACCAGCACCAAATCATCAATTTTCGTTCCATGCCCGATGCGGGTTTCCCCAACCGTCGCCCGGTCCACGCAGGCGTTGGCTTGCACCTCCACATCGTCTTCCAGGACCGCCGGCCCGGTCTGCACCATCTTGCGCCACGTGCCGTCCGTATTTTTCGCGAAGCCCAACCCATCGCCGCCGATAACCACGCCGTTCTGCAGCACCACGCGGTCGCCGATCTGGCATCCCTCCCGTACCACCGCGTGAGCGTGGGCAAAAAAATCTGCGCCGATCTTCGCACCGCGATAAATGGTCACGAAGCTGTGCAACACCGCGCGCGGCCCGATCTCCACTCCATCTTCCACAAAACAATACGGGCCAATGTGCGTCCCAAAGCCGATATTGGCGGTGGGAGCGATTACCGCAGTCGGATGCATGCCCGCCACATATTTCGGCGCTTCGTAAAAAAGCTCCAAAGCCTGCGCAAAGGCAAGGTAAGGAGTCGCCGTGCGCAAAGTCCCCAGCGCGGCCAGCCCCGGCTCCCGTTCGATGACCACGCCGTCTTCCACGAATACTGCCGTCGCTCGCGTTCTGCGCAGCGCAGGCGCGTACCGTCTATTCGCCAAAAACGTCACCTGCCCTGCTCCGGCCGACTCAATCCCGGCAACGCCTGTTACTTCGGCGTTTTCGTCGCCCTCCAACCGGCAACCCAACTTTTCCGCAATCTCCTGCAGTCTCATCAACTCACCCCTGAGCGGCGCACGTAAAGAACGATTTCGCGCTTCGACGGATTGAGTCTCCCATAGGCTAAACAGGGAAGTACAGACCAACGCGCGGCGCAATGCCAGCCGTTGAAGTCCGAATCCGATCCTCAGTTAGCGATAGCTGGTGTTATTCCGGTCTGCAGTAAATGTGCAAATTGTGCCGCCGCCAAGGGGCGGCTGAACAGATACCCTTGCCCCTGCGCACAACTCTGCGTCTGCAGGTGCGCTCGCTGCTCTTCCGTTGCGATGCCCTCGGCAACCACCATGTGCTTGAGACTCCTGGCCATGCTGATAATGGCGCTCACGATTGACGAGTCATCGGGATCAGCGGTGATCTGCTGCACGAAGGATTGGTCAATCTTAAGGACATCGATGGGAAACTGCCGAAGGTAGCTGAGGCTGGAATAGCCGGTGCCGAAGTCATCCACGGCAAGATGGACTCCCATCACCTTTAATTCTTGGAGTACCGACGTGGCAGTACGTTCAAAGTCGCCATGGCCTCTGCAGCGGAAAGCTTTACTCCCTGCCAGATTCGATGTGATTTGTAGGTTTACGTCTCGCTCATCTCTGCGGAGTTATTTCCGGCTCACTCGTGCACCATTCTTGCAGTGCAGCTACATCGCGAAACGTCCTTGAATTGACTTGGCCGGGAAGGCCCATCCAGTAGACCGTTGCGCTCTTTGTCAGACTATCGATGCACACGCGCTGATGCGTGTCCCTGACGGTGTCGGGCATCTTTTTCTTGAGCCACAATACTGTTCCTCCCTGTGACTGGTTCACTTCGACGAAGCCACCCCGCTGAGCCACAGTCTGAAAAGTTCGGATGTGTTTCATGTTCGCTCCGCCTCCGTGCTGCTTCCATCTTGGCGTTTCTTATTGCACAGGAAGTACCATCGAGGCGAAAAGTTCACGCAAATTGTGTACTGTCCCAATTCGAATCAGGACGATCAGCTGTGTTCTAACGTACGAGTGAAATCGCGTGCTGCGACGCCTCGACGTGAATCGACCGCAACAGTCTGTCCGCACTGTGCCGACTACTTTATGAGAGCTATATAATCGAGATCGATGCGCGAGCATCTATGCGCCTTGCGGGCCGCTGTTCCATTTCGTGACCAAGTGTTGCAGGTTGGTCAGCGCCTACTGTGTTCGGTCAGGGCAAATTTTCAGTTCTGAGGGAAGTCCTGAGGGTTCCGGAGATTTTTCTCAAGCGCTCGCTTGATTCTACCCGAATCCCAGGAACTATTCCGTGAATAGGCGCGGCTGCACATCCGGTGCCGCAGTAGGTTTGCGCCGCGCAATACCCACAACTCCAAGTACGGTCAACTCAGAGAGAGCCGTCCGGGGCACATAAATGCGGTCTGCATTCGAATTCAAATCCGGCGGGGTTATTTGCAGGCCTTTATCCGCATAGGCCAGGAGGTCATTGGCAATGACGCCTTCCAGTATCTCCTGATCCCGAAAGCGCAGCTTCACCCACAATCCGTCCAGTTTTGGCCGGCTCAAGAAACTCTTTCTCTCTGGCGAAAAATCATCGTCAAGATCGCGCACGAAGTACACCGCCCGAATCGTTGTCGAGGGCACCGCTTCGTGTTCCCCCTCCTGCGTCAGCAGATCCATCGTTTCCAGCTCGCCGAGCCTGGCCGGGTTCAAATATCCACGCAAAACCTTACGGTCCAACAGCTCGATAACGACCTTTTTGTGAGTCGAGGTTGGCGCTCGAGTTTTCAAAGCTGAATCATCCGTTTGCGGTGACGAACTGATTGCGAAAGTGTAAATTTCATGTTATGTTAAGCTCGTTTTTCCTGTCAACTTATTGTTTTTATTGGGTTTAGTCCCTGAGAGTCATTCCTTGACAGAAAAGAAGCAGATCCTTAAGTCGGCGTCGATTATCTCGCTTGTTACCGTCGCCAGCCGAATACTCGGCTACGTTCGTGACCAACGCATAACGCTCCTTCTGGGGACCACCCTCTCTGCCGATTCCTTCGTTTTAGCTTACCGTATCCCTAATCTTTTCAGACGTTTAGTCAGCGAAGGCACCATGTCCGCCGCCTTTATTCCCGTGTTCACCAGCTACATGCGCGAGCGCACCCCCGACGAGATGTGGCGATTCGCCAATAGGCTTTTTTGGACTTTAGCCCTCGTTCTGGCTATCGCTACCGTTCTCGGAGTCATTTTCTCCCCCCATGTAATCGAAACCTTCACCTCTTCGGACGAAGTGCCGGGCGCCTGGGATGAAGCCATCGCCCTGAATCGCATTATCTTCCCCTATCTTTTCTTCGTCGGTCTGGCTGCGCTAGGAATGGGCATCCTCAACTGCTTCGGCCATTTCGCGTTACCCGCGGCCACTACCGTCTTCATGAATCTGACGGTAATCATTTTCTCCACCGCCATCGTCTGGAATCATTTCAAGAGCCCGGCCATATCCCTGGCGGTCGGTGTTTTGGTTGGCGGGGCAATTCAATTCCTGGTGTTGGTGCCCCAACTTGTCCGCCGCGGTATGCGCTTCGATTTTGGTATCTCCTTCGCTCACGACGGCATCCGCAATGTCGCGCGCGTAATGTTTCCTCGCTTCTTTGGGCTAGGCATAGCGCAGATCAACTTCTTCGTGAACACCTACTTCGCGAATTCACCCAAAATGCCGCGCGGCAGCCTGACGGCATTGTACGTCGCAGACCGTGTCATGGAGTTGATGCTCGGAGGCTATGCCATCGCTGTGGCTACTGCCATTCTGCCCATCATGTCGCACCAGGCGGCGGCCAAAGATTTCGAGGCACTGAAGCGGACCCTCACATTCGCCGTGCGCATCGTGGCGTATATCACCGTCCCTGCCGCAATCGGCCTGATGACACTCCGCGAGCCAATCATCCGCATGCTCTTTCAACACGGCCAGTTCGTTGCGGCTTCCACTCGCCTCACGGCCCGCCCGCTCCTGTACTACGCCATCGGCTTGCCCGCGATGGCTTGCGTCAAACTCATCGTTCCGGCTTTCTATTCCGCTAAAGACACCAAGACTCCGGTCATCGTTGCCAGTATTTCTTTTGCGCTCAACATTATCCTCAACGTCGTGTTCCTCGAGTATCTCTTCAAGCGTTTTCAGAACGGCGGTCCGGCCCTCGCCACAGCCCTCTCCACTTTTTTCGATTTCACCGCGCTTTTCTTCGTCTTCCGTCTGCGTTACGGCTCGCTGGGAAGCCTCAAAATCCTTGTCTCCCTCGCGAAGATCTCCATCTGCGCGGTTCTTATGGGCGCCGGCTGCCTGATCGCGAATCACTACGCCAATTACACGCTGCAAATGTCCTTCTTCGTCCAGCTGATGACGTTTATCGGCATGATTACAGGTGCTACGCTGCTTTACATCGGCCTCACCTACGTGTTCAAGTGTCCTGAAATCGAGGAAGTCTACGGCATCGCCATGCGCCGCCCGGGCGCCGCGGAAAGTCTGGCAGGAAGCTAATGGAAATCTCCGCAGCCATCTCGATGTTTCTCACACACGTCCGCGTCGAAAAGGGACTGTCTGCGAATACCGTCTCAGCCTACCGCCGCGACCTGGTCAAATTCGAGGAATTCGCAAAGAAAAAGAAACTCGCCCTCGAAAAGATTACCCGCGACGACTTGGTGGACTTCCTTGCCAGCCTCTACCGTCAAAAATTGGAAAGCCGCACCGTTGCGCGGCACCAGGTCACCCTGCGGAATTTCTTTCGCTTCGGGTTGGTGCAGGAACTCATCACCACGGATCCGTCCCTGAATCTGGAATCGCCCAAGATCCGCCGCTCTCTTCCAGGTTATCTGCGGTTGGAAGAGCTGGAACGCCTTCTCGCGCAGCCCGACGACAAAACCGCAATTGGCCTTCGCGATCACGCCATGCTGGAAGTTCTTTATTCCACCGGACTGCGCGTTTCGGAACTCGTTCACCTTCGCGTCATGGATCTGGACCGTTCCGCAGGCTGCGTTCGCTGCATCGGCAAAGGCGACAAAGAGCGCATCGTGCCCATCGGCAAGAAGGCTCTCGCTCTTGTCGAGCGTTACCTCAAAGAAGCCCGTGCCAAGCTCGTCGGTAAGGGCAAACAAATCTCTGCAAACACGCTATTCATCAATCGCCGCGGCGGTTCCTTGAGCCGTGTCGGCGTCTGGAAGATTCTCTCCGCCTACGGCCGCAGAGCCGGCCTGCGTGTAGGTTTAACGCCGCACATGCTGCGACACAGTTTTGCAACTCATCTACTCGAACGGGGCGCCGATCTGCGCTCCGTCCAGTTGATGCTGGGCCATTCGGACATCTCCACGACGCAAATCTACACCCACGTCGTGGAGGAGCGCCTGAAGCAGGTCTATAAGGCGCATCACCCCCGCGCCTAGCGCGGGTTACAACTCATCGCGGGCGCAAATTTACCTGCAATCTGCTCCCGCAGCGGAAGGAAAGCAATGCCTGATTACATGTTTTTGCTCGAAAGTCGGCTATCCCCAGAACAGCGTGCTGCCATGTTGCGCGTTCAGGAGCTCGCTGCCGCACTGGGCTACAACGTCTACCTCACTGGCGGCACCGTGCGCGATCTCATCACCGGCGCCACACTGCGCGACCTCGACTTCACCGTGGAAGGCAACCCCACCAAGATGGTCGGCGAACTCGAAAAAGGTGGTGCCAAAGTTCTCTCCGAGGACGAAAGGCATCGTCACGTCGAAATTCTCTTTGCCAACGATGTGGAAGGCAGCATTTCCGCCGCGCGCGACGACCACTACGTTCGCCCAGGCACTAAACCGGAAATTCGCTGGTCCACCATCATGGAGGATCTCCGCCGCCGCGACTTCTCCCTGAACGCTATCGCGATTTCTCTCAATCCAGCGTCGCGCGGCCTCTTGCTCGATCCTACCAACGGCCTCTCGGATATCGAACACGGAGAAGTGCGAGCGCTTACCATCCACAGCTTCACCAACCAACCCGCCCGATTATTGCGCGTGTTGCGCATGGCCGCACGCATGGGCTATCACCTCGAATCCCGCACGCAGGAATGGTTCAACCTGGCCATCGAGCGCGAACTTCATACCACCATTACGCCTGAAGATGGCGGCGAGGAACTGCGCTCGTTGAGCAGGGAAGAGCGCCCCCATTTGGCGTTGAAGGAATGGGAGTCGCATAAGCTTCTCGACCGCATTCATCCGTTGCTGGCCAAGAAACATCCCGACTACGAGGCCATCAACCGGCTCATCAAAGTGCGCGACGAACTTTTCATGGCCGGTTACCGCCCCCGGCTGGCAACTCCGATGCTCCTCGCCATCCTGGGCCGCCTCAAGGACAAAGAAGGGGCGCATCTTCTCTCCAAGCTCGGTTTTCGCGCCGCGGAGATTGCGGCAGTCGAGTCCTTCCCCGACAAGGTTCACGAGGTTCAAAAAGAGCTCGTCGGCAAGAAGGTCAAAACGCCTATCGATGCCTACCGTTTCATCGAGAAACTCCCGATGGAATATGTCGGCTATATTCTCGCCGAATCGAACAATTCCGCCGCGGTCTCCAAAATCAAGGCCTTCCTCCATAAATGGCGCCCGATTCGCGTGGCCCTTCCTGTGGTGGCAACCGAATTGGAAGCGTTGGGCATGGCGCGCGGACCAAAGTTCGACGAGATAGTTCAGGAAGTCTTCGCCATCCAGTTGAATGGACGCGGGAAGACTCCCGAAGAGCGCATCAAGACCCTGCGCAAACTTTCCGGGATCAAAGAACTCCCGAAGAAGAAAGAAAAAGAAAAAAAGCCGACAAAGGGTTCTGAGAAACCGGTAGCTGCAGCCGCGGCCGCCCCTGCTTCTGCTCCCGCAGCGAAAACAAAAACGGCCGCGGAAAAAGGCGCCGCCAAAGCAAAATTCCAAGCCGGCATGAAAGCCGCTGCGGCAAAAAAGAGCAAATCCAAGAAGTAGCCACGTGGAGTGCGGCGGCCAGGCACCGCTTTTGCGATCAAAGCCCGTCGGCTGCCTGATCCGTGCTCAGCAACCTTCAGTCCAACGCGAATTCGTCGCTCTGCCCAGTAGGGCTTTTCAGTCTTCCAACCAGTCACCAATCACTGGTAACAGTCACCGTTCCCCCTGTGCAAATCTCCAAACTCCCGTTCGCAATTCTTTCGCGCCCGTTTTAAAATGGAATTCCATGAGTAATCCGCAGTTCGTTCACTTGCATGTCCACACCGACTACAGCCTTCTGGACGGCGCCTGCGAAGTCTCCGAACTGCTCGACGAAGCCTCCCGTCAAAAAATGCCTGCCGTTGCCATTACCGACCACGGCAACCTCTTCGCCGCCGCTAATTTCTTCTATGAAGCCAGCAAGCGCGACGTAAAGCCCATCATCGGTTGCGAAGTTTACCTGGCCAAAGGCAGCCGCCATGAGCGCGGCGAAAAATCCGCCCCAAATCCGGACCGCGATGAAATGGAAGTCGGTACCCGCGGCACCAATCACCTCGTGTTGCTCTGCGAATCGCTCGAGGGCTATCACAATCTTATCAAGCTGGTCTCCGCCGGCTTCCTCGAAGGTTTTTACTACAAGCCGCGCATTGACTACGACCTTCTCGCGAAGCACAGCAAGGGACTCATCGCTCTCTCCGCATGTCTCCGCGGCCCTGTCACCGAATCCGTCGTCGAACAGAAATACGAGCAAGCCCGCGAAAACGCCTACCGCCTCCGCGACCTTTTCGGCAAAGGGAACTTCTTCCTGGAAATTCAGGATCAAGGGCTGGAAGTCGAAAAAGGCGTCAATCGCGACCTGGTCCGCCTCTCCAAAGAAACCGGCATCCCGCTGGTCGCCACCAACGATTGCCACTACCTGCACCACTCCGACGCGCATGCTCAGGAAGTTTTGCTCTGCATTCAGACCGGCAAAACCATGAGCAACGACCATCGCATGAAGTTCGCCACCGACCAGTTTTATTTTAAAACTGCTCAGGAAATGGCGCAGGTCTTTCGCGAAGTTCCCGACGCGCTCAGCCGCACCGTGGATATCGCCGCCCGCTGCAACGTCAAAATCGACCGCATCCCCAACGCTCTTCCCGAATTCAAAGTCCCCGCAGGTCATACTCCCGGTAGCTATTTCGAGCAGGTAGCCCGTGAGGGCTTCGCCAAGCGCGTCCCGTATCTCGAACGCCTCGCGCAGCAGGGTACTCTGCGTAATCCGCTCGCCGAATACGAGCGCCGTCTCACCTCCGAAATCGAAATGATCAAGAAGATGCGCTACGAGGGCTACTTCCTGATCGTCTGGGATTTCATTCATTACGCCCGTGCGCAGGAAGTTCCCGTCGGACCCGGCCGTGGTTCCGCCGCAGGCAGCTTGGTCAGTTACGCCCTGCGCATCACGGACGTCGACCCCCTTCAATACAACTTACTGTTCGAGCGCTTCCTGAATCCCGAACGCGTCTCCATGCCCGATATCGACATCGATTTCTGCATGCGGCGTCGCGGCGAATTGATCGAATACGTCACGCAAAAATACGGCCGCGAGAACGTTTCGCAAATCATCACGTTCGGCACCATGGCCGCCAAAGCCGCCGTCAAGGATGTCGGGCGCGCCATGGACATTCCCTACAGTGAAGTAGATCGCCTGGCGAAACTTATCCCCACCACACTCGGCATCGAGCTCGAGAACGCACTTCTGGAATCGCCGCAACTGAAAGCTGCCGTCGATGGCGACGAGCGCCTCAAAGATTTGATGGCCGTCGCTCTCCGCCTCGAAGGTCTCGCGCGCCACGCCTCCACCCACGCAGCGGGCGTAGTCATCTCCCCGCAGCCGCTCACCGAACTCGTTCCCGTTTACAAGACTAACCGCGACGAAATCACCACCCAGTACGACATGAACGCCCTCGAGCGCATCGGCCTGCTGAAGATGGACTTCCTCGGCCTCACCACGCTCACCGTTCTTCACGACACCGTTAAATCCGTCCAGCAAAATCGTGGCGTTCAGCTCGACATGGACAATCTCTTGCTGGACGACGAAGCCACCTACAAACTCTTCGCCCGCGGCGAAACCACTGCCATCTTCCAGTTTGAATCCCACGGGATGCGCGATATTCTTCGCCGTTATCAACCCACCCGCATCGAAGATCTCACCGCGCTCAACGCCCTCTACCGTCCCGGCCCCATCCAGGGCGGCATGATCGACGACTTCATCAACCGCAAGCACGGCAAAACGAAAGTCAGCTACGAACTCCCGCAGCTGCAGAGCATCCTGGAAGAAACCTACGGCGTGATCCTGTATCAAGAACAGGTGATGCAAATCGCCAATCACCTGGCCAGTTTCTCTCTCGGTGAAGCCGATCTTCTTCGCCGCGCCATGGGCAAAAAGAAAAAAGAAGAAATGGCCGCCCAGCGCGCCAAATTTCTGGCTGGCTGCGACAGAAATAAAATCGCCGAAAAGAAAGCCGTCCGCATCTTCGACCTGATGGAAGAGTTCGCGGGCTACGGCTTCAACAAGTCGCACTCCTGTGCTTACGCGCTTCTCGCCTATCACACCGCCTATCTCAAAACGCATTACCCCGTGGAATTCATAGCGGCCTTGCTCACTTCCGAAACCGGCAACACCGAAAAGGCCGTCAAGTACATCAACGAAGCACGCGGCATGGGCATTTCTATCCTTCCGCCGGACGTCAACGAAAGCGATCTGTATTTCACGCCTGTGGGAGATTCCATTCGCTTCGGCCTCGCTGCCATCAAGAATGTTGGCGAGCCTACTGCCAAAGCCATACGCGATTCACGCGTCGCGCAAGGCGAATTCAAATCTCTCTACGATTTCTGTGAACGCATCGAGCCGCGTTTTCTGAACAAGCGCGTCTTCGAGAGCCTTATCAAATCCGGCGCTATGGACTCCCTCGGTGCCCGCGAAGCCATGATTGCTTCCGTCGACGATGCCGTAGCCGCACTGCAGCGCGCTGCCCGCTCCAAAGAGTCGGGCCAGCACGGCCTTTTCTTCGGTGGCAACACGCCCGAACCCAAAGTGCACTTCGAACTGCGTGATGCCGCGCCCTGGAGCGAAGAAGAACGCCTCGCCAGTGAATACGCCATGCTCGGCTTCTACGTCTCCGGTCATCCGCTGGAAAGATACATCGCCCGCTTGAAAGAACTTGGCGTCCTCTCGCTGGACGAAATCGAAGGCCAGCGCAATGGCAAGGAAATCACCGTCTCCGGTCTGATCGTCGGCACCCGCCCGATGCGCTCCAAAAAAGGCGCTCGCTGGGCCATCTTCACTTTGCAAGACATGACAGGAGTGCAAGAACTCCTCGCGTTTCCCGAGAGTTTCGCTCGCCTCGAAAACCTCCTGAAGCCCGGCGTTCCTCTGGTCCTCAAGGTTAAGATTCAAATCGAGGAAGCTGGCACGCGCCTTTCGCTTCAGGAAGCCCGCAAGGTGGAAGACGTCGCCGGCCGCATCACACCCTCCGAATTCCGTCTCCGTCTCAATCTTCAAGGCCTCAGCGACGTTGCACTTCAACAACTCCAGGAATTGTTCGCCTCCGCTCCCGGCCCAAGTACGGTAGTGTTTGAAGTATTCGCACAGGACGGCTCGGCCGCCGTGGTCCAATCGCAGAAGAAAATCCGCGTATCCCCGGAATTCCTGGCCGCCGTGCAGCGTGTCTGTGGTGAAGACAGCGTTCAGAGGTTGAGCTGATGTCCGCAGCGGACAAAGACAAAAAAGCCACCGTCACACTGGAGCGCCAGAAGGAGATCGACCGCCTTCAGAAAGACGTCGACGACCTTCGCCGCCTGGCGCCCACCGAAGACGGCGACGCTGAACTGGTTCGCCTAAAAGAACAAGTTGCCGAACTGCGCCAGGAATTCTACGCTCACATGGGCCCGTGGCAGCGCGCACAGATCGCCCGCCACCCCCAGCGTCCCTACACCCTGGATTGGGTGCAGCATATGTTCACCGATTTCATGGAGCTTCACGGTGACCGCAGTTTTGGCGACGACCGCGCGCTCATTGCAGGTCTCGCAAAATTCCGCGGGCGGCCCGTCGCCATCATTGGCCATCAAAAGGGGAGAGACATCAAGCAGCGCGTCGCGCGCAATTTTGGCCAACCCAAACCCGAAGGCTATCGCAAAGCGTTGCGCGTCATGCAACTCGCCGCAAAATTTGGCCGCCCCATCCTCACTTTCATAGACACTCCCGGTGCGTATCCCGGCATAGACGCGGAAGAGCGCGGCCAGGGCGAAGCCATCGCTCGCAATCTTCGCGAGATGGCGCGCCTTCCGGTTCCGGTAATCGCCACGGTCACCGGGGAAGGCGGCTCCGGTGGCGCCCTAGCTATCGCCGTGGGCGACCGCGTGAATATTTTGGAGAACGGCTTTTACTCCGTGATCTCCCCCGAAGGCTGCGCCACCATCATTTGGCGCGATGCTTCCAAAGCCGAAACCGCCGCCATCGCCATGAAGATCGTCGCCAAGGATTTGATGGAACTCGGCATCATCGACGAAATTGTTCCCGAACCCGAAGGCGGCGCTCACAACGATCACGAAGGCGCTGCCCGTCTCTTCGGTGACGTGCTCGAACGCCAACTTCTCGCTCTCTCCAGCCAGAGCCCCAAAGAACTAGTTCACAACCGCTACGAAAAATTCCGCCGTATGTGCCAATTCTTCGACCTCGTCCCCTGATCGGCTCCGCCCGGGTGCGGCACCCTGCGCTTTTTAGGGTGCGGGTTTAGATCCAGGCTAGATTCACTTCAATCGGTTTACCTGCGTCTGTTTCTTTCTTTTGTAGGGACCACTTTCCGAGGCGGTCCGCCAACACAATACTTGCTTCGACCGCACCCTTCATGGATCTCAGAGTCACGCACCAAACTCGCGCCTGACGTTCACTAGTCACCAGTCACCGCCTCCGTCCCCCGTACCACATTCGCTACGTCGCCTCCAACCCTTCATTGTCCACGTTACCCACTGCATCTAATCTGAAGGTGCTTCATTCCTCGCCCTGGCTCGGGGGAGTCTGCACTTCGCTGGACCGTCAGCCCCGGTCTTCCACGGTGCAACAAAGGACAGGCCCATCATGTCGGAACCGTTCCGTCCGTACGAAAAACTTGTGGAGATCACTATCTTCGGTAAGAAATTCCAGGTGCCGGAGCGCAATTCGCTTTTGCGTTGCTTTCAATTCATCAGCCCGGAAACCATCCCTTACGGCCGCTTTTGCTGGAACCAGGATTGCCAGTATTGTCGCGTCACTTGCCAGCTCCCCGATGAAGATGAACCGCACGAGATGCTCTCCTGCAAATTCATCGTCATGCCCGGCATGGAAATATCCGAAATGAGCCAGGAGCTTCGCTGGTGCCTCCGCTCTAAGCTCCCCTCCGACGCCGCCGTCGGCCGCTAACGCAGCACCTCGCGCCTCTGTGTAGCGGCCGCCTTCTGAGGCGGGCGCTTTTTGTCACCGCTGCTTTGCGCTGTCGTGTCGGAATCGCGGTCCGATATTGTAGGGGCGGCTTTACGCCGCCCATCTTGGGTTTCCTTGCGAGGGGCAATTCTCACTCACCACCCCGCAACTTTCCTCCACCTCCCGGTGTTTAACCAACCAGAACACGGTGGATGTGCGGCTGAGCCACTCTACTCTTGACCATCCTCGCCGCGCATCCGCCTTTTAATTCCGCCTCCGTCGATGCGCTCCAGCGTGGTCGTTCGTGTGCGCGGCATCTAATTCACAATTCCTTACGCGCAAAATAAAGGCACCTCAGCAAGCGCCTCTCGCTGGTCAAAACATGAACACACCACAGAAACCGTTGCAGCCCCTCAAAATTAGCGCCACCTTCTAACGCGACCAATTGGTCTTTACGTTTCTCCCTCGCGTCATGCCACCGCTTCGCAATCTGCGCGGCGTTCTCCGTCGTATCTGTCACGCGAATCCCGCAAAAACCGGCCCGCTCCATGAGCCGTTCATTTTCTCCAGGTGGACTGTAGAAATAAAAGCCGATCGAACTTCGCGTAGCGATTTCTTCGTTCGAAACCATCCCGCCAACCACCAGCGCGTCGCTGAATAGCATCCGTCCACCAGGCTTCAACACACGAAACATTTCGCCAAACACATCTGCTCGGCCCGGAACATGGCACAAAACATCATTCGAGAACACCGCGTCAAACGTTTCCTCCTCAAAACGTAATCCCTTAGAAACGTCGCATTGCTCGAAATTCACCTGTGACTCCAAACCTCTCGCTTGCGCCAGGTGGCTGGCGTTACGAATTCCCGCTTCGTTGATATCCAGCCCCACGACCTGGCATCCAACTTTTTCCGCAACATGTAAGGCATATCCCCCCGAACCGCACCCAATCTCCAGTACGGAAGACCCGCGTTTCAAATCGAGCAGCCGGGGGATTTCCGCGGATTCCGTCGTTGTAACCCAACTCGTTTGTCCAAAGTCTTCCCCGTACGTCTCGATGCGCACCTGCCGATACGGATCGGCTTCGTAATTCCCATAAGCGCTGTTGTAGAGATCTACTTTCCAAGGCATCGCAATTGTTCTCTCAGTTGACCGAGCACACACCCAACGCGAGCGAGACTAGCAGCCTGCGGCGGCGATTTCAAAGACCGTACAAACCTAAGTTTGCCTTTCTGCCAATCCCTGTTCTAGGCTCTTGAAATACCTCTATGACCGCAACTCAAGAACTCCCCTGC
>Ga0070765_100001386_pt1 | contig 14827 bp, 8 predicted proteins | sample HubBroMetageWFT5_FD_71516 | JGI IMG/M metagenome (GOLD analysis project Ga0070765, IMG submission 71516) | Warmed and freeze-thawed soil microbial communities from the Hubbard Brook experimental Forest, New Hampshire - Hubbard Brook CCASE Soil... | ecosystem: Environmental > Terrestrial > Soil... | reverse complement strand
AAGCTGTACTGGTAGGTCAAATTGTTCAGGGCGTTGCCGTTGGTGGGCGCCGGGTAATAGGAAAGTATGTTCTTGCCTACGGTCGTCAGCTCGGCGGTGGGGATCTTGTTGCCCGTGCTGCCCGGCTCGTTCATGAACGCGGTGCGGCATTGGGTGGTGCCGACCGTGCGCGTCGTCGTGGGATCGAATATTTCGCCCTGATAAATCGGCGTGCCGTCACAGGGGTTGGTACCAAGCACGACCGCGGTATTCAAGCTGGCCGTAAAATCGCCGCCGATTTCTGCCGGCGTCGGTACCGTGGAAGTGGAAGTCAGGCCCTGGTTTTGCCGGTATTGTTCCCAGGAGAAAAAGAAGAATGTCTTGTTCTTGCCGTTGTACAGCTTCGGAATCCATACCGGCCCGCCGAAGGTCAAGCCGTAATCGTTCTGCCGGTCGCGGTTTCGCGGCAAGCCCACATTATTGTTGCCCCAGGAATTGGCGTCCATATCTTCATTGCGGAACAGGTCGTAAGCGTCTCCGTGGAACGTGTTCGTACCACCCTTTGTGCTGAACGTCTCAATGCCGCCCGTCGTGCGTCCGTATTCGGCCGGGATCGTCGAAACCAGCACTCTGAATTCGCTGAGCGCTTCGACCGAAGGCGCCGTCTCATCGAATGAAGATCCATTTTCCGAACGGAACATGCTCGCGCCGTCCAGCAGCACTTCGGTCGCGTAATTCTGTCCTCCGGCGATCTTCGATTCGAACGTGCCGCCGTTGCCGTTGCCGGATCCCGGACCAACCGTGCCGGGAATCAGGAACACGAACGCTTCCGGCGAACGCATGTATTGCACGCTGCTGCCCAGGATCAAGGGCAGGTTTAATACCTGATCCTGCGTGACCACGGTGCCGATCTCCGCGCTCTCGGTTTGTACCTTGGGAATGTCCGCGTTCACCACCACGGTTTCGTTCACGCTTCCGGTTTCCAGCTTGATGTCCAGCGAGGCGATCGTCGCGACTTCCACCACGACTCCGTTCAGCGTCGCCACCTTGAATCCGGGACCCGTGGCGGTAAGATCATAGTGACCTACCGTCAAGTTCGGAAAGCGGTACGCGCCCGCGCTGCTGGAGACCGTCTCGTACCTCGCACCGGTCGCGGTATTTAGCGCAACAATCTTCACGTTCGGCACCACCGCGCCCGAAGAGTCGAGCACGTTGCCCGCGATCGCGCCCTGGTTCGTTTGGGCACGCGCACTCTGGGAACACGTCAGCGCGATTCCCAACAACATCAATCCGATCAAGAAGTTCCGCATGAACCTGATTGCGCCGTCACGCTCGTTACTCATCCCGCCCTCCCAGGTGATTCCCGCCGATTTACGGTTCTGGATGGCCCTGGCCCCTCGAAATGCGCGCGCGTCCTGATACAGAAAATACAATATCCAAAGCCCAGCAAACGTTTACTTGCCGCCCCGAAAAAAACAAGCTTCCGCCGACCTCTCCTTTTCCGCTCCCTCGCAACCCGCCAATCCGGTCCACTTTTTCACTGCTTGCTGCTCCCTTGCTCTTCGGAGGTCTTAAGTTTGGCTGCTAACTTCTGCGCCTCGTCCGCATCCGCCTGCTTTTTCAGTTTTAGGAACGCCTCCAATGCCTGCCGCGAATCCTCCGGCCGCTGCGCCCTGCGGTACACTTGCGCCAGCTGGTAATAGGATTGCCGCAAAGTCTCGGTGTCTTTATCGCCGGAATCGGCCACCGCCGCCGTCAGCTCCGCAATCGCCGCGTCCGTATTGCCCAGTTGCGCCTCGGCCCGGCCCAGCTGATATTCCGCGTCCGCAAAGTGCGGCGTCATGGCAATCACTTGGGTCAGCAGCTGCTTGGAGACTTCCGGTTCGGAGTGCTCCAAACTCACCACCGCCAGCTTGTACATCGTTGAGCGGTCGTCGGGATCGATCTTCAGCTCTTCGCGAAAGGCATCTTCGGCCTTGGGCAATTGCACCTGTTTCCAGTAGGCATCGCCCAATTCCTCATGCAGGCCAGGCTCTGCAGGCCGTTGCGAGATAGCCAGCTGAAACTCGGCGATCGCGTCTTCGTAGCGGTCCGCTTCCAGATACGATTGCCCCAGAACTTCGTGCACGCGCCAGGATCCGGGATCGGCATGGAACATCTGCTCGTAACTTTCTTTGGAGACGAGCATGTGCGCGCGGCCGCGATGGTAGAGGATGTCCACATCGTTCGGTTTCAATAGCGCGGCTTTATCCAGCGTCGCGCTGGCGGCTTGCGCATCGCCTTGCGCTAACTGCACCACGCCGAGCCACATGAGCGCTTCGGCGCTTTTTGGATCCTGCTGCACTTCTCGCTGCAAGGCCGTCGCAGCTTTCGCGTAATCGTTTTTGCGGTAGTAGGCAATTCCCAGAAACAGGTGTGCGCCGCGCTGGTCAGGTTGCAGACGAAGGCTTTTGTTCAAAGCTTCAATCGCATCGCCGGGCTGTTTTTCTAGCAGGCGGACCAAACCCAGATTGAAGTAGGCTTGGGCGAACGAGGGGTCCAGTCGGGTTACCTTGGTGAAGTCCTCCGCCGCCTCTTCGAGCGCCCCGCTGTGCATCGCTTCCGTTCCTTGATTAAACGTTTTCTTTGCTTCCCCGCTCAGTTGGGCATGAGCCGGTATCGCGATCGCTAACCCCGCCACCCACCCAAGCAACAGGCCCGAATAGATGTTTCTCTTAGTGAACACGACCGTTCGGTACCGTACAGAAACATTACAATAAATTTACAACCTAGAAACTCTCGACTAATCGAAAAGCACTATGCGGCGGACTCTATTCTCGACAAATATCCGTTGTCAAGCATTTTCTATGCAACCCATCAAAAAATAGAAAACGTTTACACCGTCCCAGGAGCCTCTGCGCCTCCCTGCGGCCGAGCTGGCCGGGTCGGCCCCTACTGTCGTTGTAGAGGTCCTGCCACTTTGTGGATTCCCGATTCTCGGTCCCGTCCTCGCCGCGCGCACGCGCAGCTTCGCCAGATAACCTGCGATGCAACATGGATTTAGGTCCGGCTGTGGGTGTGCAGCAGGCCTACCGGGGCTTTGCCGAACCGCTTGAGGGATTGTCGTACACGCCGGGAACGACGCCTTTGCCCTCCTGAATCAGATAAAACCGATCGACCGCGGGCGGGGGCAGAATGTGCTCCACCAATTTGCTCGGCCAATGAATTTCCACTCCTTCAATCTTCGTCGCATCACCCAGGCCGAAGTGCACCCGCGGATCATTCGAAGAGGCATAGCTGCCGCCGCTGATCACATCGCCGCGCTGGCGAATTCCGCCGGCCGTAACATACACCGTCGCTCCCACCCCGTCGCGCGGACTGCCTGTCCCACCCACCAGCTGCAGCCCCAACCAATGATTCTTGTCCGCATTGACATTGCGCAACAATACCGGGACGTCCCCCAGTTGGTTGATCACCACATCCATTTTGCCATCGTTAAAAAGATCGCCGAACGCCGCGCCGCGCGCGGTGAGCAATTTCGCGAGCCCGGTGTTTTTTACCGGAGGGATCAGATCAAATTTTTGCCCGCTCAGGTTGTGAAACAGCAGCGGGCGCTGCGCGAAAGTAGTTCCCCATCCCGCCGCATCAACCTCGCGGTAGACATGTCCGTTGGCGACGAAGAGGTCCTTCCAACCGTCGTTGTCATAATCTATAAAGCCGGTTCCCCAACCCAGAAAAGGAAACGTCGGCACCGCGATTCCCAGCTGATAACTCACATCCGTGAAATTAGCGTCGCCGTCGTTGCGATACAGCGGGTTGTAGTCGTCCGAAAAAACCGTGTTGTACAAATCCAGCCAGCCGTTGTTGCGGTAATCGCCTACGGCAATTCCCATCGAAGCCGTCTCGCGCCCGTTTTCGTTCAGTGCGTAGCCCGACGCATAGCTCGCATCCTCAAACGTTCCGTCACCCTTATTGATGTACAAATAATTTGGGGTCGAATCGTTGGCCACGGCAAGGTCCAGGCGTCCGTCGTTGTTAAAATCCGCAAACACGGCCGTCAACCCGTAGTAGGCGTTGCTGTCGGCGACGCCCGCCTTCGCGCTTACGTCGGTAAAGGTGCCGTCGCCGTTGTTGTGGAACAGATGATCTGGCTCGCCTTTCAATCCGCGTGGCCCGCACATCACTTTCACCGATCGAAATTCGCAAGTGCTGAACGCCACCACCGGAGAACCGGGCACCGGAGGGTGCTCCATGTCGTAGTGCACATATCCCGGGACGAAAAGATCCAGCCGGCCGTCGCCGTCATAATCACCGAAGGTCGGACCGGTGGACCAGTTGCCCAGTGCCACGCCGGCTTTTTCGGCGACGTCCGTGAACGTCCCGTCGTGATTGTTGTGGTAGAGACGATTCTTGCCGAAGTTCGTGACGTAAATGTCCGGCCAGCCGTCATTATCGAAATCTCCGATGGCCACGCCAAATCCCCAGCGCTCATTCGTCACGCCCGCTTGCTCGGCAACGTTGCTGAACGTCCCGTCATGATTGTTGTGAAACAGCGCCGCGTGCGGCGGCTGGGCTTTGCCGGACAACGCGTCGTAGGTTGAACCGTTGACGAGGTAAATATCCAGCCAGCCGTCGCGGTCGTAGTCGATCAGGCCGACGCCCGACCCCACCGTTTCGATGATGAACTTTTTCTCAGGCGTGCCCATCACCTGACGCCACTTCGTCAATCCCGCCTTTTCTGCCACGTCCTGAAACACGATCGGCCCGCTATCCACAAAGCCGCCGGCAGTTATCGGCCGGTTTTCAGAATCAAGCACGGCGGGGCGCGCGCCTGCGGTCGAAACGCTGCCCTGCTGCGCGTCTCCGACCCTACCTGACTGTTGTGATTGCGCGTGGCCTAAAAACGGAGAGTCGACGGCGAAGGGCAGAAGAAAAGTTGCCGCGGCAAGCGCCGCGTAACCGGCGCGTTTGCGCGAGCCAGCTCTCATGACGCCCGCCTTAAAATGAAATGATGACAATTGTGCAAAAATCGTCCGTTCCGCGAGGCGGCCGCGTCGCACCATCCGCCTCTAGGGCTGAATCTGCGGCCAATCATCCGGCCAGGTAAGTGAGTTGCAAAACAGATACGCCGCGCCGTCCGGCAGATGAATCGCGTGGAACACAATCAGGTCGCCATTGCTGGCATCAATCCGCACCGTTTCGCCTCCCGGCGCGTTCCAAGTTACTCCATTCCCCGCCAGAAGTTGCGTGCCGCCCCCTTGCATCATGTCCGTGCCGGTCATATCCAGGAATGGGCCGTGCGGGCTGGTTCCGCGGCCCACCATGATGCGATACGTCGTGAGATACGGATTGCTGTTGCAGCAGGAATCGAACGACACAAAAAGATAGTAGTAGTTGCCCTTGTGCACCAGCGACGATCCTTCGATAGGATCGTATGGCACATCCGGACGAGTCGCCAGCGAATAGATCGTCGCCTCCGGCCCCAACATTCCGGTTGTCGGATCCATCTGCCGCTGTTTGATCCCGCTCCAAAAACTTCCATACGTCATCCACACGCTGCCGTCGCTATCCACCAGAATCGTGGGATCGATCGCGTTGAAATCGTCCGAGGCCGTCGACCCGAACACCTCGCCTTGATCAACCCACTGGTAGTTGGGATCGGTCGGATCCAGCGTGGCGTTGGTCGCAAGACCGATCGCCGAGACATTGGAAGCGAAAGACGACGCAGCGTAGTACACATGATACAAGCCGTTGAAAAAGGAAATGTCCGGCGCCCACAGCCCCGTCGCCAGCGGCACCTGCTGGTGCACCCAAGCCGGAATTTGCTGGAACACCGCGCCGCACTGCTTCCATGCCACGCGGTCCGTCGAACAAAGAATGGGCAGCGACTGTGGCCCCGGCAAACCCGCGTCGGTGGAAAAAACGTAGTAGGTGCCATTCTGCTGCGCGATGCTCGGGTCGCGAACCGGGGTCACCAGGCCTGTTAAATGATAATTGCTGAAAACGGTTGGGGAGCCCCCCGAAGTCCCGCCCGAACCTTCTCCGCCGCCTGAACCGCCGCCACAGGAAGGCAGAACGATCATCGCCGTGAGCGCCATTGCCAGGCTTGCGCGGGCGGCTCGATGCGCCACGCGCAGCCGCCACATCCGCTTTCGACCGTCCCGGTTCGTTTCGCGCCAATTCCTGGCAACCATGAGGTTTACGCTAGCCCTCTCGGCCATTCCCTGATGTCAAACCAGGCCCGTGCCTGATTTGTGAGCCCGGCCAACGCGCCGCATGGTAAACGTTTTCCCGCATTTGTGCTATATTTTTCGATCGCGCGCATTGGTCTTCGCTATTACCGCGGTTTCATGAATACTGGCGGCAACACCCGGCTTTGCGCCGGACGGCGGGTTGCGTGAATCCGAATCGCTACATTCCTGGCCGCTGCAGAACCCCGGCTCGCTGCATGTTTTTTTTCTGCTTCCTGTTGCTCGCTCCGCACCCACTCTTTGCCCAGAAATCGGGCGGTCAGACCGTCGGCCTGCGCATCATCGTCGTGGATACGGCCGCCGAAGCTGACCAAGTCCTGGCGCGCCTGAACAAAGGCGAAGACTTCGCGGCAATCGCAAAACAGGTTTCGATTGATCCCAACGCCGGTAACGGCGGCTACATCGGCCAGGTCGAACTAGCTTCCCTTCGCGCTGAACTGCGCGACGGTTTGCAGAACGTCGGCCCGGGACAACTCAGCGCGGTGATTCGCATTCCAACTGGCTACGCCATTCTGCAAGTGCAGTCAGTCTCTAGTCCGCAGCAGATAAATCCGCCGGCCAATCAAGCACCCGGTCCGTCGCCCCATCAACCCGATATTTCCGCGACCGCCCCCGGCAGCGTTCTTCCGCTCTCCGCTGCCGGCACGATTCGTTACTCACCCCTGGTTGGGGGAAAGGGCGAGGCCGACCTGGCCTTCCGCAGCGTGCCCAAGCCCGAGGGCTGGGCCCAGGACTTGCAAGAGATGTGCAAAATTCGCAAAAGTTCGCTGGCGATGGTGATCGATCAACTCCTGGATAATCTCGCGCATCCGGATTCGGGCGACCTCGGCCCGAAAAATCCGCTCGATGTCATCGAAATGCGTTACGCCCTGGCGAATTTGTATTCCTACCAGGGAGATATGGCCAAGGCGATTGAGCAGTGGGAAGCCGCCTACGTCGTCGCCACCGAGCAACTTCCGCCGGCCATGGCGGAACTGGAAAACGTGCTGGCCATCGCCAACCTGCACAAAGCGGAAATGGAAAATGACGTCTACACCAAACCCGGCGTGCGCTGCCTTTTCCCGCCGACGGCCGGCATGCGCTACGCGAAAACCGAGTCGCTGCAAAAATCCATTCAATACGCGCTGAAATATCTCGCGCGCCGCCCTGACGTCCTCGATGTGAAATGGATCCTGAATCTGGATTACATGGCGCTGGGCCAGTATCCTGACGGCGTCCCGAAGGAACTTCTGATTCCTCGCTCGGCCTTTCAATCACCGGAAAGCGTGGGCCGATTCTTGGATGTCGCGCCGGAAGCGGGCATCCACATCGTCTCGGATTCCGGTGGTTTGATCGCGGATGACTTTGAGAACAACGGCTTGCTCGATATCGTCACTTCCGATTACGACCAGTGCGCTGCCATGCATTTTTTTCACAACAACGGCGACGGCACATTCGCGGACCACACCGCCGAGAGCGGCCTGCAAAATCAGCTGGGCGGCTTGAATATGATTCAGGCGGATTACAACAACGACGGCTGCCTCGACATCCTCGTCCTGCGCGGCGCCTGGGAATTTCCCCAGCGCAAATCCCTGCTGCGCAATAATTGCGACGGCACTTTCAGCGACGTCACCGTCCCGGCCGGCCTCGCCGATCCTCCTACCAGCACACAAACCGCGGTCTGGGCTGACATTGACAATGACGGCTATCTCGATCTTTTCGTCGGCAACGAAAAAGGCCCCAGCCAGCTGTTTCACAACAACGGCGACGGCACCTTCAAAGACATCTCCCACTCGGCGGGAGTCGATCGCATCGCCTTCACTAAAGGCGTGGTCGCCGCTGATTTTGACAACGACGGCTACGTTGATTTCTACGTTTCCAATCTCAACGGCAACAATTTTCTCTATCGCAATAATCATGACGGCACCTTCACCGACGTAGCCGCCGAAGCCGGCGTGCAAAAGCCTTGGCAAAGCTTCGCCACCTGGTTCTTTGATTACGACAATGACGGCTTCCCCGATCTGTTCGTCACCAGCTACTATGTCTCGACCGAAGAAACCTTGCGCAGCTACCTGGGCCTCACGCCGAACGCCGAGACCCTGAAGCTCTACCGCAACATGGGTGACGGCACTTTCCGCGACGTGACCGCGCAAACGCACCTCGACCGCGTATTTATGCCCATGGGCGCGAATTTTGGCGACATTGATAACGACGGCTTTCTCGACATTTATCTCGGCACCGGCAATCCCACCTATGGCTCGGTGCTCCCCAACGTCCTGCTCCACAATAAAGACGGGAAATTTTTCACCGACATCACCGCCTCTTCCGGGACCGGCGAACTGCACAAAGGCCATGCCGTCGCCTTCGCCGACCTCGGCAACAATGGCCACGAGGATTTGCTCGAGGAAGTTGGGGGTGCGGTCCCCGGAGACCGTCACGCGTTTCGACTGTTCAAGAATCCCGGAAATGACAATGATTGGATCACCGTGCACCTGGTGGGCGTGAAATCCAATCGCTCTGCGATCGGAGCGCGCATCAAAGTCACCGTGCAGGATGGCGAGCAGCCGCCGCGCGCGATCTATCGCACGGTGGGAAGTGGAGGCTCGTTTGGCGGTTCACCGCTGCAGCAGCACATCGGACTGGGAAAATCGGCGCGCATTGTGGATTTGGAAGTGTGGTGGCCTAGCACCCAGACACGACAGAATTTCTCCGGCGTTAAAAAAAATCAATTCATCGAGATCAAGGAATTCGAAAAGAATTACACCGTGCTCGAGCGCCACTCATTCCAATTGCCAACCCCCCACGATGACGCGGCAGCCTCCGACGCGCCGCCGCCCCCGGCTTCCCGGCCCGATGCGAGTTCAGCCGCGACGTCACAATCCGCGGCGAGCCCTGGGGACCGGAGAAACCGATGACGCGAAAAGCTCATCTGCGACGTACCATCGGCGTCGCCGCTCTGGTGTCGCTGCTCCTTTCGCTCGCCGCAAGCTGCAGCAGCGCGGCCCCGCAGCGCTACGCCGACTCCGGCCTGGTGCTGAAAGTAGATCAAGCCAAACAAATCGTAACCGTTTCCTGCCAGAGCATCCCCAACGTGATGGACGCGATGATCATGCCGCTCACCGCGCGCGATCCTAAATCACTCGACGGCTTGCGCCCGGGTATGACGATCGAATTCACCCTGGTCGCCGATAAGAAGGCCTCCTACGTCGAGAATATTCACGTGCGCGCCTTCCAGAACCTGGAGAACGACCCCTCTGCCGCACGCCGCCTGAGCATTCTGGAAAAGATGCTCGACCGCAGCGACTCCACCAAGGAAGCAGTCGCGACCGGCCAGCCGGTCCCCGATTTCACGTTGACGGATCAGACCCAGCAGCAGGTGGCCCTCTCCCAATTCTCGGGCAAGGTCGTGGCCATCACCTTCGTCTACGTGCGTTGCCCGCTGCCCAATTACTGTTTCCGGCTCTCCACGAATTTCGCGCGCCTGCAAAAACGCTTTCGCGGCGCGCTGGCGAGCGATTTAGTGCTTCTGACGGTCATCATTGACCCGGTGCACGATTCGCCGCAAGCCGTCAACGATTACGCGCGCATCTGGAACGCGGATCCCCAAGCCTGGCATTTTCTGACCGGTTCGCCCGCCGAAATTCAGCAAGTCTGCGCCCGCTTCGATATGAATTATTATCCGGACGAAGCTCTCCTGGTGCATTCCTTCCACACCGTGGTGATCGATCGCCAAGGCAAGCTAGCGACAAACATCGAGGGCAACGATTTCACAGCCAAACAACTCGGCGACCTCGTGCAAACCGTGATGGCCGAACCTAGATAAGCTCACAGCAAACTCTGGTCATTCCGCGGATGGAATGTTCGCTCCCCACCGTCTCTCCGAATTTTCTCACTCCATTCTCAATACTTAATAGGTTCGCGAGCCGCTCAGCTGGATCCGCTTTCTTTCTTACATTCCGGCCCCGCGCTAAGGTAACTGCAACTCGAGCGAATAGATCTCCTCATTGCTGCTGTCTTTGACCAGCAACGGCGATCCGTCCAGCCAAATGCCGGACCAGGGACCGAAGGCGCCGTAATATCGTGGAATTTCCCCGATATTCGCAACCGGTTCAATGGCCAGGTCCGCCATGCGGACGCGATAAAATTTCGGGCTCTCCACGTCAAAGGTGTCGAAGAGCACGTACTTGCCGTCGCGCGTCCAGTTCATATAGCCAACCGGCCCGAAATCTTTCACAAGCGTGGTCCACTTCGCCGTCGCGAAATCATAAAGCTGGATGTCGTCGTAGGTGGAGTGCGTGGCAATCAGATAGCGCCCATCGGGAGAATATCGCGGGCAGCAAATGCCGTCGGATCCCGGCAAAGTCGTGAGCTTGCGCGTGGCCACGTCCAGAAACTCGATGGAAGGAATCTGCTTGCCGTTTTCCTGGCGCGTCGGTCCAAAGACAATTGTTTTTCCTTCCGGTGACCAGGAAGCATCCAGATCGGATATCGGCCCATGCGTGAGTTGCTCGGCAGTCCCGCCCGCAGCGGGAACTACGAACAAATTCCATGGCTTCCCCGATTGCGTTCCTGAAAATGCGATGCGCTTTCCATCCGGCGACCAATGCGGCAGCGCGACATGCATGGTCGGCCCCGTGAGTTGCATTGCCGCCGAGCCGTCGCTGCGGGCACGCCATAGCGTTTGCTCCGGGTAACGGACGTACACGAAGCTTTGGCGATCCGGCGAAGCTTCTACATCCATTCCGGGTAAGCCATTCAGGAACGATTGGAAGGACTTTGTCGAGGGGCTGTAGCGCAAGAGTTCGGCCTTCGGCTGCGATGCGGTCACCAGGAGCGTCTGTGCGTTGGAGCCCAAACTGGCGATTCGATAATTCGGCGGCACGGTCGTCAACGGGACCGGACGTCCTGGTTTCGAAGACCAGAACGACCCCTGTTGAGGTTCGGTCCAGATTCTGCTGGTGCCGTTTCGATTCGTCTGGAAGAAAAAATATTTCCCATCGGCAGACCACACGCCGCAGCACACGTCCTGGTCCGCGGAAAGTTCCAGCAGGACCTGGTGCAAATTCGATCCGTCCGCATTTGCTTCCCAGATTCCGGTGGTTAAATGCGGTTTGTCGTGCACCGTCAAGCGCAGCCGTTTGCCGTCCGGGGAAAACTGCATATCATTCGCACGGCCGTTGACCGAAAGTAATTTATGCGCACGGGTGCCATCGCCATTGGCGAGGAAGACATCCGCCTCTCGCGAGTACAGTATTTTTCCTCCCGGCGCCCACCATGCATCGGAAGACTCAATGTCACCGACATCGGCCAACGAGCCGGACGACAGGTCCATCAGCTGGAGTTTCGCGAGCCCCTGCGACAAACCAGCCGAATAGACCGGGCTTCCGACGAGCAATTTCGTTCCGTCCGGCGACACGCCCCCCAGATACAGCCCGGGACTTGAATCGTCGAGTTGCACCGGAGGTCCGCCGTCGGCGGGAATCTTCATCAGCCGGATGCGGGCGCCTTCCCGCTCGTTGTAAAAGATGTTTCCCGCTTTGTCCTGCGCATTCAGCTTGAACGTTCCGTCAAATGTAAGCTGCGTTGAGTTGACCACCCGCGCTGTGGGCTTCGGCGAACGCAGATCCATCACCAAGGCGCCCAGAGCTGCCGCCGCAATCGCGACGCCCACCAGCAGCCAAGCCGGAATTCGCATCCACCCCTTGACGACTCCGCTTGCAAGCACGTTCGCGGCTTGCGCCGAAAAGGAAGCGGGTGCGGCCTTGTCGATGGTTTCTACCGGCGCAATGAACCGGTAGCCGCGCCGCGGAATGGTCTCGATGAAGACGGGCAAGTCCGCCGAATCGCCAAGCGCCTCCCGCAACCGCTTGATGGCTGTGTTCAGGCTGGTGTCGAAATCGACGAAAGTATCCGCCGGCCAAAGGGTCGCTTGCAGATCTTCTCGGATAACCACTCCGCCTGGATTGGCGAGCAGCTTTTTGAGGATCAAGAACGGCTGCTCCTGCAACCGCAGCTTCACGCCCTCGCGGCGGAGCTCTCCCGTGCGCGCATCCAGCTCGAAGGTGCCGAAGCGATACCGCAGAGGCTCGCTCGGGATTGCGGCAAGTTGTGAATGCGATGACATAGCCGGAACCGATTCCTTTATAGACGCATGAAACTGCCCAAAAGCTCCCTCGATGGCGTGTCAGAACATTTCGTAACGAACGGATTCGGCGCCGATTAGCGCGTCAGGTACGTTCCAGACGGCCGTCACCTCGCCAGCATGGTTCTGCCCCCGTGGCTGGAGCAAAGTTCGGCGCGCGACCCCAGGGGGCGAGCCGATGCGAAGGATTCTAGCCGTAACCGGAGCGATCGCGGCGACTATTTGGGGAGCCGGCTCGGTTAGCGCCGAGCCGCAAAAGCCGAGCGAACAGTCGGGCGCGATCGTAATTCCGGTCGAAGTCCATGATGGCTATCTAATCGTTGCCAAAGGCCGCATCGATTCGTTGAGCGGTTTGAATTTTCTCATCGACACTGGCCAGACATATACGTCCGTAGACCGCTCCATCGCTGAGAAGTTGGGCCTGGACGCTTCCTCATCAGGGAGTGTCAGCATCCTGAACTTTGACAAGAAAGAGCCAGCCCGTTCTTGTAGCCTTGGGAAGATCGGCATGGGCGGGTTCGAGGAAGAGTCCGTTCCCGTAATCGTGGACGATCTTCGCTGGTTCGTCAGCGAAGGCCTGCACATCGACGCCGTAATCGGTCTCGATCTGCTGCGAAAGAGAGGGTCTTTGCGGGTTGACTTCCGTGAAAAGCAGATCGTCTTCGACCCGACCTCGCCGATTCCTGGCCGCGCCGTACCGCTGCGTCAGAATCCGTGGAGCGTCACGGTGAACATCGACCTCCCACAGCATCGCGCCGAGATGATCCTCGACACGGGCATGCGCGGAACGGTCTTCTATCGCGAGGCGCTCGAGAATCACTCCGTGCCATACATCCTGGAACAACACAGCGTCGGCGCATCTTCCGGTGGAATGGTTGAGTTCACACTTGCCCTAATGCCTCCCACACGCCTGGGAGGGCAAAATCTCAATCGCGAAGCGTACCTGCTCACCAAGCCCGGTGCGCGCGGGCCGTCCGGCATCGCCGGCTTTCTCGGAATTGCGACACTGCACGCCAAGATTGTTGAGTTCGATTTCACTCATCAAGAGCTGCGCTGGTCGAATTAACTCCGCACAAAAGCACGTTTCGGGACGGCTTGGGAATTCCCGACCATCTGGGGGCACCTCGCCTGGCGGCACGAACCGGGCGCGCGACCATGCGCGCGGCAAGAGCGGGTCGACCTCCGGCAAACTCCTTAACGGCGGTCATGGGCGTTCGCCTCGATGCCGCACATGTTTATCATCGCAAGTTCGTGTTCTACACCAGTTGCGTCATCTTCTGGGCAGCAGATGTTGAGTGGAGCAAGCCAAGAACATCTACCTGTATCGTAAGGAATGTGATATTTAAACCAATGGGAAATGATGAAAAAATAGTAGCCGAGTCGTTTTGCCTTAGGAGATGTTGGAGCAAGAAGGCTCGGCGCGTGATTTGAAGTCGGCCGGCAGATTACCTATCCGCATTTCTTTCTGAAGCAAGGATTGCGTCGTGGTGCCGATTTCTAGCGATGCTGCGCAAGGGCTTTCGGGAGGGACGGCATGAAGGTTACCGCTTCCAGGCCTCCCAGACACGGGTTTTCGCTTTCCTTGTGGTCAGGTTTGCTCTTTGCTTTCCTCGCGATCAAAGCCGTCCTCTCGCTGGTCCTAGGGCTTGGCGATAAGCTGGCGCCGTACGGCACCGGCGCCTACTTCCTCCTGCTTCTTTTGGCGACCGGTTTCACTATCCTGAACGCCGTAGAGAGAACGCAGGGTCGTCGCGTTTTTTGGGTGTTTATGGCGGTGGGTTATGGACTGTGGGCGCTCGACCAATGGCTCTACGTGTACTATGGATTCTTGCGGCACACCGAAGTCCCCGATAATTCCATTGCGGATCCGGCACTTTTTCTTCACCTAGTCCCGCTCATGGCGGCGGTCGTGATGCAGCCTCACCTGAATCGAACCGACCAGAAAGCCTACCGAGCGAGCCTGACCTTTCTGTTTCTGCTCGTCGCGTGGGTATTTCTGTACGCTTACGCGCTGTTTCCGTACCAGTATCTGTTCGCTAACCCCGCCATCTATAACCCGCGCTTTACCGCCCTCTACGCGGTGGAAAATCTCGCTCTGGTCCTGATTCTGTGTTTCGTCGTGGGTCGCGCGCAGGGTCCGTGGAAATCCATTTATTATCATTTATTAGGAGCATCCGCTTTGTACGCGGTGAGTTCGACTCTGGCGAACATGACCATCGATTTGGGAAGCCATTACAACGGAAGCATCTATTCGTTGGCCCAGAATGCGGCCGTTTGCTGGTCTCTATGGGTTCCGCTGCACGCTCGGCAACTGACACCGGCAAGAACCTCGGTCGAGGGACTCGATGCGCGATGATAGCAAGTTCACTTCACTGCTGGTGATGGCCGTGGTGGTGGCGGTGCCGGTGATCGGGGTGTGGGAACTGCTTCGACACGATGAATCCCCAAGCCTGCGGACATTTCGTCTGCTCCTGGTGCTGGCCTGTGGGCTGTTTCT
>Ga0070765_100001385_pt1 | contig 14828 bp, 11 predicted proteins | sample HubBroMetageWFT5_FD_71516 | JGI IMG/M metagenome (GOLD analysis project Ga0070765, IMG submission 71516) | Warmed and freeze-thawed soil microbial communities from the Hubbard Brook experimental Forest, New Hampshire - Hubbard Brook CCASE Soil... | ecosystem: Environmental > Terrestrial > Soil... | reverse complement strand
GTTCACGCCCTGCTGGAAGCGGATGGGCGCCAGACGGGCCTACTGGGCACCGTCAAGAGCGTGATCGCGGGGGCCGAGCGCCCGGTCGAGCGCACGACGCCCGAGGCGATCGACCTGCAGCGGACCTTCCGCGAGATGCTCGATGGGGGAGACGTGGCGTGTGCGATGGAGGTCTCCTCGCACGCGCTCGACCTGCACAGAGCCGACGCGGTCCACTTCGCGGTGGCGATCTTCACCAACCTGACCCAGGACCACCTCGATTTCCACGGCACGATGGAGGCGTACTTCGAGGCCAAACGCCGCCTGTTCACAAACGGGCGCGCGCGGCACGCCGTCGTCAACGTCGATGACCCGTACGGCGCGCGGCTGGCCAAACAGACCCCCGACGCGATCACGTTCGCGGTCGACCGCGAGGCCACCTACCGGGCGAGCGACGTCACCACCGACCTGACCGGGTCGCGCTTCACAGTCCACGGGCCCGACGGGATCAGCGATGTCCGGTCCCCGCTGCCCGGGCTGTTCAACGTCTACAACGTGCTCGGTGCGCTCGCGGCGGTCCGCGCGCTGGGCGTTTCCGCCGAGGTGGCAAGAGCCGCCATCGAGACCGCCGGGAGCGTTCCCGGACGGTTCGAGCCGGTCGATGCCGGCCAGGACTTCGCCGTGCTGGTCGACTACGCCCACACGCCGGACTCGCTCGAGAACGTGTTGCGCGCCGCCCGCGGGCTGGTCGACGCGCCCGCATCAGGAAACGGCCGTGTCCACGTCGTGTTCGGATGCGGCGGCGACCGCGACCGGGGGAAGCGCCCGATGATGGGGGAGATCGCGACCAGACTGGCAGACCGTGTGATCGTGACCTCGGACAACCCCCGGTCCGAGGACCCGGAGGCGATCATCGAAGAGATCCTCGTCGGCACCGGACCGGACGTCGAGCACGACGCCGATCGCCGCGCCGCGATCCACGCGGCGATCGCCGGCGCGCGACCGGGTGACGCGGTTGTGATCGCGGGCAAGGGACACGAGCAAGGGCAGGAGTTCGAAGGCGGGCGCAAGATCCCGTTCGACGACATCACCGTCGCTCGGGAGACCCTGGCAGCCGTGCTAACCGCGTCGTAACGGTCCGGCACCGCGTCCTAACCGCCCGACCCGGCCAGTACCCTCCCGAATCAGAGCATGAGGACCTGGACACCCGAGCAAGTGGCACGGGCGGCAGGGGCCCGGCTCGTCGCGCCGCCGCCCGTCGCGACGGGTCCTGAGCGCGCGGTCATCGACTCGCGCGAGGCCGGCCCCGGGTCGCTGTTCATCGGTCTCCGGGGCGAGAACGACGACGGCGGCCGGTTCGCGCCGCAGGCGCTCGCCGCCGGCGCGTGGGGAGTTCTCACCACCCCCGACCATGCGGAGGCGGCGAAGTGCGCCGTCCCGGGCGCATTGATCGCCGCCGACGACCCGCTCAAGGCGATGCAGCGCCTGGCCACCGCGTGGCGGCGCGACCTAAATGCCAAGGTGATCGGCGTCACCGGGTCGACGGGCAAGACCTCGACCAAGGATCTGCTGCTGGCGCTGCTCACGTCCCACCGCCGCACGGTCGCCTCTCGCGCCAACTTCAACACCGAGATCGGTCTGCCGCTCGAGATCCTGGCCGCACCCGCCGGAATCGAGGTGCTCGTGCTCGAGATGGCGATGCGCGGCGCCGGCCAGATCGCCGAGCTCGCCGACATCGCCGAGCCCGACGTGGGCGTGATCGTCAGCATCGGGCCGGTCCACCTGGAGATGCTCGGCACGGTCGAGGCGATCGCCGCGGCTAAGGCCGAACTCCTCGCCGGCCTCCGCCCCGGGGGCACCGCGATCGTCCCGGCAAACGAGCCGCTGCTCGCCCCCCACCTGCGCGCCGATCTCGAGACCGTCACGTTCGGCGAGGCGGGGGACGTGAGACTTACGCGCTCCGAGGACAGACGAGTCGAGATCGACCTGGCCGGCCAGACCGTCGTCCTTGAGGTGCCGTTCACGCAGGCGTATCTGCGGCGCAACCTGCTCGCGGCGGTGGCCGCCGCGAGCGCGGTCGGCGTGACCCCGGAGGGCGGCGTCGTGCTCGAGCTCACCGCCGGCCGCGGTCAGCATTTGACGCTCCCCGGCGGTGCGACGTTGATCGATGGCTGCTACAACGCCAACCCCATGTCGATGCGCGCGGCCCTCGAGGACCTGGTGCAGACCGCGGCGCGCACTCCAGACGCCCGGCCGGTCGCGGTGCTCGGTGACATGCGGGAGCTCGGACCGACCGCACGCGACTATCACGTCGAAATCGGAGAGCAGGTCGCACAAGCCGGCGTCGAGCTCCTGGTCACGGTCGGATCGCTCGCCGAGGCGATCGGCGAGCCTTTCGGAGGAGAGCTTCATTCGGTTCCGGACGCTGCGGCCGCGGCCGAGTTGGTGCCGGAGCTCGTGCGTCCGGGCGACATCGTGCTGGTCAAGGGCTCGCTCGCGGTGGGACTCAAGGCAGTCTGCCGGGCGCTGACGAGCGAGAGCCGGCCGAGCCGAGGCGCTGGGGCGCACGCCTGATGGGCTCGATCTCCGGTCGGGTCCTGATCGCGGGGACCGCGTCGCTGTTGATGTGCTTGTTCCTCAGCCCCAAGTTCATCGAGTTCCTGCGCCGTCGGGAGTTCGGTCAGAACATCCGCGAGGAAGGGCCCGAGGGACACAAGACCAAGGCCGGGACGCCGACGATGGGCGGGATCATCATCATGATCGCGTTCGCGGTCCCGTTTCTGATCCTGTCCACGCGCGACTGGCCGTCCAGGGGAGTGCTCGGCGCCACGCTGGCGTGTGCCGCGCTTGGGTTCGCCGACGACTGGACGAAGATCGTCAAGCGCCGCTCGCTCGGGCTGCGCGCGCGGACCAAGCTCGTGGTCACGATCGCGATCTCGCTCGGGCTGTGGTGGGTCGCGACCCAGAAGGCGCACGTGAGCGAGTCGATCAGCCTCCGGTTCGTCGACGCAAGCGTCGATCTCGGACCGCTGTACCCCGTGCTCATCTACCTCGTGGTGGCGGGAACCACCAGCGCGGTGAATCTGACCGACGGGCTGGACGGGCTCGCCGCCGGCTGTTCGGCGATCGTGCTGCTGGCCTACATCGGGATCACCTTCATCACCGATGGCCAAACCGACCTGACCGTACTCGCGGCCTGCATGGTCGGCGCGTGCATCGGCTTCTTGTGGTTCAACAGCTTCCCGGCCAGCATTTTCATGGGCGACACCGGCTCGCTCGGGATTGGGGGCGCTATCGCGGGCCTCGCGGTCATGACTAACACCGAGGTCCTGCTGATCCTGCTCGGCGGGATCTTCGTGATCGAGGCGCTGTCGGTGCTGATCCAGGTGTTCTCGTTCCAGCTGTTTCGCAAGCGCGTGTTCCTGATGGCGCCGATTCACCACCACTTCGAGCTGCAAGCCTGGTCCGAGACCAAGATCATCCTGCGCTTCTGGATCGTCGCGGCGGCGTGCGCCGCGATCGCCTTCACGGTGTACCGCCTCAGCATTCGCGGATGACGCCCAAGCCGCGGCCCCCGCTGCCGCCGGGGCCGTATCTGGTCGTCGGGCTGGCTCGTTCAGGTGTCGCCGCGGCCCTCGCGCTCCGGACTCGAGGACTCACGGTGACCGGTGTGGACGCCGGCAACGCCGAGGATCCGGCGCTCGCAAAAGCCGCGGGGAGGCTTCGCGCGGCGGGCGTCGAAGTACGCCTGGATGCGTCAGGCGTCGATCTTGCCGCCCGCGCCAGGACGCTCATCAAGAGCCCTGGTGTACCCCAAGACGCGCCTGCGATCACGGCGGCGCGATCACGCGGGCTCACCGTACTCGGCGAGCTCGAGTTCGCGTGGCGGCTCATCCCGAACGAGTTCGTGGCTGTGACGGGGACCAACGGGAAGACGACCACAACCGAATGGATCGGCCACGTCCACCGTGAGGCCGGGCTCCCGGTGGCGGTGGCCGGCAACGTTGGCACCGCGGCGTCGTCGCTGATCGGTCGGCTCGATGACGATGTCACCGTCGTGTGCGAGGCGTCCTCGTTCCAGCTCGAGGACTCCGTGGCGTTCTCGCCGGAGGCCGCCGTGCTGCTGAATCTGTCGCCCGACCACCTCGACCGCCACGGCACGTATCAGGCTTACGTCGCCGCCAAGCTCCGGATCTTTGCGAACCAGGGCAACCACGACGTGGCCGTGGCGCCGGCGAACCTCGGGGTGGAGGACCTCGGCGGGTGCGCCCGGCGGGTGACCTTCGGCGAAGGCCCGGGACCCGAGGTCTCGCATCGCTCCGGTTACCTGTGGTGGTCCGAGCAGCCGATCGTCCGAGTCGACGAGATCGCGCTTCCGGGCGCCCACAACGTCCAAAACGCGATGGCCACCGCGGCCACGTGCCTCGCCCGTGGCATCAACCCCGAGGCCGTTGCCACCGGACTGCGGACGTTCGCGGGGGTCCGCCACCGGCTCGAGCGCGTCGCCACCCAGCAGGGTGTGGCGTGGATCAACGATTCGAAGGCGACCAACGTCGCAAGCACGATCGTCGCGCTGGAGGCGTTCGACAGCCCGATCCACCTGATCGCCGGCGGGCGCGGCAAGCAGCAGGACTTCTCGCCGCTCGCCCCGGTCGTCGCCGAGCACTGCCGGGCGGTGTTCGTGATCGGAGAGGCGGCGCGGGAGCTTGCGGACGCTCTCGCGCACACCGGGGTTCCGGTGCACCAGGCCGGGGATCTCGCCTCAGCGGTCGCACTCGCGCGCGGCGCCGCGGTCGCCGGCGAGGTCGTGCTGCTTTCGCCTGCGTGCGCGAGCTTCGATCAGTACTCGGACTTCGAGGCCCGTGGCGACCATTTCCGCGCGCTCGTGGAGGCCGCCTGATGGCCCGCGCCACGACGCCGGCCGCCACCGCCGCGGCCCGTGAGTCGCCTCGGGGACGCACGGCACGGGCCGGCAAGCGCTCGCGGCCGGCGTCGCGGCGCGTGCCGCCGCCGCTCGAGCACCGCATCCTCATGACAGCGACCCTGTGCCTGCTGGCGTTCGGCGCGGTGATGGTCTACAGCGCGTCCTCGCCCCTCGGCGTGCTCTCCACCGGCGGGAACGGCGCCGGCGAGTTCGTCCGCTACCTCATGTTTGGGGCGCTCGGCCTGGTCGCGATGCACGTGTTCGCGCGCCACGGCCTCGAGATCTTGACCCCCAAGCTGGTCAATTGGCTGCTGGGGGTGTCGTTTCTACTGCTGCTGCTTGTACTGGTTCCGGGCTTCGGCGTCGACATCAACGGCGCGCGTCGCTGGTTCGCCGCCGGGCCGATCCAGTTCCAGCCCTCCGAGCTGATGAAGTTCGCCCTGGTCGTCTACGTCGCGCGCTACCTGGCCGACCATCCCAAGCGGATGCGGAGCTTCAAGCAGGCGGTGGCCCCGATCGCCGTGCTGGCCGGGCCGGCGTGCCTGCTGATCGTCGTCGAGCCCGACCTGGGCACGACGCTCGTGGTGGCGCTGTCGATCGCGGCGCTGCTGGTCGCGGCGGGGATGCCGATGCGGTATGTCGCGCTGCTCGCGGGAATCGTCGCAATCGGCGTGATCCTGCTGGCCACGGCCCAGCCGTACGAGCGAGCTCGATTGACCTCGTTCCTTCACCCGTGGGCGGCCGCTACCAAGTCCGGCGCCGGGTACCAGGCGGTTCAGGGGCAGATCGCGCTCGGGTCGGGAGGGCTGTTCGGTGTCGGACTCGGGCGCTCGGTGCAGAAGATCTTCTACCTCCCCGAGGCTCAGACCGACTTCATCCTCGCGGTGATCGGCGAGGAGCTGGGCGTCCTCGGCATCTTCGGGGTCGTCTGCCTGTACGGGATGCTCGCCTACGCCGGCCTGCGCACCGCCCGTCGTGCCGCGGATCGGTATGCGAAGCTGCTGGCGACCGGTCTGACCTCGCTGATTCTTTGTCAGGGGATCCTCAACATCTTCGTCGTCCTCGGCATCGCCCCGCTGACGGGCGTTCCGCTGCCGTTCATCTCGTACGCGCCTACGAACCTGTGCGTGCTCCTCGCCGGCGTCGGGCTGCTGCTCAACATCTCTCGCCCGGGACTGCGCGTCGTCCGGAACCCGAAGCCGAAGAAAGTTGAAAGCGCCGCGGATCGTGATCGGCGCCGGCGGGACCGCGGGGCACGTCGTGCCGGCGCTGGCGGTGGCCGACGCGCTGCGGGCTGACGGCGCCGAGGTCACCTTCGTCGGTGGGGATCGCGCCGAGCTCGAGCTCGTTCCGGCAGCGGGATACGACCTGCGCACGCTGCGCGTAATGCCGCTGCCGCGCGGACGGCCGGTCCAAGCGGCGCGGGCGGCGACGGTCGCCGGTGCCGCTGTGCGCGACGCCCGGGCGATCGTGCGCGAGCTTCGGCCGGCCGCGGTCCTCGGGGGTGGCGGCTACGTCGCCGGGCCGGTGGGGCTCTCAGCGGTGCTCTCGCGGCTCCCGCTCGTGCTGACCGAGGCCGACAGTCATCTCGGGCTGACCAACCGGCTGCTCGCGCCGTTCGCGCGGCGGGTATGTCTGGCGTTCCCGATCGAGGGCCGCGACAGCTCGCGCTACCTGGTCACCGGACGGCCGGTCCCGGCGCCCGCCACCGATCGGCCCGCGGCTAGGACGCGGTTCGGGATCGGGGAGAGCGAGTCGTGCGTGTTGGTGTTCGGTGGATCGCAGGGGGCGCGCTCGATCAATCGGGCCGCGGTTGAGGCGTTCGCAGGCGCGCGCCTTCGCGTGCTCCACGCCGCCGGCGAACGAGACCTCCGCGACCTGGAGGACCTGCACGCGCCGGGACCGCACTACGACCTGCGCGGCTATATCTCGTCCTTCGGCGAGGCGCTGCTCGCCAGCGACCTCGTCGTCGCCCGCGCCGGCGGCTCGATCTTCGAGATCGCCGCCCACGGCAAGCCCGCCGTGCTCGTGCCCTATCCGTACGCGACCGCCGACCATCAGACCGCCAACGCGAGCTTCATGGAACGCGCCGGTGCCGCCGTGGTGATCCCGGACTCCGAGCTCACGCCCGCGCGACTCGCGAACGAGGTTGGGCGCCTGCTCTCCGACCCCGGGCGGCTGGCGGCGATGGCGCGCGCGTCGGCGGCATTGGCCCGGCCGAACGCGGCCCACGACATCGCCCACGAGTTGCTGGCCGCCGCGCGCTTTGTATAGCCTCGGCCCGGAAATGCCCCCGAATCGAGGTGGAAGGATGTTGTTCGGCCAGGAGCATGTCAGGCGGTATCTGCGGACCGATGGCGCCGAGGGACACGACTGGCAGGGGACGACGGTGTTGATCCTGACGACCACCGGCAGACGCTCTGGCGCGGAGCGGAGTACGCCGTTGATCTATGGAAAGCACGGTGAGGACTACGTGGTGGTGGCGTCGAAGGGGGGCGCCGAGGACGACCCGTCGTGGTACCTGAACCTGTCGGCGGCGCCGGCGGTAACGGTGCAGGTGCGCGGAGACCGCTTCAAGGCGCACGCCCGCACGGCGTCGTCCGACGAGAAGCCTGAGCTGTGGAAATTGATGACCCAGCGCTGGCCGGCGTACGACGAGTATCAGCACAAGACGACCCGTGACATCCCAGTCGTCGTGCTCGAGCGCGAGGGGTGACCCCACCCGCCGAGGACTGGTCCGCGCGGAGGCTCCACTTCGTCGGCATCGGCGGGGCGGGAATGAGCGGGCTCGCGATCATCGCGCGCGAGCTCGGAGCTGAGGTGACCGGCTCGGACCGCGCTGAGTCGAGCTACACCGGTCGCCTGCGCGAGCACGGGATCGAGCCCGCGCTCGGTCACCGGGCCGAGAACGTCCCCGCCGGCGCGGAGGTCGTGTTCTCGACGGCCGTGCCCCCTGACAACCCGGAACGGGTGGCGGGGGCCGGTCGCGAGCTTCACCGCTCGGAACTGCTGGCGCAGATTGCGTCGCTCCGCCGGTGCCTGGCCGTCACCGGCACCCACGGCAAGACCACGACCGCGGCGATGATCGTCCACATCCTCCGGGAATGCGGGCTCGATCCGGCGTACGTCGTCGGCGGCGAGCTCGGCGACACCGGGGTCAACGCCGGGTGGGGCGGCGGCGAGTGGATCGTCGTCGAAGCCGACGAGTCCGACCGCTCCTTGTTACAGCTCTCGCCCGATATCGCCGTCCTGACCAACGCCGAGCTAGACCATCACTCGACCTACAGCTCGCGTCTCGACCTCGAGGAGACGCTGCGTGAGTTCATGGTGCGCGCGGCGACCGGAGCCGTCGTCTGGGACCGGCCCGAGCTGGTCGCGCTGTGCCCGCCCGGGGCGCTCGCCTACGACGCCGCCGACACCGCGATGTCCCCGCGGGGATCGCGTTTTCACTGGCGCGGGATCGAGGTGTCCCTGAGCGTCCCCGGCGCCCACAACGCCGTCAACGCGGCGGGGGCGCTGACCGCCTCGGCGCTGGCCGGCGCAGACCCGGAGCGGGCCGCGGCCACGCTGGCGTCGTTCCGCGGGGCTCGACGTCGGTTCGAGTTGCTCGGGACCACCGAAACCACAGTCCCCGTCTACGACGACTACGCCCATCACCCGACCGAGGTCGCGGCCACGATCGCCGCGGCCCGGACGCTCGCGCCGGCGCGACTCGTGGCCGTGTTCCAGCCGCACCTGTACTCTCGCACGCGCGCGCTTTCGCGTGAGTTCGGCCGCGCGCTGGGCGGCGCCGACATCGCGGTGGTACTCGCGGTCTACCCGGCGCGTGAGCGCGCCGAGGACTTCCCGGGCGTCGACGGGCATCTGGTCGCCGCGGCCACGGCCGACGCCGCCGGTGGCCGCGTAGTCGCCTGGATGCCGTCGTTCGACGATGCCCGACGGTTCCTGGCGGCGACCTTGCGGGCGGGAGACCTCTACCTCGGGATGGGAGCGGGCGACATCGATTCGCTATCGCGGTCGCTGGTGTCATAACGCGGCCGCCGGACTGCTATCTACGCTGATCCCGATGCCTGCGCTGCCCTCCGGGGTCACACGCGACTACCCGCTGGCCCGCCTGACAACGATCCGCACGGGGGGACCGGCCGAGCTCTTCGCGCGCCCGGACTCGCTCGGGCAGCTCGAGCGGCTGCTGGCGTGGGCCGCGGACGATGGGCTCGAGGTAGGGGTCGTCGGCTCGGGGTCGAACCTGCTGGTGGCGGACGCGGGCGTCCGCGGACTAGTCCTGAAGCTGGACAAGGAGCTGAGCACGATCGAACTTGACGGAACGCAGATTCACTGCGGGGGCGGAGCGCGCCTTCCGGCGGTCTCGGCGCGGGCCGCGCAAGCCGGGCTGACCGGGATCGAGTTCGGGGTCAACATCCCGGGGACGGTCGGCGGGGCCGTTCGCATGAACGCCAACGCGTACGGCGGCGAGCTCGCCCGGGTGCTCGAATGGGTTGACGTGTCGGGCCCCACGGGGACCGAGCGACGGGTTCCAGAGCAGCTCGGCTTCGCGTACCGCCGCTCGAGCCTGGGCGCCGGCGAGGTCGTCGCCCGGGCATCGTTCGCGTTGGCGCCGGCGGCCAGCGACGACGTCAAGGCGACGCTGGCCGACATGCGGGCCCGCCGCAAGGCCGCTCAGCCGTCCGGGATCAAGACGTTCGGCTCGACGTTCAAGAACCCTGAGGACCCGCGCGCCGAGAACCGGACCGCCGGTCAGCTCCTCGACGCCGCGGACTGCCGCGGTATGCGGATCGGCGGCGCCGGATTCTCCGCCAAGCACGCCAACTTCATCGAGAACCACGGCGACGCCACCACCGCCGACGTCATCGCGGTGATGGCCGAGGGTCGCAGGCGCGTCAGGGAGCGGTTCGGCGTCGAGCTCGAGCCCGAGGTGCAGGCGCTGGGGCCGGTCGAGTTTCCCGCCGACTGGAAGCGAGCATGATCGTCGCCAAGGGACGGGTACGGCTTCGGGTGAAGGTGATCGCGGGTACGGTGGCCTTGCTCGCTGTGCTCGCTGGAGCGTGGGTGTGGCTCCGGGACTCCTCGCTCGTGGCCGTCGAGCGCGTGACCGTGACCGGTGCGGCGGGTCCCGACGCCGGCCAGATCCGCTCGGCGCTCGGCCTCGCGGCGCGCAACATGACGACGCTCGACGTTCAACTGTCGCAGCTCCGGACGGCCGTCGCGCCCTACCCGGTCGTCAAGAACCTGCGGGTCAGCACCCAGTTCCCGCACGGGATGCGGATCCAGGTCATCGAACTTCTTCCGGTCGGCGCGCTTACCGCCGGCGGAGAGACGGTCGCCGCCAGCGCCGACGGCACGCTCGTTCACGACGTGCCCACGGGCTCGCTGCCCGCAGTGCCGGTGCAGTCGTTCCCGGGAGGCTCGCGGGTAACCGACCAGAACGCCTTGGGTGCGCTCGAGCTGCTCGCCGACGCCCCGCCTCGCCTCCAGCCGAAGATCAGCCAGGTGGCCACCAGCCCGCCGCACGGCCTCGTCGTCCAGCTCCGCTCGGGCCCGAGCATCTACTTCGGACCGGCCGGAGACTTCGAGGCGAAGTGGGGGGCGGCGGCCGCGGTCCTCGCGGCGCCGGGCTCGGCGGACGCCTCTTATATCGACGTGAGCGACCCGGAGCGGCCGGCCGCCGGCGTCAGCTCCCAGGCGCTGTCGGCGGCGGGGCTGGCCGCGAGCGGGAACGGATCGCAGACGGGCTACGGTTCGAGCCCGGCCGGGTCGACCGGGACCGGCGCATCGGCCGGCGCAACGGGCCAGGCAGCGTCGCCCACGCAGGCTTCGAGCGCGACGCCAGGAGCCTAACCCTCAAGTCGAGCTTTACTGTCCAAAATTGGCAACTCTTACACGCCCATCGAGGGTTGGGCGTTCTGCAACGATGCTTGCGTCCGGGCCGGAAACGTTGACTTCCCGCAACTCCAGGGAATAACGTGCGAAACTCCCGCTAAGAGCGACTGCCCACAAAACGCTCAACGCTAACTCAAGGGTCGGACGGTCACGAATGGAAAGCGGTAGCTACCTCGCAGTTATCAAAGTCGTCGGCGTCGGCGGCGGCGGCACCAATGCGGTCAACCGCATGGTGGATGCCGGCCTCCGAGGCGTCGAGTTCATCGCCTGCAACACCGATGCCCAGGCGCTCGCCATGTGCGACGCCGACATCAAGCTGAACATCGGCCACGAGCTGACCAAGGGCCTCGGCGCTGGCGCCAACCCGGACATCGGACAGGGCGCGGCGGCGGAGTCCCGCGACGAGATCAAGGAGGCGCTGAAGGGCGCCGACATGGTGTTCGTCACCGCGGGCGAGGGCGGCGGCACCGGTACGGGCGCGGCGCCGGTGATCGCGGAGATCGCCAAGAACGAGATCGGCGCGCTGACCGTGGGGTGCGTTACCCGGCCGTTCGCGTTCGAGGGCACCACGCGGGCTCGTCAGGCCCAGGACGGGATCAACAAGCTGCGCGAGAACGTCGACACGCTGATCGTGATCCCGAACGAGAAGCTGCTGGCGATCGTCGAGCGCCGCACGACGATCCTCGACGCGTTCCGTGAGGCCGACAACGTCCTGCGCCAGGGCGTGCAGGGCATCACCGACCTGATCACGATTCCCGGCCTGATCAACCTGGACTTCGCCGACGTCCGCACGATCATGCACGACGCCGGCACCGCGCTGATGGGCATCGGCAACGCCGGCGGCGAGAACCGCGCCGCCGAGGCCGCCAAGGCCGCGATCTCCTCGCCGTTGCTGGAGGAGTCGGTCGAGGGCGCCACCGGAATCCTGCTGAACATCACCGGCGGTCACGACCTCGGGCTGTTCGAGGTCAACGAGGCCGCGGAGATCGTCCAGAGCGCCGCCGATCAGAACTCGAACATCATCTTCGGGGCCGTGATCGACGACTCGATGGGCGACGAGGTCCGGGTCACGGTGATCGCCACCGGCTTCGACCACCGCTACGCCCGGCCGAGCCAGGCCCGCGAGTCCACGCGCCGGCGAGGCAGGGATCGCGACGTGACGATGGACGAGGATCAGCGGTCCTCGCTCGAGATCCGCGACGACGAGATCGACATCCCGTCGTTCTTGAAAGATCGCTGACACTTGGCGGGCGGCGCCGGCGCCGCGGCGCAACCCTGCCCGTCTTTCGTTGTTGTAGGTCCGTCAGACGTTACGGCCGACAACTGATGCAAGGTGGGGCCCCGCGCGCCGCGGTGCTCGCAGTGGGCGCTCTTCTGGCGCTCGCGAGCCCGGCGCTGGCGCAGCCGTCGCCGGCTCCGCCGACGGTAATCGACGGTCCCAGCGCGGCGATCTCGAGTCTCGGTGGCATGTCGGTGGCGCGTGACGGCACGGGCGGTCTCGTCTACCTGAAGACGGTGGCCGGGCTGCCGCGCGTGTTCGTCTCCCGCCTGGAGAGCGGACAGTTCCAGGCCCCGCAAGAGGTCGATGGCTTGCTTCCGGCCGGCTCGTCGGAGCCCGTCATCGCTGCGGGAAACGGGGGAGTGTTGCTCGTGGCCTTCGTAAACAGCGGGGTGGTTTACGTGGTCGACGCGGCGGGCCTAGCGTCGCCGTTCGGCACGCCCGATGGTCTGGCCTCGGGCGCGAGCAGCCCGTCGCTTCAGATGAACAACTTCGGCAAGGCCTACCTGGCGTTCACGGCCGTCGACGGGGCGGGGCACGACGTCAGGGCCGCGTACTACTACAGCGGGGCCTGGGCGGTCGAAGGGGCGCCGCTGAACGTCACTCCCGCCGACGATGCCGGCACCGGTGCCGGAGTGCCGCAGGTCGCCACCGCCGGCGACGGCGTCGCGATCGTGACCTGGGGCGAGGGCGGCAACGTGTACTCGCGGCGCGTGTGGGGGACGGCGCCAAGCGTCGTCGACGAACAGGCCGACGTCCCGTCGGTGTCGGGTTGCGCCGAGGTCTCGGCGGGCGAGCCGCAGGTCGCGGCCGGGGGCGACTCTTCGTACGCCGACGTGGCCTTCCAAGAGCGCGTGTCGTGTAGCGGCCTGCAGCAGACGCGGGTGCTGATGAACCGGCTCCAGGGTTCGCAGTACGACGGCGTCGTGCCAACGGACGGGCTCTCGACTCCGGGGACGTCGAGCGCCGCGGACCCTGACGTCGCGATGACGGAGTACGGGCAGGGGTTCGTGACCTCGGCCGGCCAGTCGTCAAACGCCGTCGTCGCGATGGAGCTCGGCAACAACGGCGCGCCCGGGACCGTGCTCCAGATCAACAGCCTGCCGGCGAGCGCGGCGTCGTACCCGGTTCCCGGGGTCGCGGGCATCTTCTCGGACCTGATCGCCTGGCAGCAGGCTCCGGGCACGGCGGGACCGGCCGAGATCCGCATCCGCTACGAGCCGAGGGCCTCGACGCTCGGCCCCGAGCTCGTCCTGTCGAATCCGGCCTCGGGTCCGACCGACGCCGCCCGCGGGCTGGCGGCCACGGGCGACGGCGGCGGTGACGCCGTGGTTGCTTGGGTGCAGGGCACCGGCGCCTCGAGCGAGATCGTCGCCGACCAGCTCTATCAGCCGCCGGCCGCGGCGACCGTGTCGAACACGGTTGCCTATTCGCGAAGCACTGAGCCGGTGCTGAGCTGGACGCCGTCCAGCAGCCGGTGGGGACCGTTCACCTACACGGTCACCCTCGACCGCACGCAGCTCGGGCAGACGGGCGCGGGCTCGCTCCGGGTTCCGGTCGCGCTCCGCAACGGTTCCCACACCTGGTATGTGACCACGAGCAATCCGGCCGGTCTCACCGCTGGCTCGAGAATCGCGAAGGTATTCGTGGACACGGTGCCGCCGGTGCTGAAGGTGGCCGAGTCGGGTCCGAGACGTGTCGGCTCACAAGAGGTCGTCCGGCTCTCCTACCACGACCCCGCGCCGGCGTCCGGCATCGCGAAGCTGACCATCCGATGGGGGGACGGGACGCTGACGCATGTCAGGCCCGGCATCCACCGGATCGTCCACACCTATCGCCGGGCGGGTGAGTACAAGATCACGGTCACGGTCGCGGACCGTGCGGGCAACCCAAAGACGGTGATCCGGGGCATCAAGATCTCGAAGTCGAGCACCCCCGGTAAGCGCGGATGATCCGGCGCGCGGTCGTTCTGGGGGCGCTTCTAGCGCTCGGGATGAGCGCGGTCGCGCGCGCGCAGGGACCCGCGTACCGAGCGTCGCCGCCGACCAAGGGCGCGTGGTACAGCGACGGGCAGACCGGCCGCTACCTGCTCGGCGGCACCTGGCTATACCGACCCGACACCTCCGACGTGGGCGTCGCCCAGGCCTGGTACCGGAACATCGCGCCGACCGACGGCTGGACCACGACCACCATCCCCAACGCCTACAACGCGGGCGACTTCTCACAGGCCAGCATGAACGGCTACGTCGGCTGGTACCGGCGCGACTTCACGGTGCCCGCCGGGGCGTTCGCGAGCTATGTCCCGAAGTCGGGCCGCCAGTGGATCATTCGATTCGAGTCGGTCAACTACCGCGCCACCGTGTGGCTGAACGGCCGCGAGATCGGCACCCACGCGGGCGCGTACGTGCCCTGGGAGCTTGACCTGACCGGCCTGCGGGCCGGCGTCAACCGCCTGATCGTGCGCGTCGACAACCGCCGCACGGCCGCCGACCTGCCGCCGGGTCCGGGCGGCCAGTGGTGGAACTACGGCGGAATCCTGCGCGAGGTCTACCTGCGGGCCGTGCAGACCGCGGACCTATCGCAGGTGGGGATCCAGACGCTGCATGCCTGCTCGAAGTGCGACGCCGACATCGTCGAGCAGGTGGCCGTGCGGAACATGACCGGCTCGCGGCAGAAGGTGGCGCTGAGCGGGGACTACGGGGGCAAGCCGGTCAAGTTCGGGTCAACGACGCTCGCTCCACACGGCAC
>Ga0070765_100001384_pt1 | contig 14831 bp, 11 predicted proteins | sample HubBroMetageWFT5_FD_71516 | JGI IMG/M metagenome (GOLD analysis project Ga0070765, IMG submission 71516) | Warmed and freeze-thawed soil microbial communities from the Hubbard Brook experimental Forest, New Hampshire - Hubbard Brook CCASE Soil... | ecosystem: Environmental > Terrestrial > Soil... | reverse complement strand
CTCGAGCACATCGACAAGGCCCACAAACACATCGAGGAAGCTATTCACCTAGTCCAGTAGTTTCACAGAAATTGGTTTGCTTTCACCCGCGCCGCGGCCATCTTCAGCCGCGGCGTTCTTTTTTTCGGCGCGTCTCTGCATTGCGCTACGCTATTGCAGCTTTTCGTAGACCGCTTTCGCTTCCGCAAGACGCCTCAGCACATACTCTTTTTCGCCGGCAGAATTCCAGTCGGGATACCGCGAGGTCGTATCGATCGTCCGGTCGATCCACGCGGCAAAATACTTCGCGTCTTCGGGCGACCGTGGCGACTTGCCGCCTATCGTCACGTAAACCGGACTGGTCGTCGCATACACATAGTTGTCCAGCACCGGATACTCCGCGTTGTCGCTCGAAGCCCGCAGCACGCACCATCCGCTCTCCTTCAGCGGCAGCGTGCCCGTCACATCCGCTGAATCGCGCGCTCCCCCAAGCTTCAACGTCTGCACTACTCGTCCGTTACATACCACCTCGAAATGATCCACGGGCACAATCGACCGCAACTTCGCCGTAAACGGCACCGAGCCCTGCGCGCCATCGAATTTCAGTTCATCGCCAACTCTTTGTCCGCCAAGCGTGAATTCAATCAGCGGACCATTCGTCGCAAACGTTCGCCCTTTCTTCAGTGCGTCAAACCACACCTCGATATTCAGCGGCCACCTCGGAACCCATGCGTACACTCGATCCATTCCCACGTGTCCACGGATCGGCGCGGCATAGTTCGTCGTTGCATCTGTCCCCGCACCCGCTGGCAATCGAAACCCCAGATTCAGCAGCTTGTACCACACCTCCGCTGTCGAACGATGATCGCTGAACCCCACAATCTCCACGTAATCGAGTTTTCCCAGCGCTACATCTACGGGCAGTTCATCCGTAAGTCTCTGTGGCGGATTCGCAAACGGATCAGGAACTTCATCGAAAGGATGCACCGCTCCCACCAGCGCTCCCCGCGCATGCGCCAGATCGTAGACATCCGCGTTCATCGGATACAAACTCGCTGCCGCCGTGTTTGGATATCCCGCATAGCCCGGCAAGAGAAGATGGCCTTCCATGTTCAGCAGTCCGCGATGCCCCCAATAGCTTGTATGAAATTCTTGCCCTTGCACCAGCAACACATCCTGGTCTCCCTCGACCCTTTTGCGGCGGTAGGTGATGTCAGGGAAGCGTTGCTCCTTGTTCACAATCAGGTTGTTTATGATTTGTAGCCCCTCTGCTTCCGCTTCGTCGCACAGGTTCTGCGGAAAGTTGACGTAGACTCCTCCGTAGTTCATGTGCACGTGCAAATCGCTGCTCACCCACTGGCCGGGGGTGTTCTTCCCCCAATCGAGAGGTTTGAGAGAAATTGTCAGGGATTCGTAGCCGCCATTTTTCAGCAGAATCTTTCTATGTTCCGGCTTGTACGCAAATCCTTTTTGCACGTCGACGGTAATCTCTCCCGGCGGCACATCCATTTCCGCACCTTGGGAGTTCGACTTTCGCGTGTCGTGAAAATAGTGCGCTTCAAATGCGCTCATGCTTCGGTCAAATCCGTCGTCGGCATGAATCCACGCCCCTTCTGGCGCCCAGAATCTGCCGCTGGCGTCCGTAACGGATATGCGCGCCATGGTCGGGCTTCCATCCTCGTCCACCACGGAAACTCGAAGGCGAGCTTTCGGATGAAGGAAATGACGCTCCTCTACGAATGGCTCTTCCTGCTCGCCACCTGGAAAATCTTGCAGCCAAATCTCAGTGTTCCCACTCCGATTGGAGAGAAATACCAGTTTCTTCCCGTCAGGCGACCATCGAGGATTCGTATCGTCCCATCCGCTGCCCTCGTCAGAAAATTGGTTGGCGGCTTTGCGTTCTTCTATGGTGTAGGAAACTGGAAATGCGTCACCTCCTTTCGCCGGCATCAGCCACAGCTGATGCCACTGGCGCCCCAGATAAGAGCTGTAGACCATGCGCGAGCCGTCCGGCGAAAAATCCGGCTGCGCTTTCCAGTTCGTTTCTTCGTAATGAATTTCTCTCGCCTCCGCGCCGGGCTCCGCGCGCATCCTCCAAAATCCGCCACTTCCATGGATGCGTTCGCGATTGGAAACAAAAAGAATTTCCTTGCCGTCGCGCGTCCACACCGGGCTAATCTCCATATCAAACGCGCTGTAGTAATAGCGCGGCAGAGCGCTCTTCGTTTCTTCCGTCAGCCGCACGGTGTTCTCGAGTTTTCCGTCGTTCACATCCGCGCGAAAAATATGAAACCGTTTGTTGTACGAAGTTGAAACAAAAACAATTCGTTTTCCGTCCGGCGACCACCGTGGCTCCACGTTCACCGCGCCGCCGCTCGTCAACTGCCGTAATCTTCCGGAACCCAAATCCAGCAGCCACAATTCCATCGCATCTTTCTGATATGAAACATAGACGACGCTCTTTCCATCCGGCGACCAGTCCGGTTGGTAGTCGTACCCCGGCCCATCGGTGAGCTGCTGCGCCGTCGTCGAGTCAATTTTCTGGCGCCACAGCGATCCCGCCATCGAGTACACCACTTCTTTCGAGTCTGGCGACCACGCCACGCTGCTCGGACCGCTGGTCAAATGCGGCAAGTACATTTCGCGGAAATAATAAGGATGGGGCAGATCAATCTGCTGGAGAACGGGGCGGCGCTGCGCGCAGATCGGCAAGACTGTCGCGGTCAGCGCAGTAAGAAACAGCAAACATCTTTTGAGCACGTTAGGCCAGGCCCGCTTTGGAGAGGGGCAATTCGCGGATGCGTTTGCCTGTCGCGGTAAAGATCGCATTGCATAGCGCTGGCGCAAACGCGGGCAAGCCCGGCTCGCCTACTCCTCCCGGAGGAGCGTCGCTCGGCACGATGTGTACGTGCACTTCGCGCGGCGCGGTATTCATTCGTGCCACAGGGTAAGTGTCAAAGTTAGCTTGGTCGATCACGCCGTTCGTTGCCGTGATTGCTCCATAAAACGCGACGCTCGTCCCCATCACCGCCGCGCCCTCGAACTGATTCGCAACCATCGCCGGGTTCACGACTGTCCCGGCATCCAGGGCAGAATCCACTCGATCGACGTGCACACGCCCTGCGTCGTCGATGTGCACTTGCACGACCGATGCAACATACGTCAGGAAGCTCCGGTGCAAGGCCATCCCAATCCCGGCGCCGTTGCCCGGCTTGGTCTTTCCCCAGCCCGATTTCTCCGCAGCAAGCTGCACTACTCGCTTGAATCTCGCAGTGTCGATCGGATACTGCGCGTAGTCCTGGCCATAGTTCGAATAGTCCTTCGGCAGTTCACTCTTCGGAATGATGCGGTCTGGCCCCAAGAGTTGCAACGCGTATTCGACCGGATCTTTTCCAGCCGCATGCGCCAGTTCATCCTCGAAGGACTGAATCGCGAAGGCATGATAAATGTTCGCCACAGAGCGAAGCCATCCGATGCGAACGTGCGCCGTGGCAGGCCCGTTTTCCGAACGATGATTGGGAATCGCAAAGGGCAAGTCGCTGAAGCCCAACCCAAGTTCATCCGCATCCGAATACATTTCGCCGGCTTTAAACGTCGAACCGATGGGAGGAAACACCGTCCGCTGCAGCCAGGCCGTCGGTTTTCCATCGTCGGCCAGCGCTGCTTTCATGTACATCGCGGAAACCGAATGGTAGGTGTCAAACTTGATGTCGTCCTCGCGGCTCCATACCACTTTTACCGGCTTTCCCGTTTTTTTCGAGAGCACCGCCGCTTCGACAGCAAAATCAGGAAACGATTTTCGGCCAAACGCGCCGCCGAGAAGTGTTACGTTTACCGTCACGTCTTCTTTTTTCGCTCCGACGGCTGCCGCGATTGCATCTCTTGCGCCAACCGGGCTTTGCGACGGCGCCCACACTTCTACTTTTCCGTCTTTGTAAACCGCAAGCGCCGCGGGAGGCTCCATCGCAGCGTGTGCGAGCAGCGGCGCATAATACTCCGCCTCAACAATCTTGCCGCCCTTCGCAAACGCCGCGTCTACGTCGCCAACTTCGCGTACTACTTTTCCCGGCTTCCGCGCCGTTTCCTGCAATTCCTTTTTGTAGGGATCGGAGTTGAAGACATTATGAGAACTGTTCTCCCACTCGATCTTGAGTTTTTTCTTGCCCTGAAAAGCCGCCCATGTGTTGTCGGCGAGCACGGCCACGCCGCCGAGTGCTTGATAAAGAACGGGCGGCTTGAACGTGTCGATGGTGGCCGTTTGCTTTACGCCGGACACGGCCAGCGTGGCCGAATCGTCCAGCGACTTCACGGTACCGCCCAACACCGGCGGATGCGCCACGCTTGCATAGAGCATCCCTGCTATGTGCGCGTCCTGCCCGTATTTGGCTTTGCCGGAGCACAAGTCTTTCAAGTCATAGCTTACCGCGCGCTTTCCGATGTAACGCCATTCGCTGCGCGGCTTCAGCTTCAACTCTTCTTTCTTGGGCACTTCCAGTTTCGAGGCTGCTGTTGCAAGTTCCCCATAGCCAAGCTTTTTCCCCGACGCTTTGTGGATCACACGGTGAAGTTCCGTCGAGCATTCTGTTTCCGGCACGCCCCACTGCTGCGCAGCGGCGCGCACGAGCATAAGCCGCGCCGTGGCTCCCGCTTCGCGCAGCGGCACAAAAAAGCTCGTAACGGAGTGCGAGCCATCCGTGTCCTGGTCGCCGTATTTTTCCGCGCCGATAGCCTGCACGACTTTTACGCGCGCCCAATCCGCATCCAGCTCTTCGGCAACAATTCGCGGCAAGGATGTGCGAACCCCGTTCCCCATTTCCGAGCGGTGCGCGATAACGTGTGCCGTTCCGTCCGTACCGATCGCCAAATAGACACTGGGTTGCAGAGGTGCCTTCTCCGAAGCCGGAAATGGGTCGCCCGCAGCAGGATCCGCCGCCGCGAAAAGCTGCTCCGGAATCACGGAAACGCCGAGCACAAACGCGCCTGTTCCCAGCATCCCTTTCAAAAAGTCGCGCCTCCTATTCCCCGCTTCGCAGCCATTTTTGTATATATTTTCGATAGAGATCATCGCGCCCACGCTCCGCCTTGAGACTCTCCGCCAACAGCTCTTGAGAAACATCCTACCGCCAATTCCGTTTCGTGCAAGCACGCACTTCTGTTTCGGCGATGCGCCGGGAGCTAGGTCTCCGGCCAAGCGCCAAGGGCGCGGCGCAAATCCACGAGCTGGCCGAGGTGGTAAGCATTGTGGTCCGCGAGAAGAAGCGCTTCCCGCAAAATCGTTTGTCCCTGTCCATGGGGTATTTTGGTGAACAGATCGACGCGTCGATTTTGCACCAGACCCACCATATCCTGTAAATCGCGCTGGAAAGCCGCAACGCTTTCGTCCCAGCCTTTGTCATTTGTAGGCGCAGGCGTTTTCGGCCAGTATCCGCCTGGAAAAGGCGGGGAGACATGTTTTGGGTTTCTACTGAACTCCAGGATGTCCCACTGTGCGAGCCGCGCGTGCTCGAGCAACTGCCAGCCCGTATGCGGAAGGGCGTCGGCGAACGTTCCATATTTCCCAGCAGGGAAGCCATCCAACGCATCCATAAAGTGAACGTGCGCGCCCCCGCCTTTAAGAAGATAAACCAACTGTTCGCGCAAATCGCCGTCTGCATTCGGCGACGGTTTAACCCTGGTGTTCTTCGTAGTTTTCTTCGCTGTCTTTTTGTTCGTCTTTTTCTTTTTCATTCTGGCTTCCCGGAGATCAGCACGTGCTGCGGCATTCCCGTTACAGGATGCAAAGTGGTTTTCGCAAAACCCGTATTGGCAAACATTTTTTCGTACTCCGAAAAAGTATACGCGTCGCCGGCGTCGGTCCCCACCAGCATGTTGAGACTGAACGCGGCCGCTGTGGGCGGAGTCACGCGGTCTTCATTGGGCACAAACTCGAGAGTGACGGCCTTTCCACGCGGTTTGAGGGCGGCGTAAACGCGGCGCATGAGCGTCTCGCACGTTGGTACATCGAAATGGTGAAAAATATTCGTAAGCAGAACAAAGTCGTACCCGGTGCCGAGATCCGTTTCAAACGCGCTGCCGGGACGCGCTGTGTAACGGCTGGAAACGCCGGCGGCTTGTGCATTTTCTTGCGCCACCGCCAGCACGGACGGCCAATCCACGGCGACAATTTTTGCATTTGGATTTTTTTTGGCCATGGTGATGCCGTACATTCCGTGTCCTGCGGCGATGTCCAACACCGTGCAGGGCTTGCCTTCCGCGCAGCCGGTGATTTCGGCGATAAAGTTTGCAGCGGGTATCGTGAGCCGCGCCATCGATCTCGCGAACGCGACCCAAACTTCGTCCTGTGGCTTTGAGTTGTCTCCCTGCGTTCCGGCCGTTCCGCCTTTGCGCACGGCTTCGGTCAAAGCCTCGGTATTTTTCTTGTGCCACGCGCTTCCGAGAAACCCGGTCACCGCGACGAGCGAAGCGGGCGACCGCCGGTCGAGAAAAAGCGCTGACTCGTCGGTCAAAGCATAATGCCCGTTATCTTTTGTGATGAGGCCCAAAATCGTCAAGTAGTCGCAGAGAATCCGCAATCCCCGTTCGGAAGCAGCGGTCTTTGCGGCGAGGAGCGCCGGGGTATTCGCGCCCTTTGCGATGGCGGTGAAGACGTCCAGTTCGATTCCCGTTTTTAGTGCCTCGGTGTTCTGAAATGCGTTCATCAGAGCGAAGATGCGTTCCGGGGTTGGGCGGTTGGTGGTGGAAGGTGTGGCCATGAAGTTCGTCTCCGTTTGCAAAGTCTTGTGCGTTCAAATATACACCGGTGGCGGCATCTGCCAGCTATCTCAATTCCATTGCCCCCATCCGGGCTGGACTGGCATACTCTCTCCCCGCACGGAGCGCGCGGAGCACATTATGAAACGTGAATATCACCGCTGGTATTCTCCGCGGTTGGGCCTCGACATGGGCGTGATTGTCCACGGCCACTGGGGACAGCCGATTCTCGGGTTTCCGACGAGCGCGGGCGATGAGACGGAACTCGAAGGCCAAAGCCTGATCGGCGCGCTGGCCGATTTCATCGACGGCGGGAAAATAAAATTCTTCAGCATCAATTCCATCAATGGACTCAGCTTTTATAACAAAGGCGCGCATCCCTTTCACCGGAGTTACGTGCAAGCCGTTTTTGACTCCTACCTTCGCGAGGAGGTCGTTCCGTTCATTTGGGATAATTGCCAGAGCCCGGGGATCGCGATTTCCACGATGGGCGCGTCGTTCGGCGCGTACCACGCGGCCAACTCGCTGTTCAAGCATCCCGACGTGATCAAGCGGTGCTTTGCGATGTCCGGCGTGTACGACGTTCGGAACTTTATGGACGGAATGTACGACGACAATTTCTACTTCAACAATCCGGTGGATTATCTCGCTAACTTGAACGATCCATGGGTTTTGGGACAGCTCGCCTCGTGCGACATTCACATCAGCACGGGTACTGGTCAATGGGAGAACAGCGGCCCTACTTATCGATTGTCCGAAGTCCTCTCCAGCAAGGGAATTCGGCATTCGCTGGACAACTGGGGCCCGCAAGGCGGGCATGACTGGCCGTATTGGAAGCATCAGATGCGCGAGTACGTTGGCCGGCTCTTCTAAGACACTCTCTGAAAAATCTGACAGGCGGCTTTGCTCCGCCACAGTGGGCGCTAGACTGTGCGCGGGCCGAGGATTCGCTCGGGCGCGAGGGCTGTTTATTTCTGTCATTCATTCTGTCACAGATAGAGTGAATGATAAGGAGGGGTACCCCCGGTGTTCTTGTAAAGAGTGCGGAACGCCTTGATTCTGCAGGAGTTAATGAAGCACAACGCAGAGACGCAGAGAATACGCAGAGAGAAGCCATGACCGATCATGCGCAATGTGAATCGCCTCAAGTGGTGGGGAGTAAGCCGCAGAGATGACGACTGGGCTGGTGGTGGGTTTAGCTATGCTAGGCGTGGGGCTCTGCGTGTTCTGGATTGAGCCGCTGGGTGTGTTGGGCGTGCTCGAGCGGCTTACGCCTAATTTTATTTATCGCGTGCGGAAGGAATGGATCCACCTTGCTTCACTCGGATGCCCAGTTCGTCGGGTACCTTGAGGAGACTGAGAGAGCAATTGGGATGACAGAAGAGCGGAAGCTGTTTCGTCCGCCGGGTGGGGTGGCGTGGGGGAGGCAACTGCGGCTGGCGCGATTGCGGGGGTATGAGTGCGTTCTGGGGTGCGCGTACCCTCACGATCCGATGCGAGTTCCGGCGTGGTACATCAAGTGGCTGATTGTAAAGAACCTGCGTCCTGGGATTATTGTCATACTTCATGATGGTATCTCGGATCCGAGGCGGAGCATTCAGGCTTTGCCGCATATTCTTAGTGCAGGACGCAAGATGGGATTGCGGTTTGTCTCCATTGGGGAGTTACTGCGCAACGGGCAAGAATCAACAGATATTAATTGACGATCTACGGCTGCGAGCTCACTTGGAGCGAAAGAATTTACGGTCGGGGCGGAGAAGAACCATCGGAGGGGCGGCGTGAAAACGGGAATGGCCTTGTGTGTGTTGATTTGCGGATTGGCGGTTGCGCCAGCTTCGTTGCGCTCTCAAAAAAGCGGAGATGCTCAGCTGTGGTTGACGAATGCCGACAAATCAGCTTTGTTCGAAGAGCAGACGCTGTTTTTGCGGTTCACGAAGGCCGCGAGTCAGGAACCAACCATCGAGATAGATGACCAGCAGAGATTTCAAACGATTGACGGGTTTGGGTTTGCATTGACTGGGGGAAGTGCGCAGCATCTTGCGCACATGGATGCTGCTCAGAGAGCGGCGCTGCTCAAAGAGCTGTTTGGCGTGGACGGCAAGGGCATTGGTATCAGTTACTTGAGGATCAGCATTGGTGCGTCAGGCCTGAATGATCATGTTTATTCGTACGATGATTTGGCCTCGGGCGAGACCGATATTGAATTGGCCAAATTCAGTCTTGGGGCGGACCGGGCGGACCTCATTCCTATCTTGAAGCAGATACTCGTTATAAATCCGCGGATGGAGATACTGGGGTCGCCGTGGTCGGCGCCGGCGTGGATGAAGACGAATGGGAACGCGAAGGGTGGGAAACTGAAGACGGAGTATTACGGGAGCTACGCAAACTATTTCGTGAAATACATTCAGGGAATGAAAGCAGAGGGGATTAGCGTCTCTGCTATCACTATTCAGAATGAGCCGTTGAACGATAAGAACACCCCCAGCATGTTGATGATGGCGGATGAGGAGGCGCTTTTTATCAAGGACCATCTGGGACCGGCGTTTGCGGCGGCGGGGATACGGACGAAGATCATTCTTTACGATCACAACTGCGATGTTCCAGAGTATGCGATTTCAATTCTGAATGATCCTGCTGCCAATCGATATGTGGATGGGTCTGGTTTTCATTTGTATGGAGGGGAGATCGAAGCGATGTCCGGGGTGCACAACGCGTTTCCACGGAAGAATTTGTACTTTACGGAGTTCATGGCGGTTGAGCCCACGGAGAGCGGGAGAATCTCGATTGCAAAACCTGTCGAAAAAACTTTTATGGGGGCGCTGCAGAACTGGAGCCGGAATGTGCTTTTGTGGAATCTAGCGGCCAATTCAAAGTTTGAACCTCACACGGACAATGGAGGGTGTCCGATCTGTCAGGGGGCGGTCACGATTGAGGGCAATGAGGTTACGCGGAACCTGGCGTATTACGCGATGGCGCATTATTCCAAGTTTGTGAGGCCGGGATCGGTACGGATTGGGTCCAGCGCGCCTGCGACGCTTCGGAATGTGGCATTTAAGGCTCCCGGGGACAAGATCGTCTTGATTGTTGTAAATGATAGTAAGTCGCCGCAGGAGTTCGCTGTTCGATACCACGGCAAATCCTTCAAGACAAAACTGAATGAGGGAGCGGTGGGAACGTATGTGTGGTAGCCCTGTTTAGAATGTGGAGGGTTGAGATCATGCCACCGAGAGTGGAGGACCAATAAGTTCCATACCGTGGGCGCGATAAATCTCTGTTTCATCGGCATAATTGCCGCCATTGAAATGCTTCGCGTCGTCGCGGCAGCCCTGGGAAATTGCTGTGAACGAAGCAAGTCTGGTGGATGTGTCGCTCATTTATGCTGGATTTAGGTCGCGGCGGAGAGAATGGCTGGCAAGGTCAGCCTGCTTCGCTTAGGCTTCGGCGTTTGCGCGGAACATCGGCGTAAGTAAAGTGCCCCATGGAACGCGTCCTGTGAAAAGAAAGAGCAGAATGGTGAGTGATTCGCAGCAGGGCTTGAGCAACGCAAGGTCCTCGGAATCGGTACGGATGGACTATGCTCGCCGGTGGTGATTGGTTGAGATTCGGTAGATGTCAGGAGGCGCGGTGAATTACTCGGCGCTTTTTCGATCAGCGCTGGTGGCCCTGCTTCGGAACAAGATGCGAAGCGTGCTGACGGTTTTGGGGATCACCATCGGGATTGCGGCGGTGATTTGCGTTGTGGCGATCGGGAAGGCGGGACAGGCGCGGGTCGAGCAGCAGCTGAACAATCTAGGCGATAATTTTGTGTGGGTGGAAGCGGGAGGGCGAGCGGTCAACGGGGTGCGGACAGGAACGCACGATACGAAGACGCTGGTGTATGCGGATGCGTTGGCGATCAAGAACCAGGTTTCGCTGATCAAGAGCGTATCGCCAAATGTGGACGATCCGGTGCAGGTGATTTATGGGAATCAGAATTGGCACACATCGTACCGCGGAGTTTCGCCGGAATATTTTGAGATAAAGCGCTGGTTCGTGGATCAGGGGGCGGTGTTTTCGCAGGACGATGTGGACCGGGCGGCGGATGTGTGCGTGCTGGGGCGGACCGTGCGGGATCAGTTGTTTGGAGTCGAAGATCCGGTGGGGAAGGTAATTCGCGTAAATAGCTTGCCGTGCAAGGTGGTGGCTACGGTTCAGCCAAAGGGGCTTTCACTATCGGGGCAGGATCAGGACGACACGCTGATCATCCCTTTCACCACGGCGCAGAAAAAACTGAAAGGAATCACTTGGCTGGACGACATACTTTGCTCGGCGGTGTCGCAAGACTCGGTAAAAATGGCGGGGCAGGAAGCGACGGCGGTTTTGCGGGACCGGCACCATTTGCGGCCGGAAGAAGAGGACGACTTCAACATTCGGAATCCGGAGGACATTATTCAGGCGCAGCTGGATGCCAGCAAAACTCTGACGATTTTGTTGATCGCGATTGCTTCGGTTTCGCTGCTTGTTGGGGGAATCGGCATCATGAACGTAATGCTGGTTTCGGTGACGGAGAGGACACGGGAGATCGGCGTGCGCGTGGCCGTGGGAGCGACGGAAGAGGCGATTCAACTGCAGTTTCTTGGTGAGTCGATCATGCTGAGCCTCGTGGGAGGGGCGGCGGGCGTTTTATTTGGGATTTTTGGGTCGTACTTGGTAGGACAGACGCTGCACTGGCCGATGGAGATGTCGGTGGAATCGATTGTGGTGGCGGCAGTGTTCTCCGTGGCCGTGGGCGTGTTCTTTGGATACTACCCGGCGCGAAAGGCTTCTTTGCTCGACCCTATTGAAGCTCTGCGATATGAATAAAAATTCTTCGAAATTTTGATTCCAGGGACGGTAGATGAAGATCAGAGGGCGATGGCTGATTTTGGCGGGCATTGTGGTGGTTGCTGTCCTGTTTGCTGCATTCGGACTGAACCGCACCACACAAGCGCAGCACTTCACCGCGAAAGTGGAACACGGAGAGATCGATGATGTGGTGGAAGCGACCGGAACGATCAACGCGGTGATTACGGTGCAGGTTGGATCCCAGGTTTCGGGAAGCATCGCGAAATTGAATGCGGATTTTAATTCGCGGGTTCACAAGGGCGATGTGGTGGCGCTGATTGATCCGGCTTTGTTTAGAGGGGCGTTGCTGCAGGCAACCGCGGACTTGGAAAACGCGAAGGCTAACTTGGTGGCGGCGCGGGCCAACCTTGAGAAGGCGAAGGCCGGATTGGTGCAGACTAAGGCGGACTACGATCGCGCGGAGCGCTTGACCAAAGATGGAGTGATGAGCCTGCAGCAGCTCGATCTAGCGAAATCGAATTACGACTCGGCCAATGCGTCTGTCGGTGCGGCTGCCGCGAACGTGACGCAGGCGCAGGCACAGGTCAGCCAGAAGGATGCGGCTGTGGCGGTGGCGCAGACGAATTTGGATTATACGGTGATCCGGTCGCCGATCGACGGGACGGTTGTGGCGCGGAATGTGGACGTCGGGCAAACCGTTGCGGCGTCGTTGCAGGCGCCGACGATTTTTACGATTGCGCAAGACCTGACCAAAATGTGGGTTTATGCGAAGACGGACGAATCGGATGTGGGAAACATAAAGATTGGGAAGGCAGTGAGCTTCAAAGTGGATGCATTTCCGAAGGACACGTTTCATGGGGCGGTGAGCCAGGTGCGCATGAACGCAACTACCGTGCAGAGCGTGGTGACGTACGACACGATTATCGAGTTCGCGAATCCGGAATTGAAATTATTTCCGGGGATGACGGCGTACGTGACGATTCCTGTGGATACCGTGAAGAATGCGATGAAGTTGCCGAATACGGCGCTGCGTTATAAGCCTCCGATGTCGGCTGAGGAAATTCTGGCGATCTATAAACAGTACGGGATCGACGGGAGCGAACAGAAGCAGACAGTTCAGGAGCCAACGGCGGGCGCGATTGTTGCGGGAAATACCGGACAAGCTGCCGCAGGGGCGCAAAATCCGCCGCGTGTACCGAAACGAGATAGCGCTGTGGTTTGGAAGTTGCACGCCGATAACACGATGGAGCCGGTGAGAGTGTCGCTGGGAATTACGGACCATGCGTATACGGAAGTGAGCCGTGTTCTTACGGGGGCGCTGAAAGAAGGGGACGACGTAATTATTCGATCGGTCGCGCCAAAATCGCAGGGGCTGGGCGGGATACGGCGGTAGCGTTTCAAGAGCAAGACAATTCCAAGGATATCGATGGCGGCTATCAATCAAATCCAGGAGACGCCGAGCGGCAAGGCGGCCAGCACGGTCATTCGCGTTGAGGAAGCGCACAAGTATTATGACTTGGGCGAAACACGCGTGCATGCACTTCGCGGCGTTAGCGTGGACATCGGCCGCGGAGAATTTGTGGCAATCATGGGAGCCAGCGGGAGCGGCAAGTCGACGTTCATGAATATGCTGGGCTGCCTGGACAAGCCGAGCACGGGGAGATATTTGCTGGAGGGGACGGATGTATCAAAGCACGATAAGAGAGCGCTGGCGCTGATTCGAAACCAGAAGATTGGATTTGTTTTTCAGGGATTCAATTTGCTGGCGCGTACGACGGCGCTGGAAAATACGGAGTTGCCGACCCTATATACGAAAATCGACAAAACGGAGCGGGAAAAGCGCGCCGCGGAGGCCTTGGCGATGGTGGGCTTGGCCGAACGCTCGCAGCATTTTCCGTCGCAAATGTCCGGAGGGCAGCAGCAGCGCGTCGCAATTGCGCGGGCGCTGGTGAATCGTCCATCGATTTTGCTTGCGGATGAGCCGACGGGGAATTTGGATAGCAGGACGTCGGTGGAGATCATGGAGATTTTTCAGAATTTGAACGATAAGGGATTGACGATCGTGCTGGTCACGCATGAGCACGACATCGCCCAGTTCGCTAAGCGCGTTTTGGTTTTTCGGGATGGAAAAATCCGGAAAGACGACGCGGTGACGAATCGGCCGAGGGCTTCGCAAGTGCTGCAGAGTTTGCCAACGCTGGAAGACTAATATAACGCAGGCGGAGTGAGCCGAAATGTGTGGTAGAACATGGCCGAGCGGAGGAGCGTGCGTTAGCGAGGTCGGGCGAAGGCGAGGAGGTCGAGGATGGGGCGCGTGAATCGGAGGATTGAGCTGATCGGTTGGGCCATGGTGGTGGCGCTTGTCGGTGCGGCGGCTGGACTCTCCCCGCGCATGTTTGCCGCGGAAAAGGAAGCGGCGCTTGCTGTGAAGAATCTGCGGTGCGAGTACAAAGTCGATCCGATGGGGATTGATGTGCGGAAGCCGCGGTTGAGCTGGAAGTTGGTTAGCGCGGAGAGGGGAGTTTTGCAGACGAGCTACGAAGTGCGCGTAGCGGGATCCGAAGCGGAGTTGGCGAAAGGGAAGGTGGTTTGGGATAGCGGGACGCAGGCGTCGGACGCGTCGATTCAGGTGGAGTATGGAGGGCCGGCGCTTGCGAGCGAAAGGATTTATTACTGGCAGGTGCGCGTGGCGGACAATCACGGGCATTTGTCCGAATGGAGCAAGACGGCGCGATGGGAGATGGGATTGCTCGAAACGGGGGATTGGAAGGCGAAATGGATTGCGCCGGACCTTGCGGAGGACGAGACGAAATCGAATCCGGCGCCGATAATGCGGCGAGAGTTTTCAGTGAACGCGAAGAAAAAAATGGAACGGGCGAGGCTGTACGCATCGGCGATGGGCTTGTATGAGATCGAACTGAACGGGAAGCGCGTTGGCGAGGAATATTTTACGCCAGGATGGACGGCTTACGATTTTCGTTATCAATACCAGACTTACGATGTGACTGGATTGGTGAAAAGCGGGAGGAACTGCCTGGGAGCGATGATGGGAGATGGGTGGTTCCGGGGAAGAAGTGGATGGGAAAAGAGGAGGAATCTCTACGGGAAGAAATTAGCGTTGCTGGCGCAACTGGTGATCCGGTACACGGACGGGACCCAAGAGATCGTAACGAGCGACGAGAACTGGAAGGCGGCGACCGGGGCAGTGGTGTGGTCCGACATTTATGATGGCGAAGAGTATGACGCGCGGCTGGAGAAGTCGGGATGGAGCGCGGCGG
>Ga0070765_100001382_pt1 | contig 14841 bp, 10 predicted proteins | sample HubBroMetageWFT5_FD_71516 | JGI IMG/M metagenome (GOLD analysis project Ga0070765, IMG submission 71516) | Warmed and freeze-thawed soil microbial communities from the Hubbard Brook experimental Forest, New Hampshire - Hubbard Brook CCASE Soil... | ecosystem: Environmental > Terrestrial > Soil... | reverse complement strand
GGCCTCGTCCGGGTTGCGGCGCAGCAGCATGTCGCAGAAGTAGACGGCCAGCCACGGGGCGATCCAGTACGCGATGATCAGCAGGAAGTTCGTGTACTTGGCACCCGCGTTGTGCAGCCCGCTCCAGGCCAGGAAGAACCCGATGGCGCCGAACCCCAGCGCCACGATCGCCCGCCGCAGCGACAGCGGCAGCTTGATGCCGATCGCGGTGAACGACAGCGCGCCGGAGTAGATGTTGAGCACGTTCGCCGAGACCGCGCCGAGCGCGATGGCCAGCAGCGTCAGGTCGGCCAGCGGGGTGGCCAGCAGCCCGGTCATGCCGCCGGGACCGGCGAGCGCCTTGCCCGGGCTGACCGCGGTGCCGACGGCCGCGCCGACGATCTCGAGCAGCGCGCAGGACAGGAACAGCCCGCTCCCGGACCACCAGGCGATGGCGGTCCTGTTCGAGTCCGGCTTGAAGTAGCGGGTGTAGTCCGACGCGTACGGGTTCCAGCCGACCGCGTAGCCGAACGAGGCGCCGAACGCTAGCAGGAACGCGCCGGGAAACGTGTGGTGGGAGGCGCCCGGGTGCGCCTTGCTCAGGATCACCCCCGCCGCGATCAGGAAGATGACGGTCAGGATGGGGAAGGCGTACCGCTCGAACAGGTGCACCAGGTTGTAGCCGAAGAAGGCGACCGAGACCTGTACGGCCACGATGATGAGCAGGCAGAGCACCTGCGGCAGGTGGGTCAGCACGTTCAGCGCCAGGGCGCCGCTCACGCTGTTCACCGCGAACCAGCCGATCCCGGCGGTCACCGAGTTCAGCCCGGCGGGCAGCGCGTTGCCCCAGTAGCCGAATCCGAGCCGGCTCAGCACCATCTGCGGCACCCCGTACTTCGGGCCGCGCAGCGACAAGATCCCCTGGGTGACGCCGCCGATCGCGCTGCCCAGGACGAGGGCCAGCGTCGCCTCCCAGAAGCCCAGGCCGAAGAGCGCCACCGCGAGCACGCCGACGAAGATCGTGGCGAACTCCATGTTCGGCGAGGTCCAGGTCCAGAAGAGCTGGAGCGGCCGGCCGTGCCGCTCGCTGAGCGGGATGAACTCCGCGCCGCCCGGCTCGACGGCGATGACCTGCGTGCCGTAGTTGCCCTCACGGACGAGAACGCCCGCTTGGCTGCCCTGCATGACGTCCTGGTCGCGTGTGGCCATCTGCGTGTCCTTCCCGGTGGCCTCCTGATCTTCTAAATGGTGCGGGAAACGGGCCGGTGCCACAAGAGAGAAAGACCTTGATTCCGAACGGAGCATGGTGCTCGCCCTGGCCAGCTGCGTGCCGACCCGTCCCGTAGGGTACGGAGCGTGACCGATTCCGCGGATGTGCCCGTCTCACCGCACCCGCCCGTAGCGACCACCGGACCTGGCTGGCCGGTGGTCGCAATGGTGGGCGGCGGCCAGCTGGCCCGGATGACCGCCCAGGCCGCGATCGGCCTGGGCGTCGGCTTCCGCGTCCTGGCCGGGTCGGCCGCGGACAGCGCCGCCCAGGTCACCGCCGGGACCCGGCTTGGGGACTACCGCTCGCTCGAGGACCTGCGCGCCTTCGCGGCCGGGTGCGACGTGCTGACCTTCGACCACGAGCACGTGCCGGGCGAGCACCTGGCCGCGCTCGAGCGGGAGGGCGTCGCGGTCAGGCCGTCCGCGGCGGCGCTGCGCTTCACCCAGGACAAGCTGGCCATGCGGGAGCGGCTGACCGGCCTCGGGATCGCCTGCCCGCGGTTCGCGCCGGTGACCACGATCGCCGAGGTCGCCGAGTTCGCGGCGGGGGACTGGCCGGTGGTGCTCAAGGCGGTCAGCGGCGGCTACGACGGCAGGGGCGTCTGGGTGTGCGGCTCGGCGGCGGAGGCCGACGCCGTTCTCGCGCACGGCCTCGCGCTGATCGCCGAGGAGTACGTGGCGTTCGAACGCGAGCTTGCGGTGCTCGCGGCACGCTCGCCGCACGGGCAGGGCGCGGTGTACCCGGTGGTGGAGACGGTCCAGCGGGACGGCATCTGCCGCGAGGTGATCGCGCCCGCGCCGGGCCTGGCTCCCGGGCGGGCGGCGCACGCGGCCGAGCTGGCGCTGCGGATCGCGGCCGAGCTCGGCGTGACCGGGCTGCTCGCGGTGGAGATGTTCCAGACCCGGGCCGGGCTGCTGGTCAACGAGCTCGCCATGCGCCCGCACAACTGCGGTCACTGGACCATCGAGGGCGCGCGTACCTCGCAGTTCGAGCAGCACCTGCGGGCCGTTCTGGACCTGCCGCTCGGCTCCCCGGCGCCGGCCGCCCCGGTTACCGTGATGGCCAACGTGCTCGGCGGCGACGACGATGACGTCTACGACCGCTACATCCACGTGATGGCCGGCGACCCGGCCGTCAAGGTGCACATGTACGGCAAGCCGGTACGCCCCGGCCGCAAGATCGGCCACGTCACCGTAATCGGCGACCGGGACCACCGGGTTCCGGGCGAGCTCGCAGACCGCGCCCGGCGGGCGGCCAGTTACCTCCGCTGGGGGAAGGAGGACGGACCTTGACATCCTCCGCCGCCCTCACGGGCGGGGATTCCAGCCGCGGCCAACGGCCGCCCCACCCACCTCCCCTGCCCCCTACCTTTGCGGTTCGTAGGCCCGGCAACTCGGAAGCCTCCCCGCGCAGCCACGGCGTGCCCCGCCGCGGTTCCCTACTGGCCACAAAGTATCACCCTGCACCGACATTCCGGAGGAGGTGAAGCGGCGTTGAGTCCGGACAATCCTTCGACTAGTTCCTTGGCCGCCGTAGGGGTCGTCATGGGCAGCGACTCCGACTGGCCGGTCATGCGGGCCGCGGCCGAGGCGCTCGAGGAGTTCGGCGTGCCGTACGAGGCCGACGTGGTGTCCGCGCACCGGATGCCGCGGGACATGATCGAGTACGGCTCGTCGGCGGCCGACCGCGGCCTGCGGGTGATCATCGCGGGCGCGGGCGGCGCGGCGCACCTGCCCGGCATGCTCGCCTCGGTCACCCCGCTGCCCGTCATCGGCGTCCCCGTCCCGCTGGCCAACCTGGGCGGGCTCGACTCGCTGCTGTCGATCGTCCAGATGCCGGCCGGTATCCCGGTCGCGACCGTGGCGGTCGGCGGGGCGCGCAACGCCGGCCTGCTCGCGGTCCGCATCCTGGCCGCCGCCGAGGGCCCGGCCGCCGAGGCGCTGCGGGCCAGGCTGGTCTCGTTCGCCGACCGCCTGGCCGACCAGGCCCGGGCCAAGGGCGCGGCGCTGCGCGACCGCCCGGCTGATCTTGCTTAGAGTCCCGCCGATGCGGGCATGCTCCCTCGGCAGCCCTTAGTCGAGGGACGGCCCGGCAGCCTGGAGGCGGGTGTGAGCATCGGCGCGACGCTGGCCGCGGCCCGCCGCCACGCGGGCCTGACCGTCGGCGAGGTCAGCAACCGCACCCGGGTCAGGGACTTCATCATCGAAGCCATCGAGCAGGACGACTACGCGCCCTGCGGCGGCGACTTCTACGCGCGGGGCCACATCCGCGCCATCGCCAGCGCGGTGGGCACCGATCCCGAGCCGCTGATCGAGGAGTTCGACTCGACGTGGCGGACCGCCCAAGAGCTCACCGCGGCGGAGGCGTTCGAGCCGGTCATGCCGATCAGGACCCGTGAGCGCCGCCGGGTCCGGTGGACGGCGGCGCTGGCCGTCGTGGTCCTGGCCGTGATCGGCTTCGCCGCCTACAAGTTCGCCTCGGGCGTGGGCCACACCCACCGCACAACCGCCGGCTCCAGCCAGCGCGCGGGACCGGGCTCGCCCGCGGCCGCGTCGGCGAGCGGCCCGGCCGTCCAGGCCAGTGCGGCCCAGGCCAGCCCGGCCCAGGCCAGCCCGGCCGTCACCCCCTCGGCCACGCCGGCAGCGGCACAGACCCTCGCCCCGACCACCGTGGCGGCGTTCGGCCCCGGCGGAGCTGCCACCGGCGACGATCAGGCGCGGGCGGGCCTGGCCATCGGCGACGACGCCGCCTCCCCTTGGTACAGCGACTGGTACACCACGTCTGACTTCGGCAACCTGCAGGCGGGCACCGGCCTGCTGCTCGACATGGGCCGGACCGTTACCGTCACCTCGGTGCGCCTGTCCCTCGGCGGCGCCCCGGGCGCCGACCTCCAGCTCCGGGCCGGCCGCAGGCCCGTGCTGGACTCCCTGCGGACGGTCGCGAGCCGGTCCGGCGCAGGCCGGACCGTAAGCCTCCGGCTCACCACCCCGGTTCACGCCCGCTACCTGCTCATCTGGTTCACCAGCCTGCCCCCCGACCCGGCCGGCACCTACCAGGTCAGCGTCTACGACATCAGGATCCGCGGCCAGCGCTGACGGTGTACCGCACCTGCGTGGTACAGTTCCGGCATGACCCGCGAGGAAGCCATCGACCGGATCAATGAACTTCTGGACAGCACCGACCCGGCGACCACCAACACGTCCATGCGGATACCAAATGCGCTCCGCGAGGCCGCCGCGCTAGCCGTAAGTGAGCTGGATGTGGCACCGTCCACCACGGTGCTGGCGGCCAACGCGCTGCGCATGCTGCTCGAGGGGACGGTGGCTCTGGCGGCACTGGAGCTTCATTACGAGGAATACCCAGAGTTCCGCCCGTCCCTGGCCGACCTCGCCATTGCTGCCGCCGAGCTCGACGGCAGCCCGTTGGCGCAGCAGCCGGACCTGCTCCGCCGGGCAGCCTCCGAGATCGCGCAGCGGCATCCGGATGCCGAGCCCGAGGACGTGGTGCTGTGGGCCGAGGCGCGCCAGTATGCCGCCGAGGAGCAGAAGCGCATCGCAGCGGAGCAGAAGGGCGCGGCGTGAACCGGCTCGTGCTCCTGGACAACGAGGCTGTCCAGGCTCTCCGTGACCCGCGGCATCAAAAGCATCAGCGCGTGCTCGAAAAGACACAGATTCTGTTCAAGCGTGCGGTGCGAACTCTGTCGGTCCGCGTCGCGGTGCCTGCTGCCGTCCGAGTCGAGGCTGGCTGGGACCGTACGGCTCCCGCGTGGGCGTTTATCAACCGGTTCCCGATCACTGACATCCCCTTGGATACGGGCCACGCCGACGCCGCCGCGGGCATCGCGAAGCGGACCGGGGTTTCGGTAGCCGACGCGCACCTCGGCGCCGCGATTAAGGCCGCGGACGCGGACCATGTCACGGTGATCACCAGCGACCCTGGCGACATGCGGAAGGCCGCCGAGGGCAGGCAGGTCGACGTCGTGGTTCTGTAAGCGATCTACCATCGTGCCATGAGCGTTGATTTCCCGCCGTTCGCCCTGTCCGAGGAGCACGAGGCTCTCCGCGAGTCGGTCCGTGCCCTGGCCGACGACAAGATCGCGCCGCGGGCCGCCGACGTGGACCGGACCGGTGAGTTCCCCTGGGACGTGTACGAGGCCCTGGTCAAGGCCGACCTGCAGGCGGTGCACATACCCGAGGCGTACGGCGGCGCGGGCGCCGACGCGATCGCGGCCGCGATCGTCATCGAGGAGGTTGCCCGGGCCTGCGCGTCGTCCTCGCTCATCCCGGCCGTGAACAAGCTGGGCACGGTGCCGCTGATGCTCGCCGCGTCCGAGGACGTCAAGGCCAGGTACCTGACGCCGGTCGCACGGGGCGAGGCCATGTTCTCCTACGCGCTGTCCGAGCCCGAGGCTGGATCCGACGCGGCGGCCATGAAGACCCGCGCCGTGCGCACCGGCTCCGGCTTCGTGCTCAACGGCATGAAACGCTGGATCACCAACGCCGGGGTGTCGAGGTACTACACGGTGATGGCGGTCACCGATCCCTCGGCGGGCCCGAACGGGATCTCGGCGTTCGTGCTCGAAGACGGGGACGAGGGCTTCTCCTTCGGCGCGCCCGAGCACAAGCTCGGCATCAAGGGCTCGCCGACCAGGGAGCTGTACTTCGACGACTGCGCGGTCCCCGAATCCCGGCTGGTCGGCGCCGAGGGCGAGGGATTCAAGATCGCGCTGCGCACGCTGGACCACACCCGGATCACGATCGCCGCGCAGGCCCTGGGCATCGCGCAGGGCGCGCTAGATTACGCGCTCGGCTACGTCAAGGAACGCAGGCAGTTCGGCCGCGCGGTCGCCGACTTCCAGGGCCTGCAGTTCATGCTGGCCGACATGGCGATGAAGCTGGAGGCGGCGCGCCAGCTCACCTACGCCGCGGCGGCCCGGTCCGACCGGGCCATGGCCGGGGAGAAGGTCGAGGACCTGACCTTCTTCTCCTCGGCGTGCAAGTGCCTGGCCTCCGACGTGGCGATGTCGGTGACCACCGACGCGGTGCAGCTGCTCGGCGGCTACGGCTACGTGAACGACTACCCGGTCGAGCGCATGATGCGCGACGCCAAGATCACCCAGATCTACGAGGGCACCAACCAGATCCAGCGCATGGTCATGGCGCGGCAGTTGCTGAAGTAGCAGCCTGGTTCCATTTCGAATTCATTTAAGGGCGTTGTGAAGGATCAGCCGAGGTCGACCCGTCAAGGATGACCTGTTTCCGGCCTGGGCCAACCTGTCGGTCCTGCTGCCGCTGGTTGCGGCCGAGATGCTGGCTCCGACTCCTCGACGGCCAGTGGTACCCGGTCCTTGAGGGCAACGCCACCTTCGTCTACCGCGCCGACGTCAATCCCGCCAAGCTCGCCCGAAACCTACCCCCCACCGCGAGCGCGCCGCCCGCGGACCTTTACCCGACGAAATCCGCGCCTATTCCGCTCAGGATCTCCAGAACGCCGAACGCCGGCGCGCGGCCGGAATCGAAAGCCTCCGGGCTCGCGCTGGCACCACCGTATAGCGCCTGAAGAGGCTATTCACCTCACCGGATCATCGTCATCTCGCGTCCCGCTATTCACAGGCGTGCAGCGATCCACGTAGCCACGTAAAAGCAGAGTTCTCCGGTTTCGCCAATCGGGAGTAGGGTTTTACCGAAACCGCGAGTACGGAGCCATTCTCGCCCGTCCGTGGCGTTGGTTTGATCGGCATCCGCCGGACAGAGAAGTCGTCACACGGTGAGGGGTCACCATGGCCGGTGAGCGCACGCTGACCGTGGAACTCGACGACGGTGGCCCGCTGGTCATCGTCGCCGAGCAGGTCGGCCAGGCGCTGGTCGCCGACACGGGCATCGTCGCGAAACTGAGCACGATCACGTCCGCTATCGAGCGCGTCTGCCATGACACGCTCGACGCGGTCCGCAGGGCCGGCCCGACCAAGGCCACGGTCGAACTCGGATTCGGCCTTGCCGTCGAGGCTGGCCAGGTCGTGGCCTTGTTCGGCAGGGGCAAGGGCGAGGCCACCATCAAGGTCACCCTCGAGTGGTCACGGGACGCCGCTGATCGCGGTGAGCGGGCATCGCCGGCCCCCGGGCCGGCGGCAGACGGCGAGAAGTGATCTAGGAGGTGTCGCCATGAGCCTCAGCGAAGACGCGATCAAACTCGGCCCGGACACGATTCGACGTCTCAAGGAGCTTCTCCGCGCTGCGACCGCGCTGGTCTTCGTAGACGCCCGGCCGGTGGGCACCGCCTTCTTCATCAGCGACGACCTGCTGCTGACCTGCGAACACGTGGCGACCGACAGCACCGTGACGATCCAGTTGGTCGGTCGGCAGAGTCGTCTGGAGGCCAAGGTCATCGCTACCGACCCCTCCGACCTCGCGCTCCTGAGCTGCCAGCGGGTCGATCACGAACCACCGACCTGCGTGGTGCTGGACCGGACCCTCCACGAGGGTGAGTGCTTCGTGGCTGGCTTTCCCCGCGAGGATGGTCAGCCGCCGGGCCAGGAGGTTTTCGACGTCCGGGTGCATGAGCGCAAGGACGTGGGCGGTGCCGACCAGGTCCTCCAGATCGAGGCGGGCGAGACTATCACCTGGGGAATGAGCGGAGGTCCGGTCGTCAGCACCCGAAGCGGCGCGGTGATCGGGATCGTCCGGACCTCGAAGGATCCGACCGACGCCCTCGGCGGCGGCGCGATTCCCATCACTCGGGTCGCGGCCGCGTTCGGACAGGTCACGCAGACCATGACGGAGACGACCCCGGCCATGGTTCCCTGGCGCAACGCACTAGGCCGCGATCGCTGGCAGCAACTCGGGAAACAGGACTGGGATACCGAGGACCATATCGATCTGTGGGTCAGCGGCGGGCGGCAGAGTTGGCTGATCAGCCTGGCTCAGGCCGAGGGCTCGGGACCCGCCCGGACCGGTCTTGACCTGGGGGAGGAGGTCGCCATAGCGATCTTCCACTGGGCGCAGGGGCGCCATACCCGTGGCGTCGATGAGGTCGAGTTGCTCGGTCGGCTGCTCGCGAGCGCGCTTTTCCCGCAACCCGCGGCGCGGCATTTGGGCGTCGCCAGGAACACGGACCGTATCGTCGTGCGCCTGCATGTCGAGCAGGGCAACGATCTGGCCGACATTCCGTGGGAACTTGCCGCCATCCCCGGGGAAAGACCGGACCTGCCCGGTCACAAGGGCCGGTTCCTCGCCGCTGATCGGCAATTCAGGTTCGTCCGCGTGGACGACACGGCCCGTCTGCGCCTTCCCGCCGCGCCGAAACCAATGGCTAGCGTCACGGTCCTGGCCGCCGTGGCACAGCCAACGCGCTGGCGGTTCCCCGAGGTGCACGGAGTCTATAACAGCGGCCGCCCCTATCCGTGGCCCAACGCGGAGAAGATGGCAACTCAGCTGCGCGATATCATCACGCGCAACGGATTCAAGGCCGATGTCCTGCAGTCACCGCGGTACAGCGATGTGCGGAATGCCCTCACCGCGAACGCCGAGGACGGCAGACCGTACGACGTGCTGCATTATCTGGGCACCGGACAGTGCGGAATGGACGGCAAGGCCCTCATCACGTTCGTCGATGACGATGACGAGATCTGGGAAGACGTCTCCAACGTCCTGGAGATCGCGTCGCGCACTGGGGTGCGGCTCGTCGTCCTTGAGCTGATGCTGCCACCCACGGGCCGGAACTTCCAGCCGCTCACCCTGCGAACGCTCGGCCACGTCGTCGGAGGCAGCGTGAGCGCCGCGGTGCTCACCAACCTCCCGGTGCACCCCATCCTGTGCCATAGGTTCAACTACAAGTTCTACGACGAGCTCAAGAGCGCCGAGTCGGTCGCGGCCGCCGTGCAAGAAGCCCGCAACAAGGTCATGTACGACAAGCCGGTGGAGGACGCGGCCGGTTTCGGCTGGTTCACCGTCGTCACCGGTCCGCAGTCGGACTTCAGCCTTGTCAGCCTGCAGCCCAAGGACCCGACGGTGAGCGATGCGCGGCAGCGGACTGCGGCTGATCGCGCCGTGGATGACCACCGATGAGCGGCGGGCAGCCGACCGCGGCGATGTCCTCCATCGCGGAGCTGATCCGGCAGGCTGACGACCAGCTGAGCAGGCAGCTCACCGCGGCCGCGGGACTAGCCGCGGCCGCCGCTGCCGAGCAACTCGACGGGGCCCGGAGCCTGCATGACGTGGCTGTGGAGGTGCGGCGGGCACTGGCCGAGTGGGGAGGTGCACTGGACACCGCGCAACTGCGCATCCAGCAGCTTGACAACGCGGTCGTGCACCTGTCCCGCGTGCTGCCCTTCCTCGATGCGGGCTGGGCCGAACAACGCGACCTGATCGAGCGTGCGATCAGCCAGGACGCCCGCGATGGCCTGGCCAGCTGGCTCGATTACTGGTTCGCCGCCGCCAGCTCCCGCCGGATTGACGCGCTGAAGCGGCTGCAGTCCGATGTCACGTTGCCCCCAGCCGCCGCCACGGTAGCCGAACGGATGTCGGTCGCCACTCGCGCGCTGGCCGACAAGGACTGGCAGCTCTGCCGTGAGATCCTCCAGATCGGCTGTGACGGCCTGCAGGTGGGCCAACGTCAGGTCCCGGAATGGAAAGCCCGGGGCGACCCGGGACAAGGACTGGCGGTGCGTGAGGAGCTGCGCCTCATGGCGGCTCGCCTGGCGCTGCATCACGAATTGACCGACCAGGCCGATGTCCTGCTGGACGTGGCCGACCACGGCCAGCCCACCGCGCCCCGGCTCGCATTGCGGTCGCGCTCGGCCAGGCTGCACGGTGCCGACGCCGAGGCCGAAGCCCTGCTCACGCAGGCACGCGACCTGGATCCGCGCGACCTGGACGTGACCGTGGAATTGATCGCGCAAGCACACCGGCGCGAGGAGCCGGACGCCGCGCTTGAGCACGCGCGGTCTACGGTCGGGAGCCTGCTGTCGCTCAACGACATCGACGGTGACATCGCCCGGCTCGTCGACCCGCCGGCCGAGCTCTGGATCGCCGTCGCGGAGCTGGCCAGCGACGAGGGTGACCGCAATGGCACCCGCCGCTTCCTCCGCGCCGCGGAGATCGCGCTGCGGAACGACGCCGAGATCACAACGCGGGATCGCGACGAAATCGCCGCGACCATCGCCGAGAAGCGCGCTGAGATCGCAAGCTCGCCCGCCGAGCGACTGCGGGCCCTCCTCTCCGCGGGCGAACGGTGGATCAGCGTCGGCCAGCTCGAACCAGCGCGCCGGAATTTCCAAGCCGCGGCTAGCGCAGTGCCAGGCGGCGCGGGCGACGCCCGGCTAACGGCTTCGGCCAGGCTGCGCTGGGCCGACGTCGTGTCCGCAGCCGCGCAGCAGCGGCCCTACCGTGACGTCGCGGACGAGCTGGCCACAGCCCTGGAGCAGCTGCTGGCTGCACAGGGTCAGGTGGACGTGAGCGGAGCCGAGTCGTGGAGCTACCTGACAGAAAGCGACCTGCGCCTACGGCTTTCCCGGGCTCCGGGTGTCGGCGATCGTTACGAACAGCAGTGGGCGGCGCTGCTCGCCGCGGCCCGGGCGGTATCGCTCAATCCCGGCTGGGCGCGCCCGTGGGTGACCCTGGCCGGTGCTGCCGCGACGTGCGGTCTGTACCAGGTGGGCGAAGCGGCCGCACAGCGGGCGCACGAAATCGAGACAGACGACACCACGCTGGCGGGTCATGTTCAGGCGCTGATCAACGTCGGCAGGTACGAGGACGCCCTGGGGCTGCTCGGGAACGCGAGCGATGAGTGGAGCCAGTGCACCCGCGGCCGCATCGCGGTCAGGCTCGGACAGGCAAGCGAGGCGGTCGGGCAGTTCGCAGGCGTGACCATCGACCCCGCCTGGTTCTGGGCCTGGTACTCGTACATCTGCGCGCTGATCATCAGCGGAGACCTGGCCGCCGCGCGGCTTAGATCACAGGCCTTCATGAGCGCGGCCGCCGACCGCGAGGGGGAACGAGCGTGGCTGTATGCGGCGGCCTTCGACGCGCGCCTGCACGGGCAGCTTGACGCGGCCCTCAAGTTTGCCGACCGCCTTTCGGAGGCGGTAGGTCCGGACGGGGATGTGACGGCTCTCCGAGCCAGGGGGGAGACGCTCGTTCTCGGCCAGGACGAGACCGGGTGGACCCTGCTCGCCGAGGCTTTGGCCACTGATCCGCTGCCGACCGCGGTTGGCACCTGGAACCGGCAAGAACGCCCGGTCCTCGAGGCACTCGCGGCCGATCGGGGCGTCGAGCTCAGCTTTGCTCACCTTGACCTTGCCGCCGTCATGCGCGCACGCGCCCGTGCGCACGACGACGACCCGTTCACACAGCTGCGGCGGGCGGTCGCGGCCGGTCCGGCCGCTGCGGCTCGGGCGGCCCGGCTCACCGAGGCCGCGCTGCGCGCCGTCGCCGGACCCGCTGACCCGACGCTGGACGACCTGACCAGGCAGCTAGCCGCCGAAGACGGGCTGGCCGCCGAAGTCGAGTCGCTCAGCCGTTACCTCACCAGATCGACCAGCCAGGAGAAGGAGACTGGGGGGACGCCAGGCCAGGACGGCGTGGCTGGCGACGTCACCGCGGCCGATCCGCCGCGGCTGCGGTTGAGGCTCCCGACGTCGTGGCTGGACGGATGTGCCGCCCCGGCCCGGGAGCAGTTGTTCGTCGCCTACGTGGCTGTGCCGCAGCCGGGACGGCGGTGGGTGCCGCCGCGCACCGAGGTGTCGGCAGGCGACGACCTGGAGCCAGATAGCTACGAGATTCTCGCCGACGGCGAACTCCGGTCAAGCGGCCACGTCGATCCCGGGCTCCGCTATTGCCCGCACGAGGCGCTGCCGCTGCTGCCCGAGCAAGTGCGCGCGAATCCGCGCACGGTTGCGACCGATGACGGCTGGGGCATACCGCCTGATGCCCTGCCCAGCGACCACGGTCTGGCCGCGCTCCTGACCATGTCCGCCGCCGAGGTCGTCGCCCTGCGGTACCGGGACGCGGCACTGTCCCTCGGAGTGCCGCTCACGGCACCGACTGACGATTCGCGTCGGGCCGCGGCGGCCAGCGATACCTCGCCCGCTCCTGCCGACCTGCCTTCCCCGACGCACTGGCTGGCACGCCGGCGCTACCAACTGCGCAGGGAGCGCGGTTGGTACGGCGACGCCCTGGCCGACTGGGACGTGGCTCAGCGTCTGGTCTCCGAAGCTGCGTACTTCCGCTGGATCGACCGCGGCATGCCATTCGGCGATCCGTTGGCCGACTGGTTCGCCGCCGAGACCGGGATCGCCGACGGCGCGGAAGCCCAAGACCAGGTGCCCGCGACCTCCGTGGACGAGCGGCTGCGCCACCAGTTGACCGAGGAAGCGGCGTACTTCCGCTGGATCGACCGCGGCATGCCAATCGGCGATCCGTTGACCGACTGGACTGTTGCCGAGGACGAGGACGAGGACACCGGCTGAATCACCGGTCCGTGGATGCTGACAGCTGCCCGCCAACGGTTAACCCACACCCGGCGGGTCGAGGACCTGGACACCGTCGCGGCGCTCCCGGCCGACGGCGGAACGCCGCCGACGGCTGGCCAAACTGGACCTGGAGTTCCGGGCCTTCTGCGTCGCAAGGGTTGCCCGCCTCTGCGACCCCGCATGAGGTCGATGCCCGACATCGATGGCGTCGGCGCTGAGCTCATCCACCTGCTGTTCAGTCGGGTTATCGGTCATTTCCGTAAGGACGTACGACTGCTACGTGATACACGTCGTTTATCAAGGCCGCAATCGGGCGGGGCGCAGGATGGTGCTGAATCCGTGCTGACCCTAGACCGCCTGACGTGCCATCTACCTGCGGAAACTACCCGCTGGTTGACGATCACCCAGATCTACGAGGGCACCAACCAGATCCAGCGCATGGTGATGGCCCGGCAGCTCCTTAAGCGCTGATCTAGGGTTGCTGACCTGCGGTTTCTCGGGTCTGTTTCGCGTCAAACGTGCCGTCAAGCCCGAAGTACGGCAGCCCGTTCTCGTGTGCGGGTTGTCCTTTCTCTGCGTGCTACTCAGGCGGGGTGAAGGCCGTGTTCTCCGGAACCGTCGGCCACGGAGTCGCGACTGACTGTGGGAGCTGTACCGGCGGCTGGGACGCGGCTGGCGGCGGCGCGGGCGACTGCACGCGAGCGGGCGCGACGGGACTGGCCGCGGACGTCAGGCGGGCGATCTCCCGGTTGCGGCGTTCGGCCAGCACGGTGTGCAGGTAGACCGTGGGCGGCAGGCCTGGCGGCGGTGGAGGCGACAAGCGACCAGCGACATCAGCGGCCAGCTGCCAGCCGAGTTGGTCGCGTGCGGCCTCGTTCAGCTGCCTGTACCGGGACAGGTAGCTGGCCGCCGACGCGGCGAGCGGATCGGGCAGCCCGGACAGGTCCAGCGAGGCGGCCCATGGCCGCAGCCCGGGGTCCATCGGCGTCGCGGCCGGGTGCGGCGGGCCGCCCGCGCCGTGGAATCCGGCCGGGTAGGCTCCTGCCTGTTGGAATGGCCCCTGGTAGGGGACCGTGGCGAGGCGCGGCGCTCGCTCGCGGAGCACGAAGGTGCCGGCGAAGATATCACCGAGGCGCTTGCCCCGGGCGGACAGCATCGACGTAACGAGAGCGGGCACGCCAATGAGCGCCCAGATCTCGATGGCCCCGGCGAGGGCGCGCACCAGCGCCTGACGGAACCGCTCCGGTCCGCCGTCGTCCGCGACGACTCGCAGGCCCAGGGCCAGCTTGCCCAGCGTACGGCCGCGGCTCAGGGCCTCGAAGGCCACCGGGTAGCCCACGATCACCAGGACGAACCCGGCGATGAGCACCGCGGCGCCAGACGCTGTGTCCAGGCCGTGGTTTGCCTCGCCGACGGCGGCCAGGACGGCGATGACACCGAGAGCCGCGATCTCCACGACCATGTCGATGAGGAAAGCCAGGATCCTGGTGGGAAACCGGGCGCTGGGCAGGCCTAGTATCACCGCCTCGCCGGTGACGATCTCCTCCACGCATAAAGCGTAGACGTTTAGTGTGCTAAGCGTGGATGTGGACGCGTTCGCCGTGGCACATCAGGCCGAGTGGGACCAGTTGGCCGCGCTGATCCGGCGGCGGCGCAAGCTGACTGGCGCGGAGGCCGATGAGCTGGTCCGGCTGTACCAGCGTGCAGGCACGCACCTGTCGCAGTTGCGCGCCAGCGCCGGGGCCGATCCGGTTCGGGTAGCGCGGCTGACTACCCTCGTGGCACGCGCCCGGTCGGCGGTGACCGGTGCGCACGTCCCCTCATGGCGGATCATGGCGCGGTTCGTTCGGTCCGACTTCCCAGCGGCCGCGTACCGCGCGCGTCGGTGGTGGCTAGGAGCGGCCATCGCGTCCGTCGTCGTCGCCGCGGCGACCGGGTGGTGGATTGCCCGCTCACCGGGCGTCCAGGCGGCCCTGCTGCCGCCCGCTACGGCGAAGGCACTGGTCCAGCGGCAGTTCCAGGGTTACTACACGGCCAACCCCGCCGCCTCGTTCGCCGCGCAGGTGTGGACGAACAACGTGTGGGTCGCCGCGCAGGCGCTCATCTTCGGGATCCTGCTCGGCAT
>Ga0070765_100001381_pt1 | contig 14845 bp, 13 predicted proteins | sample HubBroMetageWFT5_FD_71516 | JGI IMG/M metagenome (GOLD analysis project Ga0070765, IMG submission 71516) | Warmed and freeze-thawed soil microbial communities from the Hubbard Brook experimental Forest, New Hampshire - Hubbard Brook CCASE Soil... | ecosystem: Environmental > Terrestrial > Soil... | reverse complement strand
CCTTGCGCCGCAGCCACCCCCCTGCGCCGGCCGGCACGATCAGGGGGGTGTCCCGGCCGAGGAGCCGCAACGAGGGGAGGTCGAGGTGGTCGTGGTGCAGGTGTGAGACCAGCACCGCAGCCGGGTCGGCGAACATGTCCCGCGGCACCGGCGGGACCTGGCGGCGCAGGTGGGCGACGCGGTCGCGCAGCAGCGGGTCGGTCAGCAGGCGCACGCCGTCCACTTCGATCAGGACAGTCGCGTGGCCGAGGAAAACGATACGGTCTGCGGTCCCGCCCACGCGACGGGCAGCGACCGCGCCATCGACCATGACGAGACGGTAGCAACGAGATGCCCTCAGCGATCGGCGAGCGCGCAACCCAACAACGTCTGAGCCGCTGGCGGCGGCTGGTGGGGTTTGGTATCCGAACCGTGGTCATGCTCGGAGTCCAGGCGCTGACGCTGGTTGTGTTGACGGCGCTGCTGCCAGGTCACGAATCGCTCTCCCTGCGTGCCGCCGTGTTCGTCGCCGCCGTGATGGCGATCATCAACGCCGTCCTGTGGCCGCTCGTCACACGCATCGCGCTGCCGCTCACGATCGTCACGTTCGGCCTCGGCTCGCTCGCGCTCAGCGCCGGCATGGTGGCGCTCGCGTTCTACGTGGTGGACGGCAAGACACCGTCGTTCTGGGCAGACCTGGCGATCGCGTTCGGCCTGGCGCTCGTTTCGATGGTGGTGGCGCCCCTGCTCGACGTCGACGGGGACGCCCGCCATCTGAGCGTGGTCAGGCGCAGGGTGCGACGCACGCGCCGCCACAGCGACACCGGGGTCCCGGGGGTGATCCTGTTCGAGATCGACGGACTGGGTGAGGGGGTCCTGCGCGACGCGATCCGCGAAGGGCACACACCCACGATCGCGCGGTGGCTCGCAGACGGCAGCCACCGCCTGCAGAGCTGGGAGTGCGACCTCTCCTCGCAGACCGGGGCAAGCCAGGCCGGGCTGCTGCTCGGCAGCAACTGGGACATGCCCGCGTTCCGCTGGTACGAGAAGGAGTCCGGGCGCACGATGGTCTCCAACCATCCCGCCGACGCGGCCGAGATCGAGCGTCGCAGGTCCACGGGCGAGGGACTGCTGGCGGCCGCGGGGACGAGTCGCGGGAACATGTTCTCCGGCGACGCGCCGCGCTGCACGGCGACGATGAGCGTGATCCGTGACCGCAGTCGCTCGAAGGCGGGAGACCTGTTCGCCTACTTCTCCGACCCCTACGGGTTCATGCGCACGATCGTGCTGTCGCTCGCCGACATCGCGGACGAGCGCCGGGCGGCCCGCCGCCAGCGTCGCAGCGGCGCTGAGCACGTCGACAGGAAAGGCGCGTACCCGCTGATCCGGGCGACGATCGCCGTGGTGATGCGCGACCTGGTCACTGCGCTGCTGATGGCCGACATCGTCGAGGGCGTGCCGGTCAGCTACGCGACGTTCGTGGGCTACGACGAGGTGGCCCACCACTCGGGCATCCGCGCGCCCGACGCGCTGGCGGTGCTGGGGCGCCACGATCGCCAGCTGGCCCGCCTGGAACGCGCGACGGCCCAGTCGCCGCGTCCCTACCACCTGGTGGTGCTCTCCGACCACGGTCAGACGCAGGGCGCGCCGTTCCGCCAGCGCTACGGCGAAACGCTCCAGGCGCTTGTACACGGAGCGTTGGAGCAGGGCGGGGTGTACGCGCCGGCGGCGGTCGACGAGGCGTGGGGCGACGTGGGCGCCGTGCTGGCCGAAGCGCGCCAGGAGCCGAGCGTTCAGGGACGGATGCTGGCACGTGCCACCAGCGCCCGGTCGGTCGAGGGCACCGTCGCGCTGGGACCGAACCGCGAGGCCCTCGCGCAGCGCAGTGTCCGCCGGGAGGTGGACGAAAGGGCGGAGGGGCAGGAGGGGGACGAGGCGGTGGTGATGGTCTCGGGCGGCCTCGCGCTCGTCTACCTGCCACTCAGCGCCGAGCGGCTCACGCTCGAGCAGATCGCCGAGACGCACCCGCGGCTGGTGGACACCCTGGCGGCCCACCCCGGGATCGGGTTCGTGATGGTGCGCTCCCAGGCACACGGGGCGCTGGTGATCGGCAGGGCCGGGCAGCGGCGCCTGAGCGACGACGCCGTCGAGGGCGAGGACCCGCTCGCCCACTTCGGCGCCACGGCGGCCGACCACCTGCGCCGCCACGACCGCTTCCCGCACTGCCCGGACGTCCTCGTCAACTGCATGTACGACCCGAGCGCAGACGAGGTGGCCCCGTTCGAGGAGTTCATGGGCTCGCACGGCGGTCTCGGCGGACCGCAGACCAGGCCATTTGCCGTCGTGCCCGCCGAGTGGAGCGAGCCAGCAGCGCCGATCGTCGGCGTGCAGGCGATGCACGAGGCGCTGCGCGACTGGCTGGCGGTTGGGGCTGTGGCATAGGGCCTGGCGGTTACAGCCGTGGCATAAGGCCGGGTCGTTACGGCCGTGGCATAGACCTGGCGGTTACAGCCGTGGCATAAGGCCGGGTCGTTACGGCCGTGGCATAGACCTGGCGGTTAGGGCCGTGGCATAAGGGCGGGGCCGTTACGGCCGTGGCACAGGGCCGGGCCGGGCGGCGGCGAAAGCGTTGCCGCCGGCACCGGCGAGCTCGCTGCTGGTGGGGACGTCGTCGGCATCGATGAAGGACTGGATGAACAGGCCGTCGACGGTACCGAGCATCAGCGAAGCGATGTGTCGGGCTTCGTGTGGTGCGAGCGCGTCGTCGCCGAGCGAGTCGCCCAGCCACCCGGCGAGCCGGTCTCGCTGGCGGTCGTAGTGCGCGGCGAGTTGTTGGCGCAGCGCCGGTGAGCGCGCGCTGCGCGCGAGCGCCTCGATGAAGGCACGGTGGTACGGTCGGATCGAGTCGTACTCGTCGAGGGCGACGCGCAGGGAGTTGAGCATCAGTTCGGGGAGCCCTGCCCCGGGGTCGCTGCGGGTTGCGCGACCGACCGCCTCGGCCCACTCCTCCAGGGCGAGACCGATGGCCTCGTTGAGCAGCGCTTCCTTGGAACCGAAGTGGTAGCCGATCGATCCGAGGTTGGTGTTCGAGGCGGCGACGAGCTCGCGGGCGGTGATGTTGTCGTAGTCGCGTTCGCGCAGCAGCGTCTGAGCTGCCCGGAGCAGCCTGGTGCGGTGCGTGTCGTGGGTGGACGTGGACATTCTTAGTGAGGCATGCTATAAGACGTTGTCTTATACGTTGTATAAGATCAGCACGAGAGCGAGCCGCGAGCCGCGACCCCGAACACCTGGAGGCGAGCCTAGATGAGTGAAGCCGCGAGCATCCCCACGACACGGCCGGACGAGGACCACAGACATGACGCGTACGTACGCGACGAGGCCACCAAGCACGCGTCCAAGCACGCGCGCGTCATCCGCTCGGCGAAGGACGGCCGCATCCTGAGCGCGGCGATGTTGCCGTTCTTCCAGGTGCGACCGCCCTCCGGGTACGGCGTGATCACCACGACCGGGCGCAGGACCGGCAAGACGCGACGCAAGTGCGTCCGCGTGATCCGCCGTGGCGACAGGGCGTACCTCGTCCAGCTGCGGCCCCCCACGCTGGCGATGACCCGCCCGTCGTCCACCGCAGGGTGGCTGTGGAACATCCGGGCGAACCCGAGCGTGCGCCTGCGGATCCGCGGCGGGACGTTCGCGGGCGTCGCCCGGGAGCTCGAGGAGCCGGCAGAGCTGGAGCAGGCGAGGGAGGCGCTGTGCGAGACGGTCAACCTGTTCGACTACGGCGAGTGCGACCTGCACCTGCGCGGGCTGCCAACGCGGGCGAAGATCAAGGAGCTCCACCGCTACTGGTTCGACACCGGAGTCCCGCTCGTAGTCGAACTGCGGGCGTAGGCTTCTCGGTGGGGACGCGCGTCCCCACCGGCACCAGAGCCCGGGAGCCGGGCACATACCACTCGCTACGGCACCCAGACGGGAGTCGGCCACTCGCTACAGCACCCAGACGGGCGGCGGCGGTTCGGCTCGCACATGTGCGAGCCGCCGGTGGGCCCATGGGCCCACCGGAGACGGGCCGCATGCGGCCCGTCACGGACAGTGCATGCACTGTCCGTCGACCGGCACATGTGCCGGTCGAGGCAGCGCCACATGTGGCGCTGCCCGGGTCGCGCATGCGCGACCCGCACCAGAGTGCTACACCAGGGTGCTACCATCTGGCCATGGCCTCCCGTCATCCCCGCCTCGGCGTCACGCGCGACCCGGAGGTGGAGCGCGCGCTGGCACTCACCGAGCCGCTGCTCGACCCCACCGAGACACGTTCGGCGGCGGCGCAGGTCCGGGCCCTTACGCTGCGCGGCGCCTGGGCGGTGCTGGCCGGCGCCGACTCGGAGTCCCAGCTGCCGGCCCGACTCGCCGAGCACTACGGCGCGCGACCCGCCCGGGGCAGCCTGCTGGAACTGGACCCGCCGCCGGGCGAGCCAGACCCCGCGGGCGGCGCGCCGGCGTCTGACGCGCTGCGGTGGGTTCGCGGCGAGTGAGCGCCGCCTACGTCGACACCACCGCGCTCGTGAAGCTGTTCAAGGCCGAGCGCGAGACAGCCGCCTTCCGCGCGGCACTGGCCGACTGGCCCGTGCAGGTCGCCAGTGAGGTGATCCGCGTTGAGGCGCTCTGCACGGCGAGACGCCTCGGCGGCCACGACGTGCTGCGGCTCGCCCGTGCGGCGCTCGAGCGGATCAACCTGGTCCCGCTCTCCCCCGAGATCCTCGAGCTCGCGACCGAAGCCCACACCCCACCGCTGCGAGCGGCGGACGCGATCCACCTCGCCACCGCGCTCACCCTGCGCGAGGACCTCGGCGCCGTGTTCGTCTACGACAGCGACCTGCACGCCGCGGCGCAGGCCCACCAGCTCAATCCCCTCGCGCCACAGTAACCCCCACCGCGACAGCGCCGGAACCCAGCCGGGCAGACAACACCGGGACGCGCAAGACAACACCGCGGCGGCAGGACCCGCAAGACGACACCGACGCGGCGGTAGCATGCAAGACGCCACGCCGACGTAGCTCAGCTGGTAGAGCACCGCTCTTGTAAAGCGGATGTCGCCGGTTCGATCCCGGCCGTCGGCTCTGTTGAGCGGGTGCCACGAGGCTCGCCCGCTCCTCACAACAGCAACCTGCGGGGGCCGAGGCGGCTGTAAGGTCGGGCCGGGTGGCGGACAATCACGTGGTGTGAGCGACGAACACGAGCGCGAGCTGTTCGAGCGGGTGTTCCGCGGCTGCTATGAGGCCGTGTACGCGTACGCGGCTCGCCGCGTCGCACCGGAGGCCGTGCAGGACGTCGTCTCGGAGACCTTCCTGGTCGCGTGGCGACGGTACGCGGAGCTCGAGGGTGAGCCGCTGCCCTGGTTGTACGGGATCGCGCGGCGAGTGGCGGCGAACCAGATGCGCGGCAGTGCCCGCCGCGAGGCGCTGCGGCTGCGCCTGCACACCGAACGTCCGCCACAGGAGTCCGGCGAGCCCAGCGCGCGCGATCCACGACTCGCCGCCGCGCTGGCGGCGCTGGGAGAGCGCGACCGCGAGGCGCTGAGGCTCGTCGCGTGGGAGGGGCTCGACCACCGCGACGCGGCTACCGCGATGGGCTGCAGCACCGGTGCGTTCGCAGTGCGCGTGCACCGCGCCCGGCGCAGGCTCGCGCGTGCGCTCGCGAGCAGGGAGACGAGCTCGGTTGAGATCCCCCAGGAAGCGAGGTCACCGCTGTGAGACCCAGGACAGATGACTTGGTGGCACGACTCGCCGCCGCCGACCCGGCGCGGCAGCTCAGCGTCGACAACCCGGCGCGCGAGGAGCTGTGGCGACGGATCCTCGCGGAGGAGTCCCCCCGCACCGTAGTGCCCGCACGGGCGTGGCGGCGGCGTGTGCGCGTGCGCCCGCTCGTGCTCGTCGTCCCGCTGCTCCTGGCGTTGACAGCCGGGGCGCTCGCGGCGGGCGGCGTGATCCGGCTTGGCGCGCCCGCGGGCCAGCCCCCGGGGTACTCCAACTCTGCGCGCTCGGGGCTCGGGGAGCTCACGCGGGGGACGGTGCGACTCCTGCCGATCTCCACGCCGGACCCGGTCGGCGGACCGGCGTGGGGCATGCGCGTGTTCAGCACGACCCGCGGCGCCGGCTGCATCCAGGTCGGCCGTCTGGTCGACGGCAAGCTCGGGGCGCTCGGACAGGACGGCGCATTTCACGACGACGGGCTCTTCCACGAACTGCGCACGTCGACGTTCGCCCCGTTCTACAACTGCACGACGCTCGACGCCAACCACCGGATCTTCACCAACGTCGCGGTGGGCGACGAGCCCGCCAGCGGGTGGGGGTTCGTGGGCCGCTACGCCCACGGAGGCTGCGTACCCGCCACGAGCTCGCCGGCGGAACGTGCGGGCGCAACGGCGATCTGCCCGCAGGGCGATGAGCGCAACCTCTACTACGGGCTGCTCGGCCCCGACGCGTCGAGCATCACCTACGTGATCTCCGGCCAGTCCCGCACCGTCCCCACGGTCGGCCCGGAGGGCGCGTACCTGATCGTCACGAAGGCCGCCCCGAAGCAGCTGTTCGACTTCGCCGACGGCGGCACCAGCGACGTGGTGCCGGTCGACGGCCCGATCACCGCCCTGCACTACCGCAACGGCGCGACCTGTCATCTGACCTCGCGCAGCTGGATCGGCGGAGCGGACGCGTGCACGCCAACCCTCAAGGTGCCCGTCGGCTACGTGCCTCCGAAGCGCAGCGCGTACACGAGCGCGCAGGTCGCAGCCCCCCTGCGGGTCAGGCTACTCCACGCCACCCGGGGCGGGTACGAGATCGCCGTCAGCTTCACCTCGCGCGTGGCCATCGCCCACGCTCGCAGCAAGTACCTGGTCGAGTGGCGCCAGCCGAACATGCCCCTGCAGGTCAACGCCTACCACTTCACCGACGGCGACATCGCCGCGGGCCAGACCGTGAGCGTGAGCATCGGTGGGCTCGGCCCCCCGTTGACCGCCGGCGTCACCCGCGGAACCGTCACCTTCAAGGAAACGAACCTCCCCAGCGAAGAAGAAGAACCCGGCCTGCTCGTCGGGCGCTTCGCGGTCCGCGTCCCCTGAGCACGTCTTTCCAGTGGACGGCGCTGGCCGATCGGAGAGCCCGTCGCTCTCCGATCGGTGGGCCTCCCAGTCTTCTTGAGAGCGTCCAAGCGGCGCCTTCACCTCAGTGCACCAGGTGTTCGAGGACGTTGGGCGCCCTACCTCAGTGCACCAAGTGTTCGAGGGCGTTGGGCGCCTTCACCTCAGTGCACCAGGTGTTCGAGGACGTTGCCGACTTCGTGCACCACGGTCCCGACCAGCGAACCCGACTGTTCGCCGCTCGAGTCCCCTGAAGGTTCGGACCCGCTCGAGGATTCCGCGTCGCTCGAGGAGCTCGAGCCGCTCGAAGCGCCCTGGCTGCCGGAGGAGCCTTCCGCCCCGCCCGAGCCGGAGCCGGGCTGACCCCCGCCGGGGGCGGCCCCGCTCCCTTCCCCGGAGCCCTGCGACGAGGAACCACTCGCTCCCGCCCCACTCCCGGAGCCGCTGCCCGCGGTCGAGCCCACGGGTTCGCCGGCCTGCCCCGCGCCCGAGCCCCCACCCTGCCCCGAGCCCCCACCCTGAGTCGAGCCACCGCCCGGGCTCCCCTGGCCGGGAGTGCTCGGCGTCGTCGTGACCGTGACCTGCACCGTGCCTGCGGACCGCGGCGCGCCTGCACCACGCGGCTGCGCGGGGGTGCCTGCCCCCCCGCCACCGCCGGGAGCGCTCACCGTGACGGAGCGGCCACCGGGTTGAAGGACGGTGCCGGACGCGCCACCGTGCCCAAGCCCACTCCGGCGGGCCGCGCGGTGCGAGGACGAACCGGCGGACGCGGACTCGCCCTGCCCGGGCCCCACGCCGGCCGGCGCCGAGGAGGAGCCCCCGACGCCCGCACCCCCGGCGACGCTCGCCACGCGTTGCCCGTGCCGCTCACGGTGGTGCGTGGACCCACTCAGGTGGACGACCGCCGCACCGGTGAGCACCGTGCCGGCGGTGAGCGCCACGACTCCGCCCTTCAACAGCAGCCCGCCGAATCCCACCGTCGCGCCACCCCCGGCGAGCTCGGCGACCCGTTCGGGCGCGGGCCCGCCCTGGTCGGCTCGGCCAGCCATCCAGCTGAGCAGCGGGGGCGGGGTAAGCGCCGTGACTGCCGTGCGCAGCGTCGTACGCGCCCGGTACAGCAGCCCGCGGACCGCGCCGTGGCTGATGCCGAGGTCGCTGGCGACCTGCTCGTGGCTGTGCCCCGCGACGGCAGTGCGAACGATCACCTCGCGCTGCAAGTGGGGCAGCGCCGCCACCTCGGCGAGCGCCTCGCGCGTGTTCAGTCCGAGGTCGAGGCCAGACTCCCTCGCCGTCGACCAGCGGGCCGGATCTGCGAGCGGTTCACCGTCGTGCACGGCGTCGCGCACGGCGTTGGCAGCGGTGTTGTGAACCACCCGGTACAGCCACGCTTTGAGGTCGCGGACCTCCGCGCCCTCCCGCATGGCGATCCAGGTCTTCAGCAGCGCAAGCTGGACGACGTCCTCCGCGCGGGCCTCGGGGAGCAGGCGCCGGCAGTAGCTCAGCAGCGGCCTGCGGTAACGGTGCACAAGCGCCTCGAACGCGCGCTCGTGCCCCTCGCGCACGAGCGCGAGCAGCCGCTCATCCGACTGGGTCGCCAGCAGGCGGGTGGGGATTCCTGGACTCATCGCTTGTGCGGGCGCCGTGGCGGCCCGAGGTCCCTGGCGGTCCCGCGGCGACCTAGCGCCCAACCATCCTTACGACATGTTGGACACGAACCACCTCCAGACTTCACGCGGCTGGACGAAAAGGCGTGGGACGAAACTCACCCACGCGAACTCGTCCGAACTTTTTCCTCGCCGTCAGGGGCCCTCTCGTGACCGTAGTCAATTTTGCCCCAGAGATCGACTGTAGCGCCTGTGTTACACTGATGCAGGCAACTGCAAGAATCCCAGTCCGCTCCGACCTGCCTCCGATTATGGCCAAGCTCCTCGACACCAGCTACTACGACCAGCGGCGCCGGGACTGGCTCGCGGACGAGGGCACTCGCGCGGAGTACGAGCGGGCGCGGCAGGAGATCGAGCAGATCGACGCAGTCATCCGCTCGCTGGACGAGCTGCGGGTGGACGCGGGGATATCGAAGGCCGAGTTGGCAAGGCGCGTGGGGCGGAACCCCGCGAGCATCAGGCGTCTGTTCACGGCCGAGCAGGCACGCCCCGAGCTACCGCTCATCATCTCGATCGCCAACGCGCTGGACGCCAGCATCCAGGTCAGACGTCGCCCGCGACGACCAACCGACAAGCGGCGCAGCCGCGACGCTGCGGCAACCTGACGCGCTCCGACAACCGCCAGGGCTCGTAGGCTGCGGCGGTGGCTTGGGACATCATCTTCTATGCGACCGCCGACGGCTCCGTGCCGGGAGCGGATTTCCTCGACGGCTGCCCCGCGAAGGTCCGGGGAACCGTTCTCGCCGTTCTCGCCGTGCTCGACGCGGTTGCGGAGGCTCCACCGCCCGCCTTCTCCGGCGGAGGCAGGTGGGAGGCCATGCATGGCGACATGGGCGGCTGGTACGAGATCCGCGTCACCGGCCCGGGGCGTGAGCAATTCCGGCTCTTCTGTCTGCTTGAGAACGCCGACGCGCGCACCTTGGCCGCGCGCGGCCTGCGTGGGCCGGCCATCGCCGTGATCGCCGGGATGCGCAAGAAGAGCGGGACAGTTTTCAGTGAGCGGGACTACGCGAAGGTACGTCAATTTGGTGGCGACCATACCGCGCGGACGCCTCGGCGCATCGCCAAATAGACGCCTGTAGAGAACGAGGATGCAAGCAGGCGCTGAAGGCGGCGGCGTAGCAAACGCTCTCGGCCCACGGATCGCGGTATCAACTCAGATACGCGCCCCGAAGCTCAGACCCCACATAGGGACTGCCGAAGTAATAGGAAGCAATGAGTGCCACAGGGCGGCGGTCCTCTTTCTGTCGTACCGACAGCACCGGAGCTTCCATCTATCGGTGTCGGCCCGCTCGATCCCGTGCCACGGCTGCCAGGGACACCTCGGGGCGGCCCGCCAGGATGGGCCGCCCCGAAGCTTTGTCCCGCCCCGTGGGGAGGGGCGCTCTTGCACGAGACCGGGACCTGCCGACGGAAGGATGGAGCGCCGTCGCAGGCTCCGGGAGCGGAATCCTCGCGCTATCTGTTGGTCCTAACGGACGCTCTCTAGAGACACAGCTCCCCCGCAAACCTCACGCGCTCCTCGCAAAACTTCACGCGGTTCACGCAACACGCGACCGAACGCCGATGACCAAGCACCGCATCGATCGCCGCCCAACCGGGTTATTAGGGCGCGGTAAAGAGAGCCGTATCGAAGTAGAGAGAGCCGTATGAGAGCTCGGGCCATGACGGGACGGCCCCGGCCGACATCACCCAAACCCTGCACTGAGGAGGAACACACATGCGCTTGAGAAGGAGCATCGCGTTGGCGTGCGCAGTTGCAGTTGCGTCGGCGGTCATGTCGCTGGCACTACTCACAACGGAGGCGTCCGCGTTCAGGCATTTGAGTCCGGGCGGCCGGTGCCGCATCGGCATGGTGGTCGCTCCGCGGCGGATCACCGCGGGCGAACCGGTCACGATCTTCGGTCGGCTGGTCTGCAGACGCCGCGCGAACGCTGGCGGTCAGGTCGTGCAGCTCTTCCAGCACGTCCTGGGGACTCCGGGGTTCAGCTACGTGCAGAGCACAACGACCAACGCGCAGGGCTTCTACCAGTTCCAGAACGCCGGCGGGGTGGTGGAAACCAATCGCATCTGGCACGTGCAGTCCCACGGCGCCGAGAGCCCCAACAGGGTGGTGAGGGTCGCCGCCCAGGTGACGCTCACCGGACCGCCGGAAGGCACCCAGATCCTGACGGGCGTGGCCAACAGGGTCACGTTCACCGGCACCGTCACGCCGGCGGACGTCGGGGCGCGGGTGGTGCTGCAGCGCCAGAACGCGCTCACCGGCAACGAATGGCACAGGATCGACTCGGGGGTCGTAGAAGCCGGAGGCGGCTACTCCATCATCCACACCTTCATCGTCCCCGGCGACGCCAATCTCCGCGTGCTCGTACTGAGCCAGGGACGCAACATCGCCAGCCCGTCGGACGTGCTCTCCTATGAGATCTCCCAGGCGCAGAACCCTGCACTGACGATCGCAGCCTCCGCGGATCCGATCCTCTACGGACAGTCGGTGACGATCAGCGGGACGCTCGCCGGCGGGGCCGATACGCCGGTCACGTTGCTCGCGCGTACGGTCCACCAGCACGGCTTCGCGCCGGTCGCGCAGGCCACGACCGAAAGCGATGGTGACTACGCCTTCCCAGCGCAGTCGCCGGTGAACAGCACCTTTTACGAGGTCGAGTCCTCAGCCCCTGCGTGCCCCACACCGTCCCCGGGGCACGTGTCGTGCAACGTCGTCCCGCACACACCGGCCCAGCTGACATCGGCGGTGCTGTACGAGGGAGTCAAGTACGTGCTCACCGCCCAGGTGTCCGCCACCACGGTCCTGGAGGGCCAGACGCTCACGTTCACGGGCAACGTGGCTCCGAGCCTCCCGGGCCACGTGATCTACCTGGAGCGCCAGAACGCCGCCGACCATGAATTCCATGTGGTGCAGGTGAGCACGCTCAGCCCGGAATCGACGTACTCGATCCCCTACCAGGTGTTCAGCACCGGGACCGACGTCTTCCGCATCAAGATCCCCGGCGGCCCCGACAACGGGACCGCGGTGAGCCAGCCGTTCACGATCCAGGTCAACCCGGCGCCGGCCGCGACGTTGACGCCGGAAGCTCCGAGCAACTCCTCGGGGCCTACGGAAGGGTCCACGTCGCCCTCCGAAGGGGAAAAGGAAGGCGAAGAACGCACCGGCGAAGGCGAACGGGAAGCGCCCCCTCATAGGGGCCACCACCACCGGTAGCAAGCCCGCACAGCGGGTCGCTGTCACGTCGAGGCCGTCCCTGCGGGGGCGGCCTCGGTCGTTGCGGGTCAGCCTCCCCAGCAGAGGCGATCTGGCGGCCTCGGTCGCCGGGTCAGCCTCCCCAGCAGAGGCGATCTGGCGGCCTCGGTCGCCGGGTCAGCCTCCCCAGCAGAGGCGATCTGGCGGCCTCGGTCGCCGGGTCAGCCTCGCCGGCGGAGGCGATCTCGGCCCGGGGGCGACTGCCGTCTGCAGGACGAACCGGCTCCCGCGAGGGACCCGACCCTCGGCCGCTACGCCGCGACCGCTCGCGTCCGCAGGTGCGCACCGACCTTGCGCTTGACCCGCTGCAGGGCGTTGTCCACGGTCTTCGTGTCGCAGGCGAGCCGCGCGCCGACCTGCTCGTAGGAGCAGCCGTCCAGGTAGAGCGAGAGCACACGGCTCTCCAGCTCCGAGAGGGCCGTGGAGAGGCAGCCCACCAGCGAGCGCAGCTCCTCGGAGGAGATCACCTGGTTGGCGGGGTCGTGCACGGAGGGGCCGGGGAGCATCTGGTCGAGCGTGGGAGCGTCTTCGCCGCTTGCGGCGGGTGTCGAGGAGAACGAGACGTACTGGTTCAGGGGGGTGTGCTTGTTGCGGGTCGCGGTCTTCACGGCAGTGATGATCTGGCGGGTGATGCACAGCTCGGCGAAGTTGCGGAAGCTCGACTCGCGGTCGGTGCGAAAGTCGCGGATCGCCTTGTAGAGGCCGACAAGGCCCTCCTGGATGAGGTCGTCGGAGTCCCCCCCGGCGAGGAAGTAAGAGGAGGCCTTCAGGCGTACGAAGCCGTGGTAGCGGCGCACCAGCCGCTCATACGCGGTGCGGTCTCCCTGCTTGGCCAAGGCGATCAGAAAACCGTCATCGACCTTGACCTCAGAGTGAGGGTTACTGGAGATACGTGCCACGAGCAGGTCCTTTCTCGGACTGCGAGCAGCCCGGATCGCTCAGTGGCGCACTCCTCCCCTGGCGCCAAAGCTATGTAAAATCGACTGGGGTCAAGCTTAGGTTCAGCGTTACGGACGCGAGGTTCGCACAGTCAGGGAGCGTTGTCAAGGGCACGGCTGCGACTTTGCAAGATCTCGTACAGGAGCGCCGCCGCCGCCGCGGACACCCCCAGCGACTCGACCTGTCCCAGCAGCGGCAGCGAGACAAGCTGGTCGCACGCCCCCGCCACCCGCGGGCGCAGGCCGCGGCCCTCGCTGCCGAGCACCAGCACCACCCCGCCGCGGTAGTCGGGGCGGTCGTAGGGCACCGTGGCGTCCACCGTCCGTCCGCCACCCTTTGCGGGGCTCCCCTTGTCGGCCGCCGCCGCTCCGCCACTCACCCTGGCGGGCTGCCCGCCGACATCCCGCGCCGCTCCGGCCCGGCCGCCAGCCACAGGGGCGCTGGCGCCATACGACCAACACCCCGCGTCACGGGCGTGCAGGAGGAAGTCCGCGACGTTGCGCACTCGCGCCACGCGCAGGTGCTCGACCGCGCCCGCGGAGGCCTTGCAGACCGCGGGCGTGACCTCGGCGGCGCGGCGCTCGGGGATCACGAGCCCTGTAGCCCCTGCGCACTCCGCCGTGCGGCAGATCGAGCCAAGGTTCTGCGGGTCCTGCACCTGGTCGAGCGCCACGATCAGCGGGTCTGGTTCGGCGAGGAGGTCATCGGCCGAGACGTACGGGTAGCCGCCGGCCTCCGCGCAGACCCCCTGGTGGGCCGCCGAGCCGCAGCGCCCTTCGAGCTCCTCCACCGTGGCCTTGCGGACCGCCACCCCTTCGAGCCACGGCTCGCGAGCCGCACCCCCGGAAACCCACACCTCACCGACTGTGTGTGCCCGGCGACCGCGCAGCGCCTCCCGTACAGGGTTGCGGCCGTAAAGGATCACCGCGGCAGCAACTCGAAGCCGGCCGGCCCGTCGCGGACCTCCCAGCCAGCTGCGGCGATCTCATCGCGTAGGCGGTCGGCGGCCTGAAAGTCGCGTTCCGCACGTGCCTGCTCGCGCTGAGCCGCCAAGTCCTCCACGTCGGAGGGCGCTGCAGCGGGCGCGGCCAACAAGCTCTCCAACCCCAAGACGCCGAGCATCTCGCGCAGGTGGGCGTCACCTTTTGCCTCGATCGCAGAGCGTGTCGCCTCGCGGAGCCACTCGTTGAGGTGGGCAAGCGCTTCGGGCGTGTTGAAGTCGTTGGCGAGAGCCTCGAAGAAGCGGTCGCGCAGCTCATCGAGGGCGTTGTCCGAATCGCCGCCTGCGGAGAGCCGGCGTCCCGCCTCTCGAATGCGGCTGACGTTGGCTCTCGCCTGCTCGAGCGCTGCCTCTGAGAACGCCAACGGCTGACGGTAGTGCCCGGAAATGAGGTACATGACGACAGCGTCGCGTCCGTACCGTTCCACGACCTCGTGCAACGGGGCGATGTTGCCGACCGACTTGGCCATCTTCTCCCCGGTGAACTGGATCATGCCGTTGTGCATCCAGATCCGTGCGAGCTCCTCCCCCCGCGCGGCGCGGGTCTGGGCGGCCTCGTTCTCGTGGTGGGGGAACAGCAGGTCTGAGCCACCGCCGTGGATGTCGAAGCCGACACGCAAGTTGTGCTCCGCCATCGCCGAGCACTCGATGTGCCAGCCCGGCCGCCCGGGACCCCAGGGCGACGGCCAGAAGGTGTCCTCGCCCTCCTTGCGGGCCTTCCACAAGGCGAAGTCAAGCGGGTCCTGCTTGCGGTCCGACCCCTCCACAGGCTCGCCCTGGTCCATGTCCTCCAGGCGGCGGTGGGACAGCGAGCCGTAGTCGGGGTCGGAGCGCACGCGAAAGAACACGTCCCCGTCGCTCTCGTAGGCGTGGCCCCG
>Ga0070765_100001380_pt1 | contig 14848 bp, 17 predicted proteins | sample HubBroMetageWFT5_FD_71516 | JGI IMG/M metagenome (GOLD analysis project Ga0070765, IMG submission 71516) | Warmed and freeze-thawed soil microbial communities from the Hubbard Brook experimental Forest, New Hampshire - Hubbard Brook CCASE Soil... | ecosystem: Environmental > Terrestrial > Soil... | reverse complement strand
AAGAAATGACTATAATGACCATAATTAACCAGCGCAGGTTGGGAGGTGGGCCCCATGAGCACACATACTTGGACGGTGGCGGAAGCGAAGGCGAAGCTGAGTGAAGTATTGGACAAGGCACAATCCGAGGGCCCGCAAACAATAACTCGACACGGGCGCACCACTGCTATGGTGGTCGCCGGGGAAGAATGGAAGCGGAAGGCCAATCGGAAAGGCAATCTGGCGGAGTTCTTTGCTGCCTCTCCGTTGCGTGGCGCCGGAATAAAGCCGAGGCCTCTCGAGCTCCGTCTCAATAAGCGCGTGCTATGAGTTTTCTGCTGGATACGAATGTAGTTTCGGAATCGACTAAGCCCAATCCGAACCCGGGTATGGTCGCGTGGTTAGCCGGCGTGGAAGAAGAGAGTGTTTTCCTCAGCGTCATTACTCTGACCGAGCTACGATACGGCGTGGAGCGCATGGCTTCGGGCCGACGAAAGAAGCGGCTTGATCGATGGTTGCAGCAAGAGTTGCCACTGCGCTTCGACGGTAGGATCCTGCCCATCGATGTGCAGGTAGCCGATACCAGCGGGAAACTCGTAGCCCACACCGAGTCGCTAGGACGTCCGATTGAAGCTCGCGACGCTTTCATCGCCGCGACCGCGCAGGTCTATCGTTTAACGCTCGTTACCCGCAATGCGTCTCACTTTGAGACGACAGTTAAATCTATCCTGACTCCATGGACATAAAGGCCGGGCTGATAGGCCTGCCCGCTTCAAACTCGCAAGCCTCTGCGGGCGATCTATTCCACCCACAGCGCCGACGACCCGCCCACCCATTCCAGGTCCCGGTTGTGATCGACGCCCATCATCATGCCGCGTCCCATGCGAATCAGCGGCAAGACAGGTGTCAACTCTCCGTCCTCGGGCCACACGTACATGATGCGCGTTTCCATCTGCGTCATGCCATGCGGAGTCGCAATCACCGGTTCAAATCGCATGCGCTCCTGCATGATGTAATTGTGCCGCTCGCCCGCAGGGATCGCATTGATATCGGCTTCGGTTGGCGCGAACTTGATGCCCGCTCCGGCGAACGAATACAGGGGTTTCAGCAGGTAATTCTGGTTATCATCCGGGACCGTCGGGTTCTCGTCGAGGAACCACGTCTGCGGCACGCAACGATGTTTCAGGTAGGGAATCGAAAACTTGCTGATGCGGAAATACCAGTTGGGATGTCCGGCCCATTCGACATCAAGCTCCTCGCGCAAGTCGAAGGGCAGCGTCACGCCTTTGCGTTCCAGTTCGTCGACAATGCAGCGGTTGTAAATGCGCCGCACTTCGATCTTGCGTCCATCCTTGCTGTAGTAGAGCCTCTTGTCGCGCTTCTTGAGCGACAAAATGTCAACGATCGCGATTCCCAGTTCCTTCTGCGTGATCAGGAAGTCCGGCAGCGTCTTCTGGTGGTCGGGATCGATTTCCATCAGGATCACGTTCTCGGGATCGTGTTTGCCGACAATCAACTCCCGCATCAGCGCGATGTACGAACTGTGATCGAGGCCGCTCATGTAGATTCCGAGGTTCTTGGACAATCCGAAATCATCGATGTAGTGTTGCGCCGACACCGCCTGGTATCCGTACAGCGACGGAAACGCTTGCAGCTCGACGAGCTTGGGCTCCAGCGCGCCATTGGCATTGCGAACTAGCCCGAAGTCGACCTGCACGAACATTGGGCGTTTGGTTTCGTTGGGGACGTTATATTCCGGCGGGACCGTCTTATCCGATACACGCAGGTACCTCGGGCTGGTCAGCAGTTGCGCCACTAATTCGCGACCGTACTGCGCCATCTGGTCGAGCAGTGTCTTGGGGACGAACACCGGTGTTTCGGAGACCCGAAAGCCGATCGGCGTGCCACACGCCTTCCCGAGAGAATCCAGAAAGTTCTGGTACTTCTCCGGAGTGTAGTTCCGGTTGAACTCCTCGCGCAGTGCGGGAATCATCCTACGCCTCGATCAGGAAGCGGCCTTTTTCCATAATCTGCTGGCCGTCCACCCAGATGTCAAACCGAGTTCCGACCACGTCGATGTGCGTGCTGGAGTACCACTCTGCGCCGGTGTGGTGTCCGTAAGGATTGCCAAACGCGATGTGCAGCCCGGGAAACTTTTCGTCCTGCAGAATGTTTCCAATCACGCGCTTCAAGTCGAGATTCGTTCCAATGGCGAATTCGCCCACCCGATCGCTGTTCTCATCGGTGTGGGTGTAGGCCCAGAACTCACGTTCCAGGTCCTTGTTCTCGCTAAGGACTTCCGTGATGCGGTTCTTCTTGATGTGGATCGTCAGCGGCTGCCGCTGCAGGTCAGGATATTTCTCGCACAAGTAGTCGCCAACCACGCCATCGACCACGTAAGTACCGTTGACTTCGCCGGGAGTAGTAAAAATCTCGCCGCCCGGCAGATTGCCCCACTTGTCTGGGCTGATGATGCCGCTGGTCTTGATCCACTTGTAGTTCGGATTGAGATCGGCAACCAGGTCGCTGCCCGCCGGGTTCTTGGCGCTGACCTGCTTCGCCTTGCTCACCATCTCCATCACTTTCTTGCTGAGCGCATCAACGCGTTTGAAGTCGGCGCGCATCCCCTCCAGCATGATCTCGTGATTGATGTTGACCATGTGGGCATGGCGCATGCGGCGGCGATTGACGATGTCCGTCATCTCCATGCGCGACTTCAGTTCGTTGCGCTGCACGTTCACCGCAAAAATGCTGACCTGGCTCGTCTCCATGTCGTCAGCGATCTCGCGGGGCAGGCCGGTCAGCGGACGCTCGGCGATTTCTTCCAGCACGAACGCTTTGAAGGGCGAACCAACTTTGACCAGTTCCTGCGCGATACTGGCCGCGATGTCGCGGCAGGCGTTGTCCGTGATGACCGTCACCTTCTCGTCGGGCCGAATGCGCAGGCAGGTGTTCACTGCGTTGTATGCGCCCGGCGTAAGCTCGGGGTCGAAGGGAGTGGCGGCCAGGTTGGTCAGCAATGGTGGTGTCAAGTAGCGTCCTCTCGTGCCAGGATTTCCGGCGAACTTCTAACTATGTGCGGGCGCAGTATCGAACACGCCAACCCGCGTCTCTTCTACGATGTAATCCACGACCTTCTTCAGGTCTCCAGTCTCGCGAAAGACCTTGAGCTGGCGGTCGGCGCCGCTGCCCATGTTGAGCATCTCGTGGATGTAATTGATCTCGTCGCGCGAGCCCAGCTCATCTACGACATCATCGATCAGGTGCAGGTATTCCAGCATGAGCTTTCTGATCGGAACTTCTTCCTGTTTGCCGAAGTCGATGAGCTTGCCGTCGAGGCCGTAGCGGCAGGCGCGAAACTTGTTCTCGCTGATAAGTGCGCGTCCGTAAATGCGATAGCTCTTATTCGATGCGTGCAACTTCCACAGCATCGCCGCCGTGGCCTGAATGAGCGCAGCAATCGCGAGGGTCTCATCGAGCCGCATCGGAATATCGCACACCCGCACTTCGATCGTCTCGAAGAATGGATGCGGGCGGATGTCCCACCAGATCTTTTTGCCGTTGTCGATGCAATTGGTCTTGACCAGCAAATTCACGAACGTCTCGTAATCGGCCCAGTTGGAGAAGACATCGGGAATGCCGGTGCGCGGGAAGCGCTCAAACACCTTGCTGCGGTATGACTTGAATCCCGTCTCCATGCCCATCCAGAACGGCGAATTGGTCGAGAGCGCCAGGATATGCGGCAGAAAATACCGCATCGAATTCATGATGTGAATGGCGGTATCGCGGTCTTCAATGCCGACATGCACGTGCAGGCCAAACACCAGGTTGGCGCGCGCCACCAACTGCATATCCTCCACCACGCGATAGTAGCGCTCGTCCGGGTAGATCTCTTGCACTTTCCAGTCCGCAAACGGATGCGTGCTGGCTGAGCCCAGCAGCAGGCCGTTCTCGGAGGCCAGGCTGATCATCTCGCGGCGCAGGCTGCGCATGTCTTCGCGCGCTTCCTTAATGTCGCGGCAGACCTTGGATCCCACTTCCACCACGGCCTGATGCATCTCAGCCTTCACCTTTTCGGCGATCTTCAGCTTCGCCTTCGAGAGGATCTCCATCTGAATGTGCGAGCGGAGATCGCGAGTCTCCGGATCAATCGTCTGGTATTCCTCTTCGATTCCGATGCTGAGGCTTGGCGGCTTCATGTGCATTAACCCTTAGTAGCGCTCTTTGCAACCTTGACGGCTTTAGCAGCCTTCGGTGTCGCGTTCGTCGCGACCTCTGCCGCATTGCCGCTCAGAAACTTGCTCCATCGATACTCCGGCACTTCGGCGGTGTGCTCTTTCGCCTTGCGGACCGCGAGCTCCGCGACCGCATCGACGATCCAGTGGAAGTTGTCCTCGCCCACCGAGTTGATATCCGCGTCTGGCGCTGGGTTCATGAAATCGATCGCGTACGGAATCCCATCCTCGCAAGCGAACTCCACAGTATTCAGATCGTAACCCAACGCGCGGCACAGCGTCAGCGCATCGCGCTCCACGCGTTCCAGCAGCTTGGGATCGACCGGCGGCGGGTTTTTCACATACCGCTCGTGAAACGGCGCCGAAGGATCGTAGTGCATGATGTGCACCTTCTCCTGCCCGACTACATAACACCGGAAATATTCCTTGAACTTCACGCCCTGCTGTAGGGTCATGCACAAGTCACGGCTCTGGTCGTAGGCGTGAAAGAACTCCTCCGGCGAGTTGACCTTGTACACATCCTTCCACCCGCCCCCGTCGAAAGGCTTCAGAAACGCCGGGAACCCGACATAGCCAAAAATGCTGTCCCACGGAAGAGGAAATTGCAGGTTCCGCATCGAGCGGTCCGTCGTGCCCGCGGGGTGCTGCTTATGAGGAAGCAGGATGGTCTTAGGAATCGCTACTCCCAGCTTCTCGCCCAGCGCAAAGTTGAAGAACTTATCGTCGGCGCTCCACCAGAACGGATTGTTAATCACAATGGCCCCAGACAGCGCTGCATTCTTCAGATAACCGCGGTAGAACGGAATGTCGTGCGAGATGCGGTCAACGATGACGTGATAAGGAGACGGCTCCGCCATGCGGACCTCTCCCACCGTGGCCAGTTCCGCCTCGATGCCCGGCTCTTTCATGAAATTAATCTTGTCGACCAGAGCGGGTGGAAACGTGGTCTCCATCCCGAAGATGACGCCGATTTTCTTCACAACTGCTCCTTTGACAACGACTCAACGTCCCCGCCGTCTCCGCTGCAAAAACTCTGTGGAAGCACCCTGGGAATCGGCGCGGCAAGCGCCGAACAATAACTATCATTTTATGGGAAAAACACCGCATTCGCTCACCAAACCATCGTTCACAAGTACGTCCGCGCCATCGGCCGCCACCACGGCCAGTCATGATAGCTCCGGTCGCCCCACACATGCAGTTCGTGCCGGATTCCCCGCGCCCGCAGAATTGCCGCAAACTTCTCATTCCGGTCCCAGCACATATCGTGTTCACCCGTCGCCAGCACCGTGCGAATGTGGTTGTACTTCCAGCCATCGGTACAATTCGCGAGATATTCCGACGGATTATTGAAATAAACATCCTCGCTCGACCAGCCATCCATGAAACCCCTGATGTCGAACGATCCGCCCATGCAGATGCACGCGTTCACCAACTCCGGATACCGGAACGCGAGGTTGACCGCATGGTATGCGCCGAAGCTGCATCCCGTGACCGCGGTGTAGGGTGTCCAGTTCCTGTTCCACATCAGCGGGAACACATCGTTGATGATGTAGCGCTCATACTGCAGATGTCGCTGCAGCCGCCAATACGGATGCGCCCCCGTGTTGTACCAGCTCTCTTCGTCCACGCTGTCCACGCAATAAATCTGCAACTCGCCGTTGTCCAGCTTGTCCCCCACCGCGGCGATCATCTTGTTGTCTTCGTACTCGAAGAAGCGCCCGCGTGAGGTGGGGAACACTAGGATCTTGCGGCCGGCGTGGCCGAAACTCAGCAATGACATGTCGCGTTGCAGGTCTTTCGACCACCACTGGTGATATTCGCGATTCACGATGGGGCGCCCCTCGATGAAAAGAATTTGCTGGAACGAAAACTGAATTGTTACTCTAAGGAACCACTTCGCAAGCGGGAACTAACGAACTAAAGTTGCATTGCTCTGCTTCCCGGGTGGCGTGTGATATTTCAATATTACAAGAATGTCGACCGAACCCGTCAGTACCTACGATGCCCCGATCGCGGCTCCAGCAATGACCCGGCCCTCCGTGCCCGCCAGCCTGCAATCGCGGCTGCATAAACATGAACAGTTCGCCTCGCGCCTGATCGATGAGAAGCACGACTTCATCGTTTACGTGCCCCAGGCCTTCAACGACGATCCCAACCGGTTTTTCCCTGTCTTGTACCTGCACGACGGCCAGAACCTGTTCGATCCCCAGACCTCGTTCATCAAGGGCAACTACTGGCGCGTGGGCGAAACCGCGGATGCGCTGATCGCGTCCGGCCAGATCGAGCCGCTCGTGATCGTCGGAATCTACAACGCCGGGGCCAAGCGCATTGACGAGTACACGCCCCTCGAAGACCAGCGTCTCGGCGGAGGAAAGGCCGATGCCTACGGCCAGATGGTGGTCGATGAACTGCGTGCATTCGTAGCCCATCACTACCGCACCCTGGCAGGCGCGGCGAACTGCGGCATGGGAGGCTCTTCGCTTGGCGGCCTGGTTACGCTATATCTCGGAATGCGCTATCCCGACGTCTTCGGCAAACTCGCGGTGCTGTCACCGTCGGTATGGTGGCGCGATCGGGTGATTCTGCGCTTCGTCGAACAGCTTCGCGGAACGACCGGCCAGCGCATCTGGCTCGACATCGGCACCAATGAAGGACGCCGCGCCGTGCTTGACGCGCGCGCCCTCAAGCGCCTCCTGATTAAGAAAGGTTGGAGACCGGGCAAAGATCTCGAGTATCACGAAATCCAGGGCGGCAAACACAGCGAATACGCCTGGGCCGAGCGCGTCGGTCCTATGCTGAAGTTTCTGTTCCCGCGGCGCGGCTAAATACTAAGGGCTGCCTCAAAGGGACAGTGTGGGATGCATTTCCCCATACTTTCTATCCCCTAATTGATTTGCGCTAGGAAAAAACGTACCACAACCAAACATTACGTTGCGCAATCCAGCAACGTACCTGAGTACTCCTTGGTCTAACCGGATAGGAATGCCCGTGCCGACTGCACGAAGAGCGCGTTCCCGCCCTTCGTACTTTACCAACGAGATCCACTCGTTTTAGGGGACCTGCCATGAAACGCAAATTGTCGATTACAGCAACCGCACTCCTTTTCCTCGGCACCGCAGGATTATCTACCGCCTTCGCGGCGCCCGCCCCATCCGCTGCCCGTCCCGGCACAACTGAAATCACCGGCTGCCTGCAACCAGGGCCTGTGGCCAAAGAGTATTTGCTCCGCACCAGCGACGGCACCACGTGGGGAGTAAACGAGGTGCCCGACCTGATGCTGAACAACTACGTTCGACAGACGGTTACCGTGGCTGGTGACGCAATGCACCCGCTGCCGAACGAAAGGAAGTCGAACGAAGCTAGCCATTGCGTTCGCGCCCTTGACGTCGTAGCTGCTCCCGCTGCTCCTCGAACGAACTCCCGTCGTGATGGCAACATGTAGTTTTCCTCCGAGAACAGGATTGTACTGGTGCAGGGTGGCCGGCCGCCCGCGCTCACAGAAGCGGCTTGATCGCAGACTCAACCGTATTCGTGTGCTCGAATCCGATGACCTTGTAGCGGAGTATCCCCCGCCGGTCATAGACCATTGTCGTGGGTAAGCCTTCGATGCCGCCGAACTTCTGCCTCAACTCATCAGGAGCGACTGCCAGCGGGTAGCGCACGCCGATCTTCTTCGCAAACCGGAGGGGATCTTCTGTATCCGGCATGTCGTTGAACTTGAATCCGACGGCCGCTAACCCTCGCGGGCCGTAAAGATCGACGAGCTTCTGATAGCCCGGCATCTCCTCCTTGCACGGCTTGCACCACGTGGCCCAGAAATCAATCAGCACAACCTTGCCACGAAGCTCAGCCGGCGAAACCTCGCGTCCTTGCAGGTCTTTCACTGAGAAGTCAGGCAGCCGTGAGCCAATTTCGCCTGCACTGACTTGTTTTTCCTGCGGCTCAGCAGGATTCGCCGAACGTTGATTGCATCCGGCAAATCCAGCTGCAACAAGGCACAGAACTAACAGGCGTTTCCTCAGCATCTATTCCTTCTTCTGCACTTCAAGTATCAGCAGCGTGAGGGGTGTCGAAGGATCCAGTTTCTTTTTTCCAGCCGGCTTTTTGTACAACTGACCACGCACGGTAACCGTTGCTTGGGTTCCGGCAAGCGCTCCCAGCCCCTTCGACAACTCGTTTGGCGCGAATACGAATGCCTGATTCGGCGCGACCTGCAAAGTGAGGTTGCCCGAAGTGTCCTTCACGAGGTTTCCGCGTGCGGTCATGTCCATCTCGGCCGCGGTCACACCGCTGTCGTAGGTCGCCTTCAGAAGCTGCGCAGGATCAATCCGCCCATCCTCTTTGGGTGTGATTTCGACCGTGCCATTCAGCAAACTGACTTCTACAGTTTGAACGCCAGACTGGCGCCCGAGGTGTTGTTTCACCCCGTAGGCTCAAAAGCTTCACGTCATGCCTTCGACGCGCATTTCGATGTGCTTGATTTGCGCCTGCGCCATCGGCCCAACCATCATTCCAAGCAGAATGAGAAGCGCAATATTCTTCCTGTTCATCCTCGCTCCTTTTTCTAACGATGCATGCGAAACTGTTGCGTAATTCCGAAACTGATGTGACTGCGCACCGGCATGTACATCGCACCGGTGGAATGCACGACGTCCCAGTCCATCCCCAGCCAAACGTGCATTCCCGGACGCAACCCCACATAGGTCGTGACTCCCGCCAGCAGAGCGTTACCGCCGCTTCCCGGCTGAGTAAGCCCCGCGATGCTCTCGTCCGCCGAATACAGCCATGTAAGCACCGGACCAATGAACCATTCGCGGGCCACGTTCTTCGATTCGTAGGGTCGGTACGAGAGCCAGAAGCGCGACTCTACATTGCTACCCAGGTTTGTCGCCTGCGTTCCCGTCGTGCGAATGAGCGAATGAAAGTCCTCGTCGGCAACCAGGCGTTTGAACTTGAAGAGCCCGGTGTAAGTCCAGTTCGCTCCCACGAAGAAATCAGTAGATCCTGATCCCGGCTGCAAACCCGCAGGCAACAGGCTTCCATTCGCTCCCGTCAAATCTGTGCGCCCGGTCGGACCTTTGGGGCCGGCCGTGACCGATGCCTGTGTGGTTCCTCGAGGCGAATCACGCCGGTAGAAGCGGTACTTCATCAACACCATGGCATCGCCCAGCCCGGTTCCCCCAACAACCGTTGGCCCACCCGCCATCTCATAGTGATTCGTGACAATTGGAACGACAACGGTCAAGTCGAAATCGCGGTAGAACCCCCATGTGAAATTGAAATCGCCTTCGTGCGAGAAAGTGGGGAGGGCGGTAGGCGGAATTCCGCCCGACGATTGAGGCATCGCACTCCGTGTGTTGAATACGGAGTTATAAGACACCAGTCCGCCTCCCGGAAACAGCGGTGGCGCGGTTTCGGGTGCCGGCCCTTGCGCGTTGACTGTCGCAGAACAAACCAACACGACGAGCGTTAGCCACCCGCACGCGATGGTTTTTCGATGTCGCACGATTTTTCCCTCCAGCAACGATGGCGGTTCCCAAGCACACTAGTCCGCATGAGTCGGGAAATGACTGGAGGATTGGCTAAATACGAAGAGGCCTGAGGGCTGTTGAGTTGGAAATGGGCGGAGCGTGAAAGTCCGCTGCGATGGTGTTGGTGCAAGATGCTAAGTCAGGGGATTCGACGGTTGGCGGCATCGACGCAAATAGAACCGGAGAGAAAGACGGTCCACGTACGGACGGCGTCTGCACGTAAGGGGCGCTCATGGATGGCATCGTCTTACAGCAATCCTGGCGATCGTGACCATGCGACGAGCAAGGCATGGAATTGCAGCACTGCATCGCTTGGTCTGGCGTCATGGTCGCACCGCAGTCGACCGCATACGTAGCGAGAATGAGTGCGAGCACTGCCAGAAATATTGGTCTTGCTAACCGCATGTTTGACTAAGCTAGACCCCACGGAGCGTTTGAGTCAACCGTTCTGCCTTATCACCCGCCTCTGTGTCCTACGTCCTATCCGACCGGACTGAAGTTCGGTAAAACATGTTTCGTGAGGGCAAGGGGGTTGGTGTCTCTCGCCCGTCCGTGCCTAGGCTGCGGGCCAAGAAAAGGCTCGTTGAAAACCCGAATCGCACCGGCAATCGCCGGGTGGAACACCGCTTCGGCCTTGCATAGACGTGCGCCGATCCATCGACCACTTTAGCCCTTGTGGTAGTAAAAGCGAACATCCAGCGAAAATAATGCCACCTAACTCCTACGGGCAGACATGGATACGTATAACTTATATATTTATCAATTACATGCGAACAATTTCCTTCCAAACCTTTGATTCTAAATAGTCGTGAATTCGCAATTACCACTCGGCGATCCTCGTCACAAGTACCTGTGACAAACACTCTCGCAACCGCCGCCGCCTCCGTGCAAACTGCTAGATGTCACCCTAATGGCCACTACAGTTCCAACCACCACGCCATCCATCGCCAGCCGCCTCCGCGCGCTCGAGCGCCTGATCGGCAACACCCCTCTGCTCGCCATTGAGTATGAAGTGCGAGGCCACAGGCGCACCATCTTCGCCAAAAGCGAGCAGATGAACCTTACCGGCAGCATCAAAGACCGGATGGCGCTCCACATCATCCGCAAGGCCTACGCCGAAGGCCACCTGCACCCGGGCGACACCATTGCCGAAGCCACCAGCGGCAATACCGGCATCGCCTTCGCGGCCGTGGGACGCGCGCTCGGGCACCCGGTCACGATCTTCATGCCCAACTGGATGAGCCGCGAGCGCATGGACCTCATTCACAGCCTGGGAGCGAACATCGTTCCCGTGACCAAGCAGCAAGGCGGATTCCTGGGCAGCATCCGCATGTCGGAAGATCTGGCGATGGAGCGCGAAGACGTCTTCCTGCCGCGCCAGTTTTCCAACACCGCCAACGTCGAAGCCCACGCCCAGACCACCGGCCCCGAACTCTATCTGCAGCTCAAGTCCGAAGGACTGACCGCCGATGCCTTTGTAGCCGGGGTTGGTACCGGTGGAACCGTGATGGGTGTCGGCCGCTACCTGAAGCAACAGAACCCCGCCACTCGCGTTTACCCAGTCGAGCCCTCGGAGTCACCGACCCTCTCGACCGGCTGCAAGGTGGGACACCACCGCATCCAGGGCATCTCCGATGAGTTTGTTCCCGCGATCCTGCAACTCGATGACCTCGATCCCGTGATCGCTGTCAGCGACGGCGATTCCATCCTGATGGCGCAGAAACTGGCAGCCGAGTTGGGCATTGCAGTCGGCATCAGCTCAGGCGCGAATTTCCTGGCCGCCGTAAAGGCGCAGGATGACTTGGGAGACGACGCCATTGTTGCCACCGTCTTCGCCGACGACAACAAGAAGTACCTCAGCACCGACCTGCTGCGCGACGAGCCGGTCAAGTCGCACTATCGCGCTCCCGAAGTCGTGCTGACCGGCTTTCGTACCCTCCGCCGAGTCTGCAACGTATGCGGTGACGCACAAGACCGTAACCAGAGGGTCGTAATCATCTAGCATCCGAGCCGCGCCGGAATTCATTTACCCCACACGCGAAACGGGCTAAATTCTCAAGAAGGAATAGACTCTCGATGCCGGTGGCCGCATTGCCCCCGAGCGTCACGTTGAGTCGGGAGGTCCCATGAAGCTGGATTGGTTCGTAAAATCGCTGCTGGTGGTTATCGCTGTATTAGTCGCAATCGTCGCTTTCCGGCCGGTGGTGCAACCGCCAACGGTCATGGCCCAGGACGGTTCGCCCTATCCCCTCCACATCGAGCAGGGAATGGTGTCGCTCCGCAAATCCGATGGGACCACGACCTGGGGGAAGGTCGCCGTAGACATGCGCAATGGTGACGTTTGGGGATTCCCCATGCAGGCGCAGAACACGCCTTATCCCGTGTACGGGCCCAGCGAAACTCCGAAGGTGTCCCACCCAGTTTATTTGGGCAAAATGGCGTTCAGCGAAGCGGTCCGCTAAATCTGCGTCGGTTTCGCGACCTTAATCGTGGGTCACGGTTATACTTCTGTGGAAAGGAGCACAGAGACCGATGAGACGAACACGATTGTTTGTGAAGGCAGCATTCCTCGTGCTTCCTTTATTGTGCGCCAGTTCATCTCTGGCGGCCGCCAATGCTACCGCAAAATCTGCCGACGTCACCATCAACGGCGACACTCCCTGGATCGACACCGGCATGGATGTGAACCCCGGCGACAAGCTGCACATCACGGCCAAGGGGACAGTCGATTTCAAGGACAAGGCCGGAGTCGGTCCCGAGGGAGCGCAACGCGGATGGGCCGACACGCTACGAGCGCTCAGCGTCACCAGCGCAGGACGGGGCGCGCTGGTCGGCCAGATCGGCAACGACCGGGCCGCAACGCCCTTCCTCGTCGGGCCCGATAGCACCATCACGGCATCCTCGGCCGGACGCCTGTACCTAGGCGTGAACCAGGATCAATTCAGCAAGCCAACTGCCGGAAAATTTGACGTTCATATCGACCGCACCGCAGCTCCCGCGGCCGCTTCCAATCCGACCAAATATGATTTCAGGCCGCTATTTGCGATCGTCGATCAGAAGCTGCCTTATCGCGTGACTGACCAGGCTGCCCCCGGCGGAAACGAAGGAGACCTGGTGAATTTCGTGCTGGTCGGTTCCGAGAAGCAGGTCACCAACGCCTTCAAGACCGCGGGTTGGATACTTCCCGATAAGACCAATCAGGATGCCGTGGTTAGCGCCCTGATTGCGACCCTTCAGAAGCAGGCGTACGTCACCGTCCCTATGAGCACGCTCTTCCTCTTTGGCCGCGGGCAGGATTATGGCTACGCCCGCGCCGAGGCCGTGAAGGTCATCGGCGAGCGCGACCACTTCCGCATCTGGCAGACCCCGTTCAAGGGACCTAAAGGTGAAACCCTCTGGGCGGGCGCGGGCACGCACGACGTCGGAATCGAGAAAGACAACCGCAAAGAAAACGCCATCACCCACAAGATCGATCCGGCGATAGATGGTGAGCGAGACTTCATCGCTTCGACTCTGCAGCAGGCCGGGATGGTGCAAGCCACGGAATACGTGGATCGGCCCAAACAGATCAAGCAAACCAAGACCGCCACGGGCGGCGAGATCAAGACCGACGGCCGTACCCTCGTGATCGTGCTGAAGTAGTTGTCAGTTGCAGAGAACAAACGGCCGAACTCCCATCGGGAATCCGGCCGTTGTACTTCAGACGAAGGGATAACTAGAACGTTGGCAATGCCGAACCCGCATCTCCGAACTTGTACGAGCCCAGCATTTTCAGGTAATTCCCGCGGAGAAATGCCGTCGGATTCTCAATATTCACCAGGCTCATGCTGCCACGCATCTGCGTGATCGATTGATACTCGTGCTCGTCCATCCATCGTTCCAGGCCCGCGAGGACCACGCCGATGTGCTCGATTCCGTACTTCAGCAGCGCCGAAGTCAGCATGGCCACGTGAGCACCCGCCATCATCGATTTCAGCACGTCGGTTGAATCGTGTACTCCGCCCGTGATGGCGATGTAAGTTTCGACCTGGTGATACAGAATTGCTGCCCAGTGCAACCGCAGTCGCAACTCATGCGGACTGCTCAGTACCAGGTTCGGAGTGACCTCCAGTTCCTCAAGGTCGAAGTCAGGCTGGTAGAAGCGGTTAAAGATGACAACGCCATCTGCCCCGGCTTCCGACAATCGCTTTACGAAGTTTGCCGGCGAAGTGAAATACGGGCCGAGCTTAACTGACACAGGGATCTTCACAACCTTGCGAACGGCGCGAACCAATTCGCAATAGCCATGTTCCAGTTGCTCAGCCGTCACCGAAGGATCAGTAGGAATGTTGAAGATGTTGAGCTCCAACGCGTCTGCGCCCGCCTCCTCCATGTACTCCGCGTAGCGCGTCCAACCACCACGCGAGTTCCCGTTCAGGCTGGCGATGATCGGCACATCGACCTCTCTCTTCGCCTTGTGCAACAAATCGAGATAGCGGTCAGGGCCGATCTGGTACTTCGGCATATCGGGCAAATAGGTCGTGGACTCGGCATAACTGTTGACGCCGTACTCCATGGCGGCATCAAGGTTCTCGCTCTCCGCCTCGATCTGCTCTTCGAACAGCGAATACATGACAATAGCCGAGGCGCCTGCATCCTGCAGCCGCGCAAAGTTTTCGAGCCTCTCAGTCAGCGGCGAGGCTGAGACAACAATGGGGTTCTTCAGTTTCAGCCCAAGATAATTGGTAGTCAGGTCGATCATCAGTTTCTCTCCTCGCTCCTTGGCGCTATTTCTCGAAGCTCATGGCGGCCATGTGCTGGTACAACTTCCAGCGCTCGTTAACGTTGTCCTGCGCTTCATGCAGCAGGAGCTTGGCTTCTCCCGGATCGCTGTTGACCAGCATGGTGTACCGGGCCTCGTTGTAGATGTACTTGTCCAGCGGAATGCTCGGCGCGCGTGAATCCAGCTGGAAGGGGTTCTTGCCTTCTTTTGCCAGCCCGGGGTTATAGCGGAAGAGCGGCCAGTGTCCTGACAGCACAGCATTCTTCTGCTGCTCGATTCCGTGCACCATGTCATAGCCGTGCGCGATGCAGTGGCTGTAGGCAATGATCAGCGACGGCCCA
>Ga0070765_100001379_pt1 | contig 14850 bp, 10 predicted proteins | sample HubBroMetageWFT5_FD_71516 | JGI IMG/M metagenome (GOLD analysis project Ga0070765, IMG submission 71516) | Warmed and freeze-thawed soil microbial communities from the Hubbard Brook experimental Forest, New Hampshire - Hubbard Brook CCASE Soil... | ecosystem: Environmental > Terrestrial > Soil... | reverse complement strand
CCCCACCCGCAGAAACCTCCGACATCGCTAATATCCACTGGATTCAAACGCTGCGGATTATGTCCGATGGTATAATTATTTGTTCGCAAGCGGGGCCGCTCGTTGCAAACCTGGGGAGCGGACGGGCGTCTAAGTAGCCATTGCTGAAACTGGGGAAAAGGAAAAACCGTGAGCCCACTATCCAAGAAAATCGTCATCCTACTGTCTTTGGTCGTCATAGCGTTTGTAGCCACCGGATATGTTCGCGCCCGCTCGAACGACGAAAAGGCCTATCGCGCACTCACGGTTTACAGCGAAGTTCTCGATAAAGTTCAGAATGACTACGTGGACGATCCTAATATCGGGCAAGTGACCAGCGGCGCGCTCCATGGATTGCTCGATTCGCTGGATTCGGAGTCCGCCTACCTGAGTCCTCTGGAATACAAAGATTTCAAAGAAAAGAGCACCACTAGCGCGACGGGCGAGACGGGGTTGGTTCTCATCAGGCGCGGCTACATCGGCGTGCTCGGATCCATGCCTGATAGTCCGGCGGCCAAGGCGGGGTTGCGCATCGGCGACATCGTTGAAAAAATTGCAGGGTTCAGCACGGCGCAGATGGCCATTGGCCAAGCCGAGTTGCTGCTTCGTGGAACGCCCGGAGGTGTTGTAAAGCTTTCGGTGATTCGACGCGGAAAAACGGAACCGCAGGACGTGGAACTGACGCTGGCAAAACTTCCTGCACCTCGCCTGGTCGAAGATAAATTGCCAGGCGATATCGCCTATCTTCGTGTAACCGGATTTAGTGCGGGTACGACAAAACAGATTCACGAGAAACTCGCACAATTTCAACATCAGGGCCTCAAGAAGCTGATTCTAGATTTGCGTGATTGCCCGTCTGGTCTGGATGCGGAAGGCGTTTCGACCGCTCAGCTATTTGTTCCTTCTGGAACCATCACGACACTCAAGGGCCAAACCGTCAGTCCGGTTGTGTCTTCCGCGGAACCTTCGAAGGTTGCTTGGAGCGATCCGGTCACGGTGCTGATTGGAGTAGGAACGGCGGGTCCAGCAGAAATTGTTGCCAGTGCGATTTCGGATAATCATCGCGGGGAAACGGTCGGCGACCGCACGTACGGTACTGCTTCCATGCAAAAACTTATTGAAATGGACGACGGCTCAGCACTGATCTTGACGGTGGCAAATTATTACACACCGGACAACAAAGAAATTCCCGCGAATGGAGTTGCTGCGACCGTCGAGGTTCATCCTACGATTGATGAGGCCATTGCGGCGAACGACGAAACTCAGCCAGTTCCGTCTGAGAAACCGGTTTCTGCCGATGACCCGGTGGTCAAAAGAGCCATTGGAGTGCTGGAAGGAGCTCCTGCTCCGGCACGAAAGGCGGCTTAGCCGCTCGTGGCTCGATCGCGCGAAACGGCGCGACAATTTTTTCTTATTTCCCCGCACAACAGATCCCTGCGGTGGAGTCTTTGTTCTATCACCGCAATAGTTGTTCTTTTCGCTTCGGGATGTGGCACCAAGAACCCTTCGAAGACCGGAATTCGCGCGGTTACTAGCGAGATTGTCTCCTCAGCGCAAAGGATTTCCGGACACAGGTCGGAGGTGACGATTCGACCGGAGCTTCAACCCTCTAAGCCAGGCGCGGGTGGACCGTCGGTTACGGACAACATCTACATTTCGCTTTCCGATGGCTCGGAGACAAATGCGATCAGAAAAGCTTTGGAGGAAATCGCAGATCGCCACCAACTCTCCATGGTGGAAACCAGATCCGCGGGTGTGCTGCGTTTCGATTACGCGATCGGCGGCGTTCGCACGCATACAATTCACGTAGTTACTCCTCTGACGGGTCGATCTAGCGCGCCAATTATCAAAGGCCGCGGCAATGCGCGGCTGGCGATTATTATTGATGACCTCGGCTACGATCGGGCCGCGGCGGATGCCTTGCTCGCACTCGGTTTCCCACTCACCGTTTCCGTTCTTCCACATTTGCCATTGTCATCGGAAGTAGCCGAAGAAGCCTATCGCCGAGGCGACCAGGTGATGCTGCATCTTCCGATGCAGTCAGAAAACCCGGCAGCAAAAACCGAGGAAGTGGAGTTACGCGTGGGGATGAATACCAAAGAAGTGGATTCGGCACTGGCTGGAATGTTGGAAACTGTGCCGCACGCCGTGGGCGTAAACAATCATCAGGGTTCGCGCGCCACGGCAGACCCTGCGTTGATGGCCGAGCTGATGCCGGAATTACGCCGGCGGGGACTATTTTTTGTCGATAGCCGAACACTAGCGTCCACGGTTGCTTACAACACGGCCGAGCAATTCGGTGTTCGCGCGGCCTCGCGCAAGGTTTTTTTGGATGATTCAGCGAATCCTGAAGCAATTCTTCGGCAGCTTGGACTTGCCGCACGGGACGCAGAGCGCGATGGATCAGCTATTGCCATCGGACACCCCAGGCCTGACACCATTGCCGCACTTGCAAATGGACTTCCCCGCGTGGAATCTCAGGGCGTCCGCTTAGTATTTGTTTCGGAATTGGTGCAGTAGATTCTAGTAGTCGCCGCCTTCTTTATCGAAAAGAGGTGTGCATGGAACCAGCCTAGCGCTAGTGCCGTCGTGAACCGCAAATTGCACACGGCGTCCGCCCGGATGCATGCCCCACAAGCTTCCTGCGCCGTACTCTCCGTTCTTGTTCAGCGCGTAAAACTGAATGTGAAATTGCTGTAGCCGGTCAGGGAAAGGCTTGTAATTCCTGGCGACGCGGTGCAATGCTTCCAGGCACGCATCGGTGGGAGACATTCCTTTCCGCATCATTTCCACGATGGTATGGCCGCCGGAGATTTTAATATTCTCTTCGCCACGGCCAGTGGAGCCGGCGGCGCCGATGTCGTTATCCACGCAGAGGCCCGCGCCGATAATTGGGGAATCCCCTACGCGTCCAGCGATTTTCCAGGAAAGTCCTGAAGTGGTGGTGGTGCCGGAAATATCTCCCTTCGCATCTACGGCAAGACAATTAATAGTTCCGGTTTGTGGATGCCTGACGACGTTTTCGATATGTTCGCGCCAGCCCATTCTTTCGGGAGTGTCGAGTAGCAGCGCGAGTTTTTCCTTCCACTCCGGGCTATCGAGGCCCGGGCGCCAATTCTCGGATGAGAATGCTTTCCAAGCGAGCCAAGCGATTCGCGACCGGTCGGTGAGCAGGTCCATGGTCTTGAATCCTTCATCGACCGCGAACTTCTCCGCGCCGGGACCTACGATGAAAACATGGTTGGTCTTCTCCATCACAACCTTTGCGACCAGCGATGGATTCTTGATTTTCTGAATGGAACCGACGGCGCCGGCGCGGCGCGTAGGACCGTGCATCACGGAAGCGTCGAGCTCGACAACGCCATCTTCGTTGGGCAAGCCGCCATAGCCGACAGAATCGTCATTGGGGTCATCTTCAACCTTGGTAACTACGGCGAGCACAGCGTCCAAAGTGTCGCCGCCGGATTTGAGGATTTCCATGCCGCCATTCAGATGCTCAAAACCATTCGCTGCAGAAACAATTAGCGGGCGAGCCGCTTTGGACGAACCTTGCGTGCCCGCTTGCGGAAAAGTTGCCTCGCCAACCGGCACGGAAGCTCCCCATAGACGTCGCGAGCCTGCAACCAGGCCGCCTGCCAGAGTAGAGAGGAAAAATTTCCTGCGGGTGAAGTTTTCCATTCATATGCCTCGAGAGTGATTGACGCGAGCGCAGCATAGTTCCAACGAAGCGCGGGAACAAGCGGAATCGTCGCTCTAAAAATATTTTCCTTAAGGTTTGAAACCCACGCTGCGCCATAGTTCGGCGCAGTTGTACATAACGCCGTTGGTGATAACGAATTCAACTTTGCGGATGTTGTGAATGGATTCCAGCGGATTGGCGTCCACTATTATCAGATCGGCGCGCTTTCCGCCCTCTACGGTGCCGAGTTCTTTGTCGAGGCCCATTACCCGAGCCGGCACAATCGTGGCTGCCTGGATTGCTTCCATCGGCGTGAAGCCTGCCTGAACATATAGTTCGATTTCACGGTACAAGCTGTGACCCGGGACGGTCTGATCGGTGCCCGCGACGATGGGGATTCCGGCGTGGTGAAGTGCGCCGACGATAGCTATATCCTTCTGAACTGCTTTCTCGAGAATAGGCGCGACCGGCGACGGTGGTCCTGACTCAGCAAGGATCGCTGCCAGCTCCGGAGCAACTTTGGCAACTCCCGGCTCAATACTTACGGGCGGTTTTGATGTGTTGGCAGTAAAGAATTCAAAAAGCGCCAGGGTTGGATCAACTACCGTACCGTGCTGAACCAGGAACGAAATAGCTTTCTGAGCTTCTGGTGAATTCAGATCGATATCACCGTTCGCTTTAAGGCGATCCAGACGAGTAGCGTTGGCCGGAAGCGCTGGAAGCATTATGTCGGCGATATATTCGATATGGTTGATCTGATCCTGGCCGGCATCGATAGCCTGATAGGCGGTGAGGCCTTCTGGAACGTGGCCGGTGACGGTCATGCCGAGGCGGTGCGCCTCTTCGGTGGTTACCTTCAACTCTTCTAGCTTTACAGAGCTGTAGATTTTCATCTGCTGGAAATTGGCGTCGTGATATTTATCCGTCCACATTTTGGCTTGCTCGGGCGTGTCCACACGTTCAACGCCGAGTGCAAGCGGGCCTGTGCCATCAACGATTCCTGCCAGCAACAAGCGCGGACCGAGCCCACGTCCCTGAGCAATCGCGTCACGCACGGCGGTGATGAACTCGAATTCATTACCGCAATCACGTACAGTGGTGGCACCTGCCGCGAGGTAAATTGGCCCCCATTCGACCTGCTCGAAATGCGAGTGCATGTCCCAAAGTCCGGGCAGGATGGTTTTGCCGCGCGCGTCAATTTTTGTAGCGCCCCTGGGAATTTTTACTTCTTTGCGCGCGCCGGCGGCAACGATCTGCCCTTTTTCGATCAACACGATTGAATCGGGCAATGGGTCTTTGCCGGTGCCGTCGATAAGAGTTCCGCCGACGAGGGCCAAAGTTTCCGCGCGGCTTCCTGAAATTCCCTTGGAAAGATCGGCCAGGGCTGCCATGCCATCGGAGCCAGCCTTTCCGACAAAGGTGCCCAACGCAGATTCGTATCTGTCGCGTATGGCCTCGAAATGATCGAATTCGGCGTCGGTGGTGACGGCGGCAGCGAGATTTTTCTTGGAATCAAACCAGAGCGTTTCGCGGCCCCAAATCAAGCCTTCGACAGTAAAGCGATCTAAGGTTTCAGTTTTCCCGTCAATGCTGATTTGATCCTGGCCGCGAGGCTCAATTTTCACCTGTCCGGAAGGAAACGTAGCCAGTTCTGCGGGCGAGTTGTGCGAGGCCCAAAAGCGGACCATGAGCATTTGCATGGTTGCCGGAGCGTAGCCGGCAATGGTGAAAAATTGCGCGGGGCGTACAGACTCCGTCCATTTATCGCGGTCACGCACGCGGATTTGGCTCGGTTGCACTTCCACTGCTTCGTCGATGGAAGTCGAGCGGGAGTTCTGGCCCTTAATTTCGAAGGCTTCGGGGGTGAGATCTTCGGTACCGCGGAATGTGGCCGAAAGCGGTACCGGCGTGCCCCGGTCTGTAAACTTGAATTCCATTTTTACGTTGAGCGAATTGCCGTCGCGCACGATTTGGAAGGTTTCCTCACCGATGGGATTCTCAAATTTGTGAAGAATGAACTTACCCTGCTCGGCGACCGCAGCGGCGGATGGCGATGCTTGCGCTTGGGACGGCTGGTTCTGGGCTGGTTGCGACGGCGCTTGTGCAAGCAATGGCAGCGCCAAAATCAACGCGAAAATAAACGCAGTAAAACCCCGCAGTACCAGTTTCGTCTTCAACAATTTCATAGGGTTGTCTCCGATGCGCAAGCGAGAATATCCGCACCGTGGGCCGGCTGCAAGGCAAGAAACAGAGGAAAGCTTCGGTGGTGGCTTGATTTTGCCGCAACGACCGCGCAACATGGCGGCGACCAAAAATGAGCCGCGAGGAAATACCGATCGGCCTATAAGGCAATCCAGTTGGGGGAAAAATGGGAAGAGCTATTTTATTGTTGGGCTTGCTGTTGGCGTGGATTGCGATGGTGGCACCTATTGAATCGGCGCAGAGCGCAACGGATGCGGCAAGTTCGCCGAACGCAAAATCGCTTGAGGACGCGATGAACGCGATGTTTGGCGTACGAATCTTTCAGCAAGCGGAGATCTCGGCAGACGGGAAATTGGTGGCGTGGGTCGAGTCACTTCCCGGCCCTGGCGGAATGCCCTCGTCCGATTCCGCGATTTACGTTGTAGATTTGAATTCGCCTGACGCGGCCAAGCGAATTACCGCAGGCGACGGCAAAGTGGCCCATGAAGAACACGATATTGCGTGGTCGCCCGACGGCAAGAGAATGGCGTTTTTGTCTGACGCCGCAACGAACGGGCAGCTTCAGCTCTTTGTGACGAATATTGAGGACGGCAACGCGAAACAATTAACGCATCTGAAAGGCTTTCTCGCGAGCCCGGCCTGGTCGCCCAATGGTAAGACCATTGCACTGCTTCTTACCGAGAACGCCACGCGAGCGGCCGGGCCTTTGGTTGCTGAAACTCCCGATGAGGGCGTGGTATCCGAGGAATTCCTCGAACAGCGATTGACGACGGTGGATCCAGCTACGGCGAGCGTGCGGCAAATCTCGCCGGCAGATATGTACGTGTACGAATTCGATTGGGCTCCGGACAGCAAGCGGCTGGTGGTTACCGCAGCGCATGGCAACGGCGACGATAACTGGTACATCGCCGGATTGTTCACGATTGATGCGAAATCAGGCGCGATGGCCGACATCATCGCAAAACCTGGAATGCAGATCGGCGTTCCGAAGTGGTCGCCTGACGGAAAAACAATTGCGTTCATCGGCGGATTGATGAGCGATGAGCCGATCGTCGGAGGCGATGTTTACCTTGTGCCCGAAGCCGGCGGTAAAACGCAAAATCTGACTCCCCACATGGCGGCGACGGCGAGCTGGCTTACCTGGGCTCGAGACTCCAAAAAAATTCTGAGCGCTGAATATGTTGACGGCACGACCGCCATCCATGAAATAAACACGGATGGAGCTATTGGAAATACACACGACATATTTTTGAAAGGCTCAATTCTGTCAGGTGATTTCGGGATGCAGTTCTCAATTTCAGGTGATGGCAATACGCTAGCTTTTATTCAACAGTCGTTCGACAAGCCGCCAGAGGTTTGGGCCGGAAAATCCGGCGAGTGGAAACCGATCACGCATCGAAATGCCGGGTTGCGACCGGCCTGGGGCAAGTCGGTGAGCCTGCATTGGAACACGGACGTCGGAAAAGTGCAGGGTTGGCTGACCTATCCGATCGATTTTGATCCGGGCAAAAAATATCCAATGGTAGTGCGGGTGCACGGCGGGCCGTCATGGGCAGTTAGTCCAGCGTGGCCTACGCGGTGGGATTATGCGCTCGCACTGCCTTCACAGGGTTACTTCGTGTTGCAACCAAATCCGCGAGGGAGTTATGGGCAAGGCGAAAAGTTTACCGCAGCGAATGTGCAGGATTTTGGGTACGGTGATTTCCGGGACATCCTGGCGGGGGTGGATGAAGCCATAAAATCCGCGCCCATTGATCCAGACCGCATTGGGCTCACAGGATGGAGTTACGGCGGATATATGACTATGTGGGGAGTGACCCAGACGAACCGGTTCCGGTCTGCGGTGGCCGGCGCGGGGCTTTCAGACTGGTTGAGTTACTACGGCGAAAACAAAATCGACCAGTGGATGACGCCTTTTTTTGGCGCCACTGTTTATGACGACCCTGCGGTATATGCGAAAAGCGCACCCATTACATTTATCAAGAATGTGAAGACGCCTACGCTGGTAGTGGTGGGTGATAGTGATGGAGAGTGCCCCCCTCCGCAGTCGTACGAATTCTGGCATGCGCTGAAAACGCTTGGCGTGCCGACACAACTCGTGATTTATCCACACGAAGGTCACGAGTTTGCAGACCCGGCGCACAGCCGAGATGTGATTGAGCGGGCGGTGAATTGGTTCAATCAGTACCTACAAACCAGCCACTAAAATCCCTGAAATCTGGTGGGTGCCGGACAACCGAAGAAGAAATTCATAGCCCGGCACGTTGCCTTTTTTTTGCCTGTCTGTGCGGACAGTATGGGTTCTAGCCCTAAAACTGTTCGGGCGTTCTATTTCCATCGATCGCTGTGGAATGTAGTCTCCAACCATTGCCTCGCGAGTGTCCAAGGAGGCGAAGAAGGAGCCTATGTCCCACTGGATCGGAACAACCTCCCCCGCAGACGCTGGAATGAATGACTTTAAAGAATGCTTGAAAAACCTTCGCGACGGCCATGCTGACGAAGCGCTTCAGCACGCGCGGCGCGCCCTGGGCATAGCTCCCAAGAACCCGTTCTACCTTTCCTACACAGGCTTGCTGGCCGCGCTCTCCGAGAAACGGTTCGGAGACGGGGAAAGCCTATGCCGGGAGGCCTTGGGAATGAAGCACAACCACGCGCAGTTGTATTTGAACCTGGCGGAGGTTTATTACCAGGCTGGAAGAACTCCGGAAGCGATTCAAACGCTGGAAAAAGGGCTGGTATCGGCAGGACGCGATTTTCGAATTCGCAGAGCGCTGGAAAAAATTGGTATGCGCCGTCCGCCTGTGCTGACGTTCCTGCACCGCAGCCATCCGATCAACGCGCGGCTGGGAAAATTACGCCATCGCCTGACTGGACCACATAAAGCCGCCTAGCGCGAAGAACTGATTCCATGCGCGAAAGCTCTCCTCCTTGCCGTACCCGGGATGAGGTCACTGGCGGGTGATCTTGTCCCGGCCCCCTTTTCTTCACCGAAATTTTCGAAAACCAAGAAACCTAATTACCCTAACTTTGGCCCAGTGGCAGGAAATATTGCGTGCCTTTTACGGGCTGGCGGAGGCGCCGGAGAAGTTCCTGCAAATCCTGATTCCGCTCCACGAAATCAATTTCCGAAGTGTCCACGACGAGCAGGTTCGAAGCTGAGTAGCGAAAAAAGAAATGCTCGTAGGCGTTGGCTACGGCTTCCAAGTATTCGGAGGAAATTTGCGTCTCAGCAGGATCTCCTTTCTTCGAAACTCGCTTGCCCAGAACGTCCGGCTTGGCTTGCAGATAAATCACGAGGTCGGGCGGCGGAATTGACGACGCAAGCATGTCGAAATAACGCTCGTAAAGCTTGAGCTCTTCGTTGTCGAGGTTGAGGTAGGCGAAAATTTTGTCTCGTTCGAAGAGAAAATCGCTGACGACGGGTCCGGCGGCATCCTGGGACTGAATTTGAGAAAGGCGGCGATAGCGCTCGTGGAGAAAGTACATCTGAGCGCGGAAGGCTGCGCCGCTTTTCTCGTTGTAAAAATCAGCGAGGAACGGATTGTCCTCACAATCCAAGATTCGGCGGGCGTGAAGCTGTTCGGTCAGGGCTTTCGCGAGGGTCGATTTGCCGACGCGTATAGGTCCTTCGACAACTATGTTGCGCGGCGATTTGAAGTTCGGGCTAGGCACGCTCACGCGCGAAATTATAGCAGAGGGCACAAATTGCCCCGCGTTTGGGACATCGAGCAGCACTGGGAGGCTTTGTTGCTACCAGGATTTTGCGATTACCGTGATGATGCGAGCGAGGGAATCGACATCGCGAGTGTCGATCACTTCTGCAGGCGAATGTGAGTAGCGCAAGGGCCAGCCGAGCGGAATGTCCAGCGAGCCGTAGCGCACGAAGGCCGAGCCATCATTGCCGCCGCCGGTTACGCCATACTGCACTGGAATTTGATTCGCGCGTGCAAGCTTGATGACTTTCTCTACTAAGTCGGACGGGGCAATGTTGGAATTATCCAAGGCACGTATGACAAATCCTTTCCCAATTTCGGCATCGGCAAAACGCTTCGATTCGATCGGCGAGTCGGAGCTTACAAAAGTATCGACGGCAAAAACATAATCCGGCACGTGGCCTTCAGCCGCCAGGCGCTTTGCGAGCGCGGCTGCGCCGACAAGGCCCTCTTCTTCACCGGTGGACCAAACAAATGTTACATCGCGGTCTTTCAGCGGGCCGCCCAAAGCCCATACGGCAGAGATCAGCGCCGTGTCGCCGACACGGTCATCAAAACTTCGGCCATTTGCGCGTGTGCCGAGAAGTTTTCGATATGTTTTTGGAATGGTGACTGAGTCACCGACCTGGATGCCCAGTTTTTGCACTTCGTCGATGGTGCGCGCGCCAACATCCACACGGATAGCTTTCTCGGGTTCGCGCGGCCACTCAAACTTTGGCTCATCCCAACCATTCGGCAGTTCAACGATGGCGCCATAGTCACCGTTTGCGTTGTGCACGAGCGCCGGATGCCCGGCAAAAAAGCTTAATTCCCCGCTCCCGCGCCACTCGACTTCCAGGCGACCATCTTTCGAAATGGATTTAACTTCAAATCCAATTTCGTCCATATGCGCAACAACTAGAACACTCGGTGTTTTGGTTCCAGCGGCGGCCGTGCCAATTTGCAAGATCAAGTTTCCCGCCTCGCCGGTTTGAGGTTGAGCCCATTTCGGAAGAAGTTGTTTCACTAGCTCTCGGACGGGTCCTTCGTGGTAGCTCACACCGTAGCTCTCTGTCAGGCGACGCAAAATCTCTTCTGTTGATGGCGGATTGGAAGCAAGTTCCCCATCGCGCTGTGACGAGCCATGCCCGCTGTCCAAAAATGGGCGCGACGCGCTACTTGCTTGCACGTAGAGCTGTAACAGATTTTCCAAACTCGCAAGATCCGAAGTGTCGATCAACTCGGATGGCGTATTCGACCAGTCCGTGGCAATTCCCAGATGCGCCGATTTCGTGGGCATTGGCGGTAGAGCAAGATAACTTCGGGGAAGCGGAGACGAGGAGAAATCAGTATTAATCGATAACTTGTTGGTATCGGCGAGCTGCTTCAGCTCGGCGGCGAGACCCGCCGGCGTACCGTTGGTTTCCTCAAGGCCGATAAGAATTCCGCTGCCAGGTTCTCGTCGCGGGGCTCTGTGCATACTCTCCGATCCCGCCACAGCGCCACCGGGAGTGAGCCGACCAACATAAATCATTTCATCCGGCTTCATCGTGCTCAAAATGCGTTGCAGCCCGCGAGCGCCAGTCCATTGCTGGACCACGAAAGCAATCGTCAGGGTTCCCTTCACCTTCGACGGATCGATCTGCCGAAGTAAATCAACAAGCGCAGCAGCACCAAAGCGATCGCCGATGGATGCAGCGGCCATCTTGTTGTAGCCGAGTTGAACTGGCTGGCGGTTTATCGCAATGGGATTGAGAACGGCAACACCCGCCTTGCGAACTTCAGCGCTCGAGGTAACCCCGATGTCTACATATATGTTTTCTAGCTCGGAGGATTTCGGAGCGTCGGTGTGGGCGCCTTGGAGATGCACGGAAAGACCCGCAATGACGCCATCTAGCCATTTTCCGCTCGCGTTTCTGATCCGGATCGGTTGGGCAGAAAATAGTTCGTTGAAGATGGGAGGCAGGCCGGATTGAGGAAGGCGCTGTACACGCAGGTAACCGTCATCGGCGATCCCGCTGACAACAAACCCGGGCTCGTCGATGGGCGTAATTAGCAGACGATTCGGCGCGCCGGAGCCGATGGTGACGATCAGGTCGCCAAGATTGTCCGTCTTCGGATGGAACGGCACAATTTCCGCCCGAATTTTTTCAGCGAGCTCGTTTTCGTAGCCGGAAATCGCAGGTGTAGCAACGAAGCTTTTCAAGGATTGCTCCGCTTCGTTTGGGAGGGTCGCGAGATTCGGAGACCGGCTCACTTGCGCCAAGGCGAACTCAGAATTTGTGAGAATTAAGACCAATGGAAATAGAAGCAATGCTGTAAAACGTCGGTGTCTCATACGGTTCCTTTAACTCTTCTATGAACCATCATGCGCGGCAAAGCTCGGCGAGTATTGCGTCACGACGATCGAGAGCAATCTGGTCAACGCGTTTCAGCACCACGGAGTAAGCGATTGCGACGAGACCAGCGAGAACCAGGAAAATAACGGCGGCCAGCCAAATTCTTCCGAATGCTCTCGCGATTAGGAGTGTTACGGCAGCCAAACCGAATACCGCGAATTGAATTCCCAGGCTGGCGAATACGGTTGTAGTTGATGCACGCTGTTTGCCGAAGGCTCCGTAGTCAATTTTCTTCGGCGTATAAATTGAAAGCAGGTTTCCGGCTGTTAAATTCAGAAGAAGCGCGAAGGCGACGCCCGTGACGGTCGCAACGGTTACATCCACGGACGGCGGATGAAACATGAAACATACTGCAACCCAGACCATGACCACTTCACAGGCAAGCAAAAGAGCGTGGGTGAGATTTTTGCCCAGCAATATTCCGCGGAACCTTACCGGGCATACATAGTAGAACTGCATGCCGACGGCATCCGCTCCGAAGCAATTGTAAACCAGGTTCGTCAGGATAAGTAAGGCATATGCCGCGCCGACGGGAAAAGCCAAATCTGGCGTGTGCGATAGAAAATTGCTCTGCCTCCCGGGCGTCCCCGCTGGTCCCAAACGAAAAATCAAAAGAATAACCACCGGCATCACGAAGGTGAACAACATTGGTCCGCTACGGGAAAGGTAATGAACTTCCTTTTCGAGCATCGCCGCAACCGGAGCAGAAACACCGGATATGTTCCAGCTGAGACGGCGGGCGCTTTCTTCTTTGACTGAAATTTTGCGCGCTGCCGCTTCGCTAAGATTCTCTCCGGTATATTGCGCTCGAAGACGAACGTTCAGGAGCCAGAGAATCGCTAGCGCATAAACGGATTCGAGAGCGAATGCGCCAAGCGCCGGCGCAAATGCGCCTTTCACCGCTCTGGCGATCGCTGCGGCGGCCAGCCCTGGCGGCAGCGCACGCTCGTAAGGTAAAGCCTGCGCGGTAACTCTGGAAGCGTCGGGATGCCGGCGTTCGCCATACCGGGACATCAGCGGGCCGGTGAACTGGAAGCAGATAATGAAAATGAAAAAAACCGCGCCCAGAATTTCGCGTGTGCGGCGTTGAGCCAGCCACCGTTCGATCCAGGCGAAAATCATGCGGGCTAGCAGAACGTTGAATACCGCGAATACAAGAACAACGAGAGCAGCCCACAGAAAAAGACCGGGCTGAGCAATGCCAATTCCAATGGTCAGACCTGCCAGCCACAGACAACCTATGATGGTGGACGGGTCCAAGGATCCGTACACCAAACGGATTATGAAGTAGGATGGAAACGAAAGAGGAAACCGCAGCAAATTCGACGAATCCACATTCTCGCTAAATGCGGAAGCCATCACCGGGAAAAGCTGCCAGAACAAGAATACCGGCCAGAGAAGGACCGCGATCCATTCCACATTTCCATGCGAGACAAAGTACCAGGCGGCCGCGCCCAGACCGAATGAGCCTCCGAGACCGGCCACGCCAAACATTAAAAACATCATTCCGCGGGCTACGACTTCAAGCCGGCCGCGAATAGTGCGCAAACCGTTGACGAAAAGTTGAAAGCGCACGCGGGCGATGGCGGCGAGCTGTCCACGCATGAGGGGAGGAGAGCTCAGCCCAGCCATGACAATTCCTGCTCGGTATGACGCGTGCCACCTACGATACGCAGGAAAATTTCCTCGAGCGTAAGCTTTTCTCCCGGCGCGGACACGGCGGATTCGCCGGGCGATGTACTAGCCAAGGCCGCAGCAGCTTGCGCCTCCACACCGGCGCGCAACTCTTCAAGCGAGCCTTGAGCCACCAATCGGCCGCGATGGATGATGGCGAGGTGACTGCAAAGACGCTCGACAATTTCTAGCACGTGGGAAGTGAGAAAAATCGTGGCGCCACGAGCGATCATGCGTTGAAGCATGGCTTTGAGTGTGCCGGATGCTATAGCGTCCACACCTTCGAAGGGCTCATCGAGAAAAAGAACCCTCGGCCCATGAATAACAGCGCCAGCCATTGCTAGTTTCTTCTGCATACCGTGAGAGTAGTCGGTAACCAGCGTCTTCGGCTGATCGGCGAGCTGCATGAAATCGAGCAATTCGGCCGTGCGCTTGCCGGCGGTTTCGCGGTCGAGGCCGTACATGCGGCCAACGAAATTCAGATATTCAGCGCCGGTTAGACGGCCGAATAAAGCCATGCCTTCGGGCACCACGCCGATCTGGCGTTTAACATCCACTGGATTTTGCGCGAGATCCAGGCCAAGTATTTGAATTCTGCCGGAACTTGCCGAGAGCAAACCGGTAAGCATTTTGATGGTGGTGGATTTCCCAGCGCCATTGGGGCCGAGAAAACCGAAGAATTGGCCGGAAGCAACGGACAGGTTCACATCTTGCACTGCAACTAGCTCACCAAAACGGCGCGTCAAGTCTCGCGTTTCAATGGCGGGAGCGTCCATAGATTTCCGACTCTAACATATTCGCGGAAATACGCATCGAGTGTACGGCCGCAGAATCATGCGGACATTTGAACTCTTAAACTGAGGTCTTAGCGAGTGTTGATGGGCGCAACAGGCAGTGCGGACGCTTGCGGAAACACTGCCAGGACAGCGGGCAACTCCAAGCGAAAGGTGCAGCCGCCTTCAGGACGATTAAATCCCAGGATTGTTCCGCCATGCTCCTGCATGACTCCATAACAGATACTGAGGCCGAGACCAGTGCCCTTGCCCACTGGTTTCGTGGTGTAGAACGGATCGAACACCTTTTCGGGATCCTGCATTCCCGGGCCAGTGTCAGAAAATTCTACGATTACGTTGCTTCGCTCGCGCAACGTGCGAATCATAAGAATGCCACCGCCGCCTGTCTGCAT
>Ga0070765_100001376_pt1 | contig 14879 bp, 12 predicted proteins | sample HubBroMetageWFT5_FD_71516 | JGI IMG/M metagenome (GOLD analysis project Ga0070765, IMG submission 71516) | Warmed and freeze-thawed soil microbial communities from the Hubbard Brook experimental Forest, New Hampshire - Hubbard Brook CCASE Soil... | ecosystem: Environmental > Terrestrial > Soil... | reverse complement strand
CTCCCATAGACCATCTACCGCAAGCGAAGTCTTCATCAGACCTTATTCTCAGTAAGACTCACATTCTGCCAATTGGTAAGCAGGGACGTTCAGAAGACATTCTAGGGGAGTTGGGCATCACTTTCCTTTCGATGGATATGTCGGTAGGATTAGTTTCTGACGTAAAGCGTTCAGGCCTGCGAGCAATCCGACCAAGGGACACCTGCCAACATCCACCATGGAATTTTATAGAGGCCTCGTTTCTGACCATTTCGACGGCGAACATTTCTTCAATCCCGGCCGCTCCGGCCCGCGCGGCACAGGCAGCGTCCTGAAATGGCTCTTCACTCGCCAGCCTGGGCCTTGGCGCAAGTGGACCGATTCTCCTCCAGGCCCCCCGCCCCCCGAACGCGTTGACGATGGAAAAATCCTCGTCACTTTTGTCGGCCACTCCACCGTCCTGATTCAAATGGACAGTCTCAATATCCTTACGGACCCGGTCTGGTGCATGCGCGCGAGTCCTTTTTCCTTTATTGGTCCGCCGCGCCATCGCCCGCCCGGCCTGCGCTTCGAAGACCTGCCGCCCATCGACGTGGTTTTGCAAAGCCACGATCACTATGATCACTACGATCTTCGAACGCTGCGACGCATCGCAAAAAAGTGGCATCCAAAGTTCGTTTCACCACTCGCCGTGCCCGCGCGGCTGGAAGCGCACGGAATCGCTTCGCGAGCGAGCGTAGCAGAATTGGATTGGTGGCAAGGCGCCGAGGTTGCGCCACACCTCAAAATAACAGCGGTTCCGGCGCGGCATTTCTCTGGCCGCGCCCTTCGCGACCGCAACCGCACGCTTTGGTGCGGCTACATGATCGAAGGACCATCTGGCGGGGTCTATTTCGCGGGCGACACGGCCTACGGCGATCATTTCCGCGAAATCCGAAAACAATTTCCCGCGATTCGTCTCGCGTTCATTCCGATTGGCGCGATTCGTCCGACGTGGCTGATGGGCCCCGTGCACATCGCGCCGCCCGATTCCGTCCGCGCTCATCAGGAACTGGGCGCCGCAACCAGTATCGGGATTCACTTTGGAACATTTCGCCTTGCCGACGATGGCGAGGACGAGCCGGTCACCGAATTGCAGCGCGCTCTAGATGCCGCGGCGACTTCCGGTACACGTCCCCGTTTCTGGACGCTCGGCCACGGCGAGGGCAGGGAAATCCCGTGAGGAGCGACGCTATTTCCGCGTGCGCAGAGTTCGCCTGGGCTTGTCTGTGGGATAGGTGATGCGCGTTCCGCGATCAAGTGCGAAGGGCGTCAATTTGTGCAGCTTTGGGGCAGAGCTGCCGATAATATCTTCGACTTGAATGCCGCGGACTACGAGGGCATCCGCGACAAGCGAGCGATGGCATCGCCACGGGACTGCCTCGGCGCACATCAAAGCGCTGGGTTTCGTTTTGGCCAGCTTGATTGCACGTTGAAGCCCGGCTTCGAATTCTGTCGTTTGCATGTAGTCGGCGAAGCCTCGAAAACTTGCATTGTGCCAACCGAGGTTTTTCGAATCCGGGAGCGCCCGGCGCAATCCGCCAAGGGCTTTCAAGTGAACGTAGCCGACTCCGGCCTTGCGGAGCGCCGGCCCAAGTGTTTCGCGGTTAAACTGAGGATTGTGGCGCGACTTCGGAATCGAGCGAATGTCAATCACGCGGTGAACGCCGTTGGAACGAAGCAAAGCGATGAATTCTTCGAGCGGCCTTGTGGAATGTCCGATCGTGAAGACCGTGGATTTCACGCGTTTTTGATGCGCCTTTGGCATTCGTGAGGACATCATAGTAATGCCGGGCGGCTGCGCGGAGCGAGAATTCCTCTTCTGCAGGGGAAGGTGTCCGGCGATAATGCTTGCCGTCGAAGATTCGGGCGGCCGAGAAGCGCGATCTGGGGGATACGCGGTGGAAGTCAGCACACTTTTTTGGGACAACGGCGGCGTGATTCTCACAAACGGGTGGGACCGCCCGGCCCGCCAAAAAGCGGTAAAAAGTTTTGACCTCGACTGGGCTGAGTTCGAGGATCGCCACGAACTCGTCCTCAACGCGTTCGAGACGGGAAAAATGACGCTCGACGAATATCTTCGCCGCGTGGTTTTCTATCGCGAGCGCCCCTTCACCCCGGAGCAGTTCAAAGCTTTCATTTTTGACCAATCACAACCGTTCCCCGAATCGCTCGCATTCCTCGGAGCGCTCGCGCGCACGAGACGCTACCTGCTTGCGTCGCTCAACAACGAGTCGCGCGAAATCAACGAGTACCGCATCGACAAATTCAAGCTGCGCGATTATTTCGAGGGATTTTTTTGCTCCTGCTACCTGGGCATTCGCAAGCCCGACGCGGGAATTTACACGCTCGCCCTGCAAATCACGCATCGCGCCCCGGAGGAATGCGTCTTCATTGACGACCGCGGACTGAACCTAGAGTGCGCCCGCGAAATGGGCATGCATGCAATTCAATTTCAAAGTGTCGCACAGCTTCAGAGCGAACTCGCGCGCCTGGGCGTGACCACCAACGCGAATTCATAAGGAGAAAAGCAAATGGAACTCGGAATGATTGGTCTGGGAAAAATGGGCGCGTTCATGACGGAGCGGCTGGTTCGCGGCGGCCATCGCGTGGTGGGGCTCGACCGCGATGCGGCGGCTGTGCAGCGAGTGGTGGACAAAGGGGCCGCGGGCGCCGACTCGCTCGAAAAGTTGATTGGCCAGCTCAAGGCTCCTCGCGCGGTCTGGCTGATGGTTCCCGCGGGCGCGCCGGTGGATCAGACGATTGACCAACTCGTATCGCTGCTCGCGCCGGGCGACACGATCATCGACGGCGGAAATTCCTACTATAAGGATTCCGTCCGCCGCGCCGCGGCGCTTGCGCCCAAGAAGATTAATTTTGTGGATTGTGGGACCAGCGGCGGCGTCTGGGGGCTCACCGAGGGTTACAGCATGATGGTCGGCGGCGATGCGGACGTCGTAAAACGCCTCTCGCCGATATTCGAAACCCTTGCGCCCGGCCCGCAGAAAGGCTGGGGCCGCGTCGGTCCCGCTGGTTCCGGGCACTACGTGAAGATGGTTCACAATGGCATCGAGTACGGAATCATGCAGGCCTATGCCGAAGGGCTGGACCTGCTGCGACACAAAAAGGAATTCGGGCTCGACCTGTTGCAGATTGGAAAAATCTGGCAATTCGGCAGCGTGATTCGATCCTGGCTGCTGGACCTCACGGTTGACGCACTGTCGAAAAATCCCACGCTTGAAGGTGTCGGCGCGTACGTCACCGACTCGGGCGAAGGCCGCTGGACCGCCATGGAAGGGATTGATCTCGGCGTCCCACTGCCGGTGATTTCGGGATCGCTGGATGCGCGGTTTCGTTCGCAGGATACGGAACCGTTTGCCAACAAGCTACTCGCGATGATGCGCCATGAATTCGGCGGACATGCCGTGCAGAGCACCGACAAAAAGTAAGTGCCGTCCGGGCGCCGGGCGGGTCCGCGACGGCGAACGCAAAAGGCGCGCCTGAGACGCGCGGCTACGAGGCGGAAAATTACAAAGAAATAGGACTGAAGCTCATCATGCAAATGGACACGCGAGTTTTCCCGGATATCGATGCGTTGAGCCGCGCGGCGGCGGATGAATCGTTTGGAATCATGAAGGAGGCAGTCGCACAACGCGGGCGCTTCGCGATCGCGCTTGCCGGTGGCCACACGCCCGCGGAGATGTACTCGCTCTGGGCGCGCGACAAAAAGTACGACCTGCAGACTCCCTGGGATCGCGTGCACCTTTTCTGGGGCGACGAACGATACGTTCCCCAAACCGATCCGCTCAGCAATTACCGCATGACGAAAGAAACGCTTCTCGCACAGGTTCCGATTCCGCCAGCGAACGTTCATCCGATGCCGACCGAAATCGCACCTCCGGACAAAGCCGCTGCCGCATACGAAGAGGACATGCGCCAGTTTTTCGGCCAGGCGCCGCCGGAATTTGACTTGCAGCTACTTGGGCTGGGTGTGGAGGGCCATACCGCATCGCTTTTTCCCGGCTCGCCCGTGCTGGATGAGAAGAAGGCCTGGGTCGCGGCCGTCACGGCGCCGGCCAACCCTCCGCTGAGGCTAACGCTTACGCCAGTCGTCCTAAACCGTGCGAGGAACACGTTTTTCCTGGTCGCGGGCGCAAACAAGCGCGAAATTTTGGCTGCTCTCCGCGCCGAGCCCGATGGAAAGCTGAGCCAATACCCGGCGGGGAGAATCCGTCCCTCCGGCAGGGTTCTCTGGTTCCTCGACCAGCTCGCCGCAGGCTGAAAAATCAACAGTTTCCTGAAACTTGGGGCCCACCACAGCGTCAAATGGATTACCGAGTGAGACGTGAAATTCCAGATGGTTGGCAGTGTGTTCCGATTAGAATTGTTTCGATATTGGGAAAGTTTGTAACCTTTCTGGAAGCTAGGAGTAAGTGATTAGAGAGGGGTAACATATCCGGAGCCAGGGAAACCATTGCCGATGAACCGAATTCGCACTCATGTTGCCATGCTAGCTTTGCCGATTGCCGCCGCTTTCTACGTTTCCGGATGCACCACGCAATCGGCGCAGATTCCGCCAATGTCTGCCGTGCCAGTTTCGGTGGCCAAAGCCGTACAAAAGACCGTCCCGATCGACCTTACCGCCATAGGCTCGGCCGAGGCGTATTCCACCGTTTCGATCAAGGCGCAGGTGAATGCCGTGCTTGAGCAGGTTCATTTCAAGCAGGGCGATTTCGTCAAGAAAGGCGACCTGCTTTTCACGCTGGATGCGCGGCCATTCCAGGCGGCACTGGAGCAGGCCGAAGCCACGCTTGCCCGCGACAAAGCGCAATTGGAGCTCGACCACCTGGAAGCTCAGCGCTATCAAAAGCTTTTTGAGGCCGGCGTCACGGCACGCGAACAATTCGACCAGCAACAGGCGAGCGAATCCGCGCAGGGCGCGCTCACCCACGCCGACGAAGCGGCCGTGGAGCAGGCGAAACTCATGCTCGAATACTGCACGATTTATTCGCCGGTAGACGGCCGCACCGGAGCTTTGCAGGTTTATCCGGGGAACATCGTGAAGCAGAACGATGTGCCGATCCTGATCGTCATCAACCAAGTGAGCCCGATCTTTTTGGATTTCTCGATCCCTGAGCAATACCTGGCCGTGGTGAAGAAGTATATGGAAGGCGGTCATTTGCAGGTGGAAGCCACGCCGTATGGGGATCCAAAAGCCGAAACGGGCGTACTTACGTTCATTGACAACACAGTGGACAACACGACCGGCACAATAAAATTGAAGGGGACTTTCGCAAATGGCGACCACCGGCTTTGGCCGGGACAGTTTTCCAACGTCTCGCTCCGCCTATCGGAAGAAGAGAACGCCACTGTTGTTCCTTCGCAGGCAGTGCAGACCGGCCAGACCGGCGATTTCGTTTTCGTCGTGAAGTCCGATTTGTCCGCTGAATCGCGCCCCGTGAAAGTGGCGCGCACGATTGGCGGGGAATCCGTGATTTCGCAGGGCATCCAGCCCGGAGAAACCGTGGTCACGGATGGACAGCTCCGATTACTTCCGGGCATCAAGGTGCAGGTGAAGCCGACGCAGGCAGCGGGGAGCTAGGGAATCGCGATGAACATCGTCGAACCGTTCATTCGGCGTCCGGTGATGACCATCCTGGTGATGTTCGCCATCCTTTTGTTCGGGACGCTGGGTTACCGCTCGCTCGCCGTCAACGACCTCCCCAACGTGGATTATCCGACGATCCTGGTCAGCGCAGGTTTGCCCGGCGCGAACCCCGACACGATGGCCTCTGCCGTCGCTACGCCGCTCGAAAAGCAATTTTCCACGATTGCCGGCATTGACTCGATGACTTCGGCAAGTTCGCTGGGTGGAACGCAAATCACTCTGCAATTCGACTTGAGCCGCAACATTGATGCGGCGGCGCAGGATGTGCAGGCCGCCATCGCGCGCGCCGCTCCGCAATTACCGCCCACGATGCCGACTCCGCCGACGTACAACAAAGTGAATCCCGCGGACTCGCCGGTGATGTATCTGGCACTCGGCTCGAAAACGCTCCCCCTCTACACGGTGGACAAATACGCGGAAACATTGCTCGCGCAGCGCATTTCGATGGTGAAGGGCGTCGCGCAGGTTCAGGTGTACGGTTCGCAGAAATACGCGGTGCGCATCGAGCTTGATCCCCAGGCGCTGGCCACACGGCAAATTGGAATCGATCAGGTGGAGACTGCCGTTCAGAACTCGAATGTGAATCTCCCCGTTGGCACGCTGTACGGCGCTCATCAGGCGTTCACGCTTGAGGCCAATGGACAGCTTACGCGCGCTTCGCTGTATCGCCCGCTGATCGTGGCCTATAGCAACGGCTCACCCGTGCGCCTGGAAGACCTGGGCAGCGTGACGGACAGCGTGCAGAACGACAAGATTACGAACTGGTGGAACGGCACGAAATCGGTGGTACTCGCCGTGCAGCGGCAGCCGGGAACGAATACGGTCGAAGTAGTGGACGCGATCAAGCAGCTGCTGCCGCAGTTTCGCGACATCATCCCTCCCTCCATCGAAATGCGCATCTTGTATGACAAAGCCGTCTCGATCCGCGAATCGGTGAACGACGTAAAATTCACACTTCTCCTCGCGGTCTGCCTCGTGGTTATGGTGATTTTTCTTTTCCTGCGCAACCTTTCGGCAACGTTGATTCCCAGCATCGCCCTGCCGATGTCCATCGTCGGGACATTCGCCGTGATGTACGAACTGAACTACACGATTGACAACCTCTCGCTGATGGCGCTGACGCTTTCCGTCGGATTTGTGGTGGACGATGCGATTGTGATGCTGGAAAACATCGTGCGCCATATGGAGATGGGCGAGGGGGTGATGGAGGCGGCGCTGAGCGGCTCGCGGGAGATTGGATTCACGATTCTCTCGATGACGCTTTCTCTCGCAGCTGTGTTCATTCCCGTTCTGTTCCTGGGCGGAATCGTGGGGCGGCTGCTGCACGAATTTTCTGTGGTCATCATCATGGCAATTCTGGTTTCCGGATTTGTTTCCCTGACTCTGACGCCGATGCTGTGCAGCCGCTTTTTACGCACGCAGCACGAGCGGCAGCACGGACGCATGTACATGTTGCTGGAGCGTTTCTTCGACCGGCTCCTGAGGAAATACGACGTCACGCTGCAGTGGGCTTTGCGCCACCGCGTATTCGTGATGGGAATTTCCGCAGTGATTCTTTTCGTCACCTGTTGGCAGTTTTACGTGATTCCCAAGGGTTTCTTGCCGGAAGTGGACGCGGGGCAGATTTTCTGTTTTACGGAGGCGCAACAGGGAATTTCGTTTGATTCGATGGTCGCGCACCAGCAATTATTGAATCAGGTGGCGATGGACGATCCCAACCGGCTGGACTTTTTTTCGAGCGTGGGTATTGCCGGCGCCGCGGGAGCCAGCAACAACGGGATATTGTTCCTTCACCTGAAGAATCCCAAGGAGCGTCCGAAGATTCCCAGCCAGGCCGTCGCGAACCTGGAAATGAAATATCACGATACGCCGGTTCTTGGGTCATTTTTCCGGGCCATCGAACCGCTCTTCGCGCATCATCCGGATGTGAATGAAGTGATGGCGGAATTGCGGCCGAAATTCGGGGCGATAACCGGCATCAATGTGTACATGCAAAATCCGCCGCCCATCCGGATCGGGGGGCAGCTGACCAAGAGCTTGTACCAATTGACGCTGCAAAGTCCGGACACGGATGAGCTCTATGCCGCCATCAACCCGTTTTTGGCGAAGATGGCCGCGCTGCCGGGACTGCAGGACGTGACGAGCGACTTGCTCATCAAGAATCCGCAGGTTTTCGTGAACATCGATCGCGACAAGGCTTCCGCACTGGGCGTGAATGCGCAGCAGGTCGAAGACGCGCTCTACACGGCATACGGGCAGCGGCAAGTCTCCACCATCTATGCACCCAACGACGAATATTGGGTGGTGATGGAACTGGAGGACAAATACCAGCGCGATCCTGCGGCGCTCTCGCTTCTCTATATCCGCTCGAGCAACGGCACACTGATTCCGTTGAATGCAGTCGCGAGCCTGACTCCGACGCTTGGCCCGCTCACCGTCAATCATCTGGGGCAGCTTCCCGCCGTTACGCTTTCTTTCAATTTGAAGCCGGGCGCGGCCATCGGCGACGCGGTGAACGAAATCAATCAGTTGATTCGCACCGACCTGCCCGCGACGGTGAGTTCGCAATTCCAGGGTTCCGCACAGGCATTCGAATCTTCATTTGCCGGGCTGGGAATGCTGCTGGTGCTGGCGATCCTGGTGATTTACATCGTTCTCGGAATTTTGTACGAGAGCTTCATTCATCCGATCACGATTCTTTCCGGGCTGCCCTCGGCGGCGTTCGGCGCGCTGCTCACGCTGCAGATTTTTGGCTTGAGCCTGGACCTGTACGCCTTCGTCGGCGTGATCATGCTGATCGGGATCGTGAAAAAGAACGCCATCATGATGGTTGATTTCGCGATCGCGCGAGAACGCGACGGCCGCAAATCCGCTCAGGAAGCGATCTATGAAGGGTCGCTTGTTCGCTTCCGGCCGATCATGATGACGACTATGGCCGCTCTGATGGGCACGCTGCCAATCGCGGTCGGCTCGGGGATGGGAGCGGACTCTCGGCGCCCGCTGGGGCTTGCGGTAGTTGGCGGGCTTCTTTTTTCTCAGCTGGTAACACTTTATTTGACGCCGGTTTTCTACACGTATATGGATGCGTTCCAGGATTTTCTGGGTCGCCGCTCCGGGAAAACGGATCGAACCGGGAATCGCCGCCTTGCCGACAGCTCCGCTTCAGCAGACTAAAATTTGCGGAAAATTCAGTTCGCCAATTTCCGCTTGAGTGATTTGCTGTCCTTTCGCTCGATGTCCCAACGTACAGGATTTACCTGTCACTGCGTACCATTGACCCTCCATACGCGCGCTCCTAACATCAGCAAAGGCGCGCACTGCGCCGCGGAATGTGGGTGCGAGTAACCCCGTGTTTCGAAGTGATTTCGCGGGGAGAGTTCAGGATGGCGTTCGGCGAAGACCTGCCCAGAGACATCCGAATGAGGCGTAAACGGCGTGGACTGCGGATGAATTCCCACGTCCCGGTGGCAATCGAATGGAATGGCAGAGCCGGGCCGGCCCATTTCGAATCCGGATTCACACGCGTCGTGAATGGGTACGGGTGTCTTCTGGTGAGTCCAAAGGAAATTGACGTGCAACAGAAAGTCAAGCTGACAAATCTTTCTTCGCGCGAGGCGGTGAGCGGGGTGGTGGTGTGGAAGGGCGACCGGCAGGCGGATGGGTGGGAATTGGGAGTCGAGCTCGTTTCGCCGGAGATGGGATTTTGGGGCATTGATTTCTGAAATGGGGTGGGGGCCAATGAAACTAAACACGTTGAGAATTAGGCAGACGAAATCGTCCAATACTGCCGGCAAAGCCGCCTACGCTCCTGCGCCAGTGCGCGCGGGGCAAACGGTGAGCCGTGGATCATTGCCTGCAGCCGGGAAGCACAAGTTTGCCGAAGATGACAAGCGGCGCAGCCAGCGCGTGTTGCTCCGCGTCCGCGCGAATATATTTGTTGCGATTAACGGCAAGCCGACCGCGTTTGAAGTGATAACGCTCAGTGTGAATCACCAAGGCGCGCTGGTGGTGATGGACCAAAGCCTGCCGCCGGAAACCCGACTGGTGCTCGAACACGCGGGGACGAAAGAAAGAGTTGCCTGCAAGGTAGCGCGCGTGTCCCGCGAGATGCCTGGAGGGTTTCAAGTTCCCATCGAATTCGATTCGCCGTCGCCCGATTTCTGGCGAATCTCTTTTCCGACTTCCGACTGGCACGCAGAGGACGTGTAAGACAACGCGGAAGGGCCTCGCCGCAAGCCCCCGGATGATCAGGCGAATGGAAGGCTGCGAAGATCGAGATTCCCACCCGAAAGAATCACGCCGACTTTTTTCCCCGCTGCGCCCATTTTTTTCGCCAGGGCCGGCGCCAGCGATACCGCGCCGGAGGGCTCCACCACAATCTTCATTCGCTCCCACAGCAGCTGCATCGCCGCGATAATCTCTTCCTCTGAAACAAGCACGATTTCGTCTACACGCTCCCGAAGAATCGAAAACGTGAGCGGGCAAAGCGTGGCACGCAGGCCGTCCGCCATCGTTTGAAGCGCCGATGCCGGCTCGATTATTCCGGAGGCGAGCGAACGGAAGGCATCGTCCGCGTTGCGCGGCTCGCCACCCATCACGCGAATGCCGGGCCGCAGGCTTTTTGCCGCGATGGCAGTGCCGCTAAGAAGGCCGCCGCCGCTTACCGGCGCGATAACGATGTCGAGGTCCGGCACTTCTTCCAGCAATTCGAGCGCTGCCGTCCCTTGCCCCGCTATTACACGCGCGTCGTTGTATGGATGGACGAGGTGAGCTCCCGTGCGCCGCATCAGTTCGGCGGAGGTAGCCTCGCGCGATGCCATAGTCGGCTCGCATTCCGTAATGTTGCCACCGTAAGCCTGGACTGCTTTTTTCTTCACCGCGGAAGAATTCGACGGCATCACGATCCAGGCGGGAATGCCCCGCCAGCGCGCCGCCAGGGAAAGCGCGGCGGCATGATTGCCGGACGATGGCGCGACAACGCCATGTTTCGCTTCTTCTTCGGTCAGCGAAAAAACTGCGTTCGTGGCGCCGCGAATCTTGAAGGAACCAGTCTTCTGCAAATTTTCGCACTTAAAAAAAAGCTTTGCGCCTGCAATTTCATCGAGCGATTCCGAAGTCAGGACGGGGGTGCGGTGAATGCGCGCGGCGATACGCTCGCGCGCCTCGCGAATCGCATGCAAATCAATTTCGGTTTTGAGGGATGGAGTGGTCACGTAAGGCGTCCTGATGCATTATGGCACAGCTTTTTTCGCGAATTGGCACATCCGCGTGCGGATTTCCCGCATGGCTAAAGAAATCTAATATTAAAAGTATTGACTCGTTCTATGGCTGGTGCCACTCTGAAAAAACCCCTTCCGGAAGTAAATCCACAGAAAACATACACGGCCCTCAGGAGGTCTCCATGTCAGGTAGAGAACGTCGCATTTCCCCACGAAAGAATTGCATTGTCCCTGTTCGATTCCGAATTTTGGCTAACGGGAGGTTTGCCGCGGCGGTGGCTGCAGCCGACGAATTCGAATCTCCGGCATTGAGGAACACGAGCGCCTTGGGCGCAGCAACCGGCGAGACCGTGAATCTTTCCTCAACCGGAATAGGATTCCGCTCGCGCCACAGCGTAAGTGTCGGCCAGCCCATTGAAGTGTACCTGACGCTGCCGCGGGAATTGACGGGGCGAAGCCCGGAGGAAGTGTGCTGCAAAGCCCGGGTAGTTCACGTGGAGGATCATGCCGATCACCAGGGGCTGACGGGTATGGGCGCATCCATCGAGCGATTCGATCCGGTGAATTCCTCGAGGAATTGGGCGAACTAGCAAGGCGGAGCAATCAAATCAACCGCGAGCCGCGCCGCGAATCGAGACACTGCCAGCTTTACTTTGTCGTTTGAGCGTGCGTGCGGAACGTGATTTTCGAAACTGCCACGTTTTCGAATTGGTCGGCAATTCGCACGGCGATCGTGTGCTCGCCCTCCAGTAGCCCGGAAACCTGAAACGAGTATTTCTCTTTGGGTGCGTCGGAGAGCAATCCATCGGGGAAGACGACCTGCCAATCGCCGGCGTCCACGCTGTACTCCGCGTGCGCGATCGATCCGGACGCGCTTGTTGCCTCAAAGCCCACAATCACTCCGGAGCCGCCATCAAGCGGTTTCGTTTGCAATGGACCGATTGCCGGAGGGGTGTTGGCGATCACGAAGCGATCGCTTTCGCGCTCCGTTCCCAATGCCTCAGCCGGTGGATTGGAAGGCGAATCGGAAGCCGCGATCTTCAGCTCGTAGGCGCCGTCCGGCATCGAGGTGGTATCCCACGAATAAAATTTCTGAGTGACCTTATCTTTCAGGACGCGCCAGTTTTTTTCGCCTTCACCGCGATAATAAATCGTGAAGGCTAGATCGTCGTCATTATCGTCGTGCGCGCTCCAGAGGACGCTTTGATAGCCGCGCTCCTCGAAGCCTTGCGGCGGCACTTCAATCTTCGGGGCCTTTATCGAATTGTCTGTAATCATGACGCCGGTTGCCTGGAAGCCAGGTCCCGCTCCGGCATGCTGCGGCATCCGAAGCTGGACGGGTTGGGCGTTGCCAGGGCCACCCGGCTGGCCGGGGAAGCCCTGGACGCGAATCCCGGGGTCCTGCAACGCGACGTCGTCAATGACGGGAGCAACGTTCTTCGGCTGGTAGGCCAGATTCACCCAGGAAATACTGGGCGCGCCGCCGCTGTCCGTGTCGAGGAAAACGGCCTTCCACTGGGCGAATCGCGCGGGCGGGCAACTCACACTTTCTCCGGCGGCGTTTTTGTACGGCCCTGCCCACGCGCTCCAGTTTTTTTCCGGACTGGACGTATTGCCCGATCGAACGTAAAACGCCACTTTGCCTGTCGTGGCGCCATTCTCACCCCACCAAGTGAGGCGGCCCCAGTGCGAAAAAATTCTTGCGTCAAATGTGTCCGATTCGAAGCTGCCGTTCGGTTCAAAACCTGGCCCGAGCTCGAAAATTTTTCCGGGATTGGCGGTGGCCACAAAAAGTTTGCCGCCCGGACCCGTGACAAAGCTAGTGACTTGAGCCGAAGCCGTTTTCGCGACGCTCGAATAAACGGTGTCGCTCTCGAGTTCGATTACTTCGCCTTTGTCGCCCGTTCCCAGCAGGACTTTTCCGCCAGCGGAAAGTCCCATCGCGAACACGAGGTCTTCGCGCGAATTCCACAACGTTTCGGGGGAGCCGTCCGGCGCAATTTTCACAATCGTCGCGCCGCCCCCGCCTGAAGCAGTAATAAATGGATATTGGCCAAGCGGCTGGACTACGGCATTGGGCGTCTGCGTAACGCTGAGGATTTGTGGATTGATGGAAATCTGCGGCGGCATCGGGTTCAGGTTCTGGCCCGGCTGCGGGCCACCTTGTGCTCGCGGCTTGTCTCCGATGGATGAGGCGAAAACATTCCCATTTGCATCTTCCAACAGGGAAGTGACCTCTTTCTTGTCCGTTTCGTAAATCACGAATGTGGCGCCGGCGCTGGGTGTCGGCTGCCCCGCTTTTCTTACGACATCCACGCGAACAATCAAACCGTCCGGCTCAGTGCCCACGAGCAAGTTTCCTTTGGCGTCGAAGGCCAACGACCGGGCGTGGCGCTCTTCGCTGCTGTAGAAAGATTGTCCTTTTCCGTCTGGCCCCACGGCAAACACTTCTCCCTTGTCGCCCGTGGCCACAAAAAGCGTGCCCTGGGAGTCCAGGGCGAGTGCCCAGATGTATTTTGTTTTCGGTTCGAAGAAGACGCTTTTCTGGCCGTCCGGCGTCACTTTGTAGACTTTTCCATCCGGCGAAGTGCCGACGAAGAGATTGTCCTTCGAATCGAGCACAATTGATTGCGCCGCAAGTTCCGAGGATTCGAAAACAGTAGCCGGCTTACCCGCTTCATCGAATCGAAGCACTTTGGCATCAGGCCCACCCGCGGCGTAAAGGCGGCCGTGCGAATCGAATCTCAATTGCCAGAGATAAGCCAAGTCGGGATCGGCGAAGGAAACGAATCGTGGTGCGGGCATTAACTTTCCGTCGCTGCGGATCGCCACTCCCTTGGCAGTCCCGCGTTCGAATTCGGTGAAGTCGGTCTGCCGCCAGCCGCGCGTGTGTTCCGCGCGAACGAGCACGGGCGCCAATATTCCCGCTGCCAGCAGGCACACCAGAATGGTTCGCCGTGTCATCGTTCGGAATCTCCTTTGGGGACGTACCTTACTTCACCGTTATCGTCAGCCGGTGCTCGCCCGCAATTACCTGGTGCATATCCACGGACCATTCGCCCGCGGTGGATTGATAGAGCACGCGCGTGCCGCCTGGATTCTGCCGTTGATCGAGGACATTGATTTCGGATGCGGGCGCGTTCGGCATTTCCTTATCTTCCACCAGCAGCGTAGGAGTGGATTGCAGAAGAGTGGCGTACAGGTGGTCGTTGTGGTGCTCGCGATTCATCAGCATGATCATCTCTTCCAGGCCCTGGAGCTGGGCCTGCGAATTGGACCCCACATACTGGACGTTGCGATTCAGCGCTTCCGCGTCGCTCACCAGGAGTTGCAGCGTCCCATGCTGCGCCTGCGCTGGAATTGTAATTGGGATTTCCTGTATGAACGGCGCGCCACGATAAGGGCGCATGAGGACCTTCACGGAAACCGTCTCACCGGGCGAAACTTCGCTTTTCTCAACCCATGCGCCATCAATGGTCGCCCAGCGGCGCTCGGCCAGTTGCGTTACATGCAGGTTGATTTGCTCCACCTGCGGGAGTTCGTAGGGATTCGAATAAATCTCCATAAAGGCTCTCTGCACTTCGGTGGCGACGAAGAATCCGCCCGGCACGGGTTGCTCAGAAGGCGCGAAAAGATCGCTCAGATGCACGGCCGTGTGACCCTTCATCTGGATGTCGCCATCCAACTGCAGCGTGAAACCTTCCCCGTACGCGGTGTTGCCGATAATTCCGTTAAATGCGGCAATCGCCACAAGCTGCGGCGTAAGTTGCGGGCTTTCCATCACCTCAAAATGAAATTTCTTCTCCGTCGCGGGCGTGGTGAGCGTCACATCCACAGGAATCATGGGTGGCCCCGCTCCCAGCTTGCCAGCGACGGCCGTGGTGCGGTCTTGCGTCAATGTGCCGATCACGCCGCCGGTTGAAATGATTTTGGTCGAGCTCAGTGCCGAAGCGAGCGTCATCACCACATGCGCG
>Ga0070765_100001375_pt1 | contig 14883 bp, 9 predicted proteins | sample HubBroMetageWFT5_FD_71516 | JGI IMG/M metagenome (GOLD analysis project Ga0070765, IMG submission 71516) | Warmed and freeze-thawed soil microbial communities from the Hubbard Brook experimental Forest, New Hampshire - Hubbard Brook CCASE Soil... | ecosystem: Environmental > Terrestrial > Soil... | reverse complement strand
CTTGCCCCGCGCCTGATTCTAGCCCAGCTTGACCTGAATCAAGGGAAACCCGAAAGAGCCATCGCCACTCTTGAAAATGCCGTGGAGCGCAAACCGCAGACCGTCGAACCATACGTGCTTCGTGCACTGGCTCTAGCGCAGGAGGGACAGTACGCCGAGGCGGAACGGGATACGCTTCCTTTGATTGATGAGTTCCCTCAGCCAGCTGCCAGGGCGATTACCTATCGCACGCTTGCGTGGGCGAAGTTCCACCAGAAGCGTTACGAAGAAGCTCACAATCTGGCAAAAGAATCTCTTAAATATGATTCCACGTCGCAGGAGGGCCTTTATTTGCTGGGGGCTTCAGAGATCGCGCTAGAAAAAGCCAATGTTGGCCTGGCCGAAGTGCAGAGTTACGTGGCCGCCAATCCTAAAGTAGCCTCCAGTTACGAGACGCTAGGGCAACTTCAGGCCATCGCCAGCCACCCTGCTGACGCGGAGCGATCTCTTCAAAAGGCGCTTGAAATAGATCCTAAGCTCGTCAGTGCACAGTTACTTTTGACTGATATTGAAATAACGCAAGGAAAAACTCAGCAGGCGATAGACACGTTGACCAAGCTCGCGCAAGCCGAGCCTAACCTGGCTGAAGTTCAGGTGCGGCTGGGCCAAGTATCGGAGTCGACCGAGGACTGGGAATCCGCCAAAAAGTATTATTCCAGAGCACTCGACTTGGAGCCCGGAAACCTGGTAGCAGAGAACAATCTTGCTTGGGTGGCCTCCGAACATGGCGGCAATATTGATTTGGCGCTGAAATTAGCGTCCGATGCGTCGAGAGCTCGCCCAGACGATCCGAACATCTCCGACACACTCGCGTGGATTCTGGTGAAAAAGAAGGATTACGACGGAGCGATTCGCTTACTGCGAAACTCTGTGCAGAAAGATCCCAAGAATGCGTCGTACAATTATCACTTAGGCGTCGCATATTATAGAAATGGCGAGAAACGCGAAGCGGAACAGGCTTTGCAGGTGGCACTGAAGCTTGAGCCCAATTTCGGGAATGCAGCAGACGCGAAGCAGATATTAGAGGCTTTGAACAAATAACCATTCGGCACTTTGGAGTTAGAGAGACCACAGCGTGAGGGAACGATGAAAGATTTCGAAGAAGGCGTGAATCTGTCCGGGCTGGAATACTATGGCTTTCGAGACTACCTGCGGATGTTTAAGCGCCGCAAGTGGTTCGCGATTATCACAGTATTTTCCGTCGCATTGGCAACCGCTGCGGTGGCCTACCTCATACCAAATTCCTATAAGGCCACGACCGTAATTCTGGTAGATCCCCAGAAGGTACCTGATTATTACGTGAACTCGACGGTCACGATCAGCGTCGTGGACCGGCTGGCCACGCTGCGTCAACAGATTCTTTCCGAGACCCGGCTGACGCAAGTCATTGAAGAGATGGGACTCTATAAAGATCTGAAGAAGAAGGAGCCGCAGGAAGAGCTGGTGAAGAGGATGCAGAAAGATATTGTTGTGGAACTCGCGCCAACCGGTCACCCAGAGAAATCGCTTGGGGCCTTCAGCGTTTCTTATCTCAATCCGAATCCTGCTGTTGCCGCTCAGGTTACCAATCGACTAGCTTCTTTATTCATCGAGGAAAATATTAAGGATCGCGAGCAGTCGGTCGAGGGGACCGCGGATTTCCTAACCAAGGAACTCGAGGATGCTCACAAAGACCTCACCGAAAAGGAAGCGCAGATCACCGCGCTAAAGACCAAGAACGTCGGAGAACTTCCTGAATCTGAGGGAACACAGGTACAAGCGCTTAACTCTTTACAGATCGAGCTGCAGGGAGAAAGAGAGGCAGTCAATCAAGCGCACCAGCAAAAGGTCTATCTGGAGTCACTGCTGGGTGACAACCCATCGGTGGTGAATCTGGATGCGGATGAAACCCCTGAGCTGGCTTTGATGCAGAGCCAACTCGCTCAACAGGAAAGCGAACTAGACACACTGCGCAAGAGATATGGCCCTGGTTATCCCGAGGTAGTCAAGAAGAACGCTGAGATTAAGGATCTACAGAGTCGCATGGCGAATGCCGAAAAGGAGAATGCAGCGCGGCCGAAGGTTAAGCCAACTCCTGTCAAAAGCCGAAATCCGGTCGTGGAAAGCCAACTGTCGAGGCTTGATGACGAGATCCGGCAGCACGAAAAGAGACAGCACGATATCGAGCAGCAGATCACCGTCCGTCAAGCTCAGCTTGAGCGCATTCCAATATTCCAGCAGCAAATAAGCGCGGTGATGCGCGATTACCAGGCTGCCCAAGATCATTATAAATATCTGCTCGAGCGCAAGTTTTCCGCAGATATGGCGTCGGATTTGGAAACTCGGCAAAAAGGGGAACGCTTCGAGGTTCTTGATGCGGCCCAGGTGCCCGACAAACCGGACACCCCGAACCGCCCGCTCATTAATGGGATAGGCCTACTCGGCGGCTTGATGGTTGCTTTCGTCGGCGCTCTGGCGCTTGAAATTCTGGATCCTTCGGTGAAGACAGAGCGCGAAGTGATAAATGAACTGCAAGCGCCAATCTTTGGTGAAATTCCTTGGTTACCGACTAGGGCGGAAAATCGGCGGAAGTTGCGACGCACAATGGCTGCATTGGCAGGCACGGCGATGCTCGTGACGGCATATGCACTCGTGGTGATTTTGACATGGCGCTAACCGGCGAATCACTGGGAGGCGGCAAGAGACTTCTAGGGAATCCTATGGACCCTCAATCAAAACCGACACTTACGTCCCCGAAAGACAATGGTGGCGGCAAGGATGGGACCTCGCGTGTGAGTCCGGCAAGTCCTTCGACGGGCCCACGTTTTGAAGCTAATTTCCCTCTGGTGGTTGATCCTAGTCATATCGAAGCGGCACAGGCGTTTAGCATACTCAGATCGCGCTTGCTCGGTTTGAACAAAAAGGCTGGAATCCGGTCAGTAATCATCACGAGTTCTGATGTTGGCGACGGAAAGACAATGGTTGCCACCAATCTAGCTCTGAGTCTTGGCGAACTTGGAAGCAAACGCATTTTGTTGGTCGACGGCGACCTTCGGGCCGGTTCTGCCACGCGGATCCTGAAAATGAATCACTTGCCAGGCATGGGCGATTTCCTGCAAGGAAAGCGGCAGTTTGATTCTGTGATCCACCCAACTCAGTTTCCGAATCTTTCCGTCGCACCAACCGGACTTGTCCCCAAAAACACACTTCCGGCTATCTTGGAAGGTTCGCATTGGCCAGAGTTTATCGAGCAGGCTAAGCAAAAATTCGATCTCATTATCGTTGATACGGTGCCAGTTTCTGCTCCAGTGGCGGATTTGGAGCTTTTGTTGGCTCCTTGCGAGGGCTACCTATTAGTCGTTCACATGCGCCAGACGCGACGACTGAGCCTTAAACGCGTGAGCGCACGTCTCGATGCCAAGAAATGCCTGGGCGTCATTTTGAACAATGATGACGAACTCTACGATTACGCCCACGAATATTATTACGTGCGCCCCAAAAATCCCAAGTGATCACTCGGGCCGTGCGACACAGCAGGAATATTCCGGCCAATACGGAGTTAAGTTAATTCGGCCCGGAATTGGCCACGCCGCTTCGGCAGACCGGGCGGTCGAGCGAGTCCGGATATTCGCAGGAAACGCGCATGATAGTTTCTACGGACTTAGTTTGAATATTCCGAGATGGGAGAGAAACAGCTTCGGATGTGCTCTGGGACATCCGTCGGCCCATTCATTTCGACAAGGGATAACTGCAACTATCGACCATGCGCGTCCTGTTCCTAGCCCATCGACTGCCATACCCGCCAACCAAAGGCGACAAGATCCGCTCGTTCTGGGAACTTCGACACCTTTCCGCTCACCACGAAGTGGATTTGTTCTGCTTCTACGATGACTCAGAGGATGAAAAATTCCTGCAACCTACCCGCGAATTTTGCACAAACCTGTACGCCGAAAAGCTGCCTTGGGCGCGAAGCCGCTTTCAGTCTTTACTGGCGCTTCTGCGAGGCAAGGCATTCACGCCTGCCTACTTCTATTCGCGCACAATGAATTCCAAAGTAAGAGAGTCGATACGATCCCGAAATTACGATCTCATTTTTGTCTTCTGTTCATCCATGGTTCAATACGTGCCTTCGGATGTGCGCATCCCCCGAATACTTGACATGGTGGACGTCGATTCCGACAAGTGGGCGCAATACGATCGCGAGGGAAGAAGCGCCGTTCCTTGGGTCTGGAGATGGGAAGGTCGGCGACTGGCCGAAGTGGAATCCCGAGCCGTCGAAAGGTTTTCGGCGACCCTGGTCTGCACAGATGCGGAAGCCGCGGTATTGCAGCGCAACGGGCCAAGCTCGAAGGTCTTTGTTCTCGAAAACGAGCTTAATACTGACTACTTCGATCGCCAAAAGGTCGAAGTACCGAAGGACATCGCGGCCTGGCAACCCTATATCATTTTTACGGGGACGATGGACTATCTCCCAAATGTTGATGCGGTAATATTTTTTTGCAACAAAGTTTTCCCAAACCTAAAAAAAGCGGTGCCGAATCTGCACTTTGTGATTGCCGGACGCAATCCCGTACCGGAAGTGCGCCGTCTGTCGCAAGACTCTTCCATCCACGTTACCGGCAGCACGCCAGACATGCGGCCGTACCTGAAGGGCGCTCTAATGGCGGTAGCTCCTTTGCGCATTGCGCGTGGTGTGCAAAATAAGATCCTCGAAGCCCTTGCTATGGGCCTTCCAGTGGCTGCAAGCCGCAAGGCTGCGTCGGCTCTACCTGGCTTCTTGGCGACACATCTCCTGGTCGAGGATGATGCCGAGCGATTGGCAACGGCGCTGGCGCAGCTGTGCCTTCAACCCGCGAGACAGTTACCGACGGAAGTTCGGCAAATGCTCGCGGAGCGTCTGAGTGATCGCTTACTTACGGCGCGATTCGAGGCCATTATCACTGCCGCTTTGCGCGACGAGATAGACGAGCTTCCGGGTACGCTCGCGAATATCAACGCTGCAGGACTGACCCTACAGGGTTCTTTGCAAGGGCAAGGCAGCTAAAGAGAAGCGATGCCAATTTGCGGAATCGCAGTCACAGAACGGGGACAACCGATAGATTCGCAGACGGTCGATGCGATGACGTCTGCTCTCATGATGCAAGTGGGCCAGGACCGAAAACTCATCGCTGAAACGAAAATGGGGTTCGGTGCGACTTCGGCAAAGGACGCCGCAAGCATTTGGAGTTCACCTCAGCTAATCGTAACCAGCGATGCCGACCTTTACAATCAGGAAGAACTTCGCGCCCGTGTCAAGCTTTCTCCGAACGAAGGGAATCTTTCGTGCTTGCTCGGGCAACTTTATCTTGAATATGGTGAAGAATTTCTAGCAAAACTCCGCGGAGTTTTCGCCGTTTCTATTTTTGATCGGCGCTCCAGGCTTCTGATCCTGGCTACAGACCGGTTTGGCGTTAAGCCCCTCAGTTACAACGCGACCCCTACAACCGTAGTTTTTGCCTCGCAGCCACGCGGCATACTAGCTAGCGGAAGAGTTAAGAAGGGAGTGAATGCCATCGCACTGGTGAACTATCTTAACTTCACCGTTGTACCGGCGCCGCTGTCGGCGTTCGAGGGGATCGCGAAACTATCGCCCGCCACATATCTAGTTTGGAAGGAAGGAAATACCCACATCCGCCATTACTGGGACATGAAGTATCCAGAGGACGCTGAGGGCACCACGAAACATCTCGCTGCAGAACTTCTCGAGCGGATGGAAGAAACCGTGCGCGTAACTTCAAGTGACGTTCCCCTTCCTCGGTTGGGATGCTTCTTGAGTGGCGGGACGGACAGCAGCTCGGTTGTTGGGCTTCTCACCCGTGTGAAAAAGGGTCCTGTAGCGAGCCTCTCGATCGGATTTGCCGAAGAGCGATTCAACGAACTGGAATATGCCGAACTTGCTGCAAAACACTTTGGATCACAGCTCGTCGTATCCAGGCTGGGGCCGGAGGATGCCTTCCGGATCCTTCCGAAAATCGTTGCGCTCTACGATGAACCCTTCGCAAACTCCTCGGTGATCCCGACGTACCACTGTCAGATGCTGGCACGCGAACGGGGGATCGAGGTGATGCTTGCAGGGGATGGTGGCGACGAACTCTTCGGCGGCAACGAGCGCTACCAAACGCAGCAAGTGTACGAACTCTATAAGAAGATTCCGGGTTTGCTGCGACGCAGCTTGGTTGAACCAATTGCCTCTCAATTTCCTTTGAGCTCGCCTGGCATCGGGAGCAAACTCCGGCGTTACATTCAAACCTCAAATACCCCAAATCCCGAACGCTATTTCCGTTGGAATATGCTTCAGCACTTCCCGCCCCAAACGATTCTCGGATCGGCGTTGCCCTTCGGCAATGGTCACAGCGATCTACTGTCCATTCCGCGAGCTCACTATCACGCAGCGCCCGCGAACGCGGAAATGAATCGTCTGCTGTACATCGACGTTAAAATGACTCTCGGTGATAACGATCTGCCCAAAGTCATGCGCGCGGCCGAGCTTGCCGGTATCAACGTCCGCTTTCCATACATGGACCACTCTCTCGCGGAATTTTCGGGCCGGATCCCAGCAAATCTAAAGGTCAAGGGATTGGAAAAACGCTATCTATTCAAACAAGCCACTCGCGATTTACTTCCAAAGGCCATTCTCCAGAAAAAGAAACACGGCTTTGGGCTGCCCATCGGTATGTGGCTAAAGACCGATCCCAAGATGCGTGGAATGGCCGAAGAAGTCCTGCGCGATCCTGGAACCTACCAGCGCGGCTATTTCCAGCGAGACTTCATCGAGAAAACTTTCGCGTCCATGGATCAAGACAATACGCCCTACCACGGGGATATTCTGTGGCCGTTCCTGATGCTGGAACTTTGGCATCGGCACCACATCGAGGGAAACGTCACATGAACGTTCTCCTTCACGAAACGTGGGACGACGTCCGGAGTCTCTCCGGAGGGTGGAACGATCTCCTCACAGAGAGCGCCAGCAATACGATATTTCTCACCTGGGAATGGATCGAGGCGTGGTGGAAGAATTATGGCGCGAACCGACCTCTGTTCACCTTGAGCGCCTGGGAAGGCGACTCACTCGAAGGAGTGGCTCCCTTCTATATCGATCCGTTGTCACGCTGGGATGGCAAATGGAAATGCTTGAAGATCATTGGCGATGGCTCCCGAGATTCTGACTACCTGGATTGCATCGTTCGCCGCGGACGGGAGATTGAAGTCGTCAGATCTTTTGTCCAATTTTTGGAATCACACCGGAACCGCTGGGATTATTTGGAGTTTCATGGGACCCCGGAAGATTCGCCATGCCTCCAAGCTTTTACAAACCAGGCCGAGACTAGGTCCTGGAAATTCGCGTCGGAACCAATCCCCTGCGCCACCCTGCGGTTGCCTGAGAACTGGAACGATTACCTGAAGGAGCTCAAGCCGCGATTTCGCACGAAGGTTCGCTCCACATTGAACTATTTTGAGGGAAAGATAGGAGCGGTTCCCCTGCAATGTACGGAGCCGATGGAACTCGATCGATGGCTTCCGATTTTATTCGACCTACACACAAGGCGATGGCAGACAAAGAATCAACCGGGCGTCTTTCGCGACCTTGCAAAACAACATTTCTATCGCGATGTCTCCCAAGCTGCGCTGCGCCAAGGTTGGCTTGCGTTTCACCGGCTCGATTGGGCCGAGCGCGCGTTGGCCATGCAGTATGGCTTCCGGTACAACAACCGTTTTTTCCTGCTTCAGGAAGGCTACGACCCTGAGTTTGGCGCCCTGCGTCCAGGCATGGCCCTCCGTGGCTGGCTAATGCGCCACTGGATCGAGACTGGACTTTCGGAATACGACTTTCTTGCGGGCGCCGCGTCTTACAAGCTCGAGTGGGGCGGCCAAATAAAACAGAGCGTGCGCTTTTCGCTAGCCCCGATGAGACGGGCTGCCTGGGTCTCTTTTGGGGAGGCCCATGCGAAGCAGAAGACCAAGGAAGCTGCGCGCCTCCTGATTCCCAGAAGCTTTCTCGCCTGGCGACAGGAACGGAAAGATGGTGCAAGCCAGCCAAATCCGAAGCTAGGGCTTCCGACAAATGGCCATGGAGTCTCCATGAGCCGACGCGTGGCGGAGATTCTTTACACCACGCCAATCGGAAATTTAGGCCGCAGAATCGCATCGCGTTACGAACTCGATCCGGCACGCCGACTCCGGCGCCGCGAAATTCCGGTTTGCCAGATTTTCATCTTCCATCGCGTAAATGATGATTTCGATCCCTTCCTTCCCTCGGTCCCGGTCGAAGCATTCCGCAAACAGATGGAATTTTTGAAAAGGAATTTCCCGGTTGTGAGTCTCGACGAAATCGCCCGCGGTGCCTACCCTACCGACGGCGAGAAATACTGTGTCGCGGTTACCTTCGATGATGGTTACCGTGATAATTTCGTCTCTGCGTTCCCGGTACTCAAGAGATTGGGAATGCCAGCCTCCATTTTCCTCACGACCGGGTGCATCGAATCGGGCGAGATGCCTTGGTACGACCAAGTTTCCTGGGCTTTTAAATTGACCTCTCAGTTGCATGCCTCGCTGAGTCCGCTCGGGGGCCCCGACCTTCCGCTCGATGGGCGCGCCCAGCGGCTTCAAGCGATGGGTCGGACACTGGCTTGGATGCGCGGCCTCGACGAGGAGAAAAGAATATGCGCAATCCCGAGAGCCCTTGAAGCGCTCAATGTGCCGATGAGCTTGAAAGCGCCGACCCCCATGTTAGCCTGGGACGAAATCCGGCAGATGACCAAGCACAACATTTCGTTCGGCGCGCATACCGTGACGCACCCAGCCTTGTCCAGCGTGAGCCAGGATCGTATGGAAGCCGAAATCGTTGGATCGAAAACCAAGATTGAAGAGAAGCTGCAACTTCCGGTCCGCCACTTTGCTTATCCTTTTGGACAGCCGGCCGACATCGGCCGGAACGCCAAATCCGTGGTCGAGCGGGCGGGTTTCTCAACCGCAGTGACAACCAGTTGGGGATTTAATCGGCCGGGAGAAGATTTGTTTGAGCTGAAACGTTTCAGTCCCCGGTTTAATCCCTGGGATTATGATCCGGGACGTTTCGCTATGATGTTGGATTGGTACCGATTGATCGGCGTCGACGCGACGCAGACTAAGCAAGGCGGGGACGCAGGCAGCTAGCATGATTGGCGCAATCGAATGACAAAATCCAGCCATCCCATGGAACGGCCGCGCGAGATGCAGCCGGTCTCGGCCGAGAGCGCTGTCGTGGCCGCTCCAGCTCATCTAACTGGAACTGCGAACAGTACCTTAGAAGCCTTGCCAGCAGTTATTATTCTGAATCTATTCTACACAGGGATCGCGATCGCACGAGATTTGGCCGGGCGCGGAGTGCGAATCGTCGGACTAACCGCTCACCGCAACTCACCTGGTAATCGCACGCGGCTCTGTGAAGTGCGCTTTTCACCAAATTCTCACGAGCAGCCAGACGAGTTAGTAGAATTCTTATTGAAAGCCTCTTCGGAACTCAGCGGGGCGGTGATCTTTCCAACCAGAGACTTAGACGTTCTTTTCCTCGATCGATATCGTGATGTTCTCGGGAGGCATTATCGGCTAGCAATTCCTGACCGCGAATCGTTGTACAGAGTGATTGATAAATATGCGCTCGCCTGCATAGCGCAGAAGGCCGATCTTCCAGTACCGAAAACGATGACAATTCGCTCGGAGTGCGAACTCAGGCAAGTTCCGAACCAAATCGGATTTCCGTGCGTGATGAAACCGGTCAGCTCCTATCAGTGGCGAGAAGGCGAAAACTGGGATGTGGTGGGAGGCCGAAAGGCGTTCTTGGTCGAGTCAATGGAGATGCTCGCGCAGGAATATGAAATGGTCCGCCACGCTCATCAAGAGGTGCTTGTCCAGGAGTGGGTCCCCGGAGGAACAGAGAACATCGTTGTGATCGGCGCGTATGTTGGCGCGAACGCTGAGCCCCTCGCATATTTCACGGCTCGCAAGATCGTTCAGTCGCCGGACGAATATTTCGGTACAGGCTGCATCGTCCGAAGCGAAGACATACCTGAGCTTCTCGAACCAACACGACGTTTGTGGAAAGCTCTCGATTACCGAGGAATGGCGGAGGTCGAGTACAAATTTGATCCGCGATCGAATGAATATAAATTGATCGAGATAAACACGCGCCATTGGGATCAGCACGAACTTGGACGCGCGAGCGGTGTGAACCTAAGCTGGTCTGCGTACGCAGACTTGACCGGCATCGAGGCGACTACAAAGAAAGTGGCAACCGTCGGCACAACGTGGATCGGCGAGGATGCTCTAATACGCCATGTTCTTGAAGGATTCTATCGAGGGAAGATCGAACTAAAAAAATTGTGGAAACAGTTACAAGGGCCGCGCATATACGGCATATTTTCGTGGCGCGATCCCGTGCCGTTCATGCATCACTGTGCAACCGTCACGGTCCCGGCTTTGGCGAAACAGTTTCTGCGGAGTTTTACGAAAAACGGATCTCGTGATGAACCGGTTGTAGCGAAGGTGAAAAAATGAAAATTGCGTGGAAAAAAGAAGTGCAAGTGCGCGCGGGATATATCTGGTTTGCGGCGGTGTTATTCGGCTTGCTGCTATACCCCGCGACTCGGCTGAGCGCACAGTCCGATCCCGGCTGGCACGTTGAAGTCGTGGACGACGGCAAGGGCGACAACGTGGGGCGCTTCTCGGCTCTCGCTATCGACAAGACAGGGAATCTTCACGTTGCTTACTATGATGAGGAGCAGAAATCGCTTCGTTACGCCTTCCGCGGACCCGAGAAACGCTGGGATGTTATGACTGTGGATCGGCCAGCGGGCACCTATGTCTCGATCGCCGTGGATGCGTTTAATCATCCACACTTTGCATACAACTCACCTTTCGAGACCGGCTTGCACTACGCTTTCTGGGATGGAAAAGACTGGCATAAACTTTTGATCGATAAGGAGGCCACCGACCATTTCCTCTCATTGCAGCTCGATGGCAAGGGGCACCCTTATATTAGCTATTATCGCGAGATTTATCCGGACAAAAGCTACGCCCTTTACCTTAAGTACGCGTACTTTGATGGCCAGACCTGGTACGTCGAAACGATAGATCACCATATGCACACCGGGAAATTCAATTCGCTGGCTCTGGACGCCAACGGAAATCCACACATTGCCTATTCTCAGGTGGAAGCCGGTGACCTTAGGGCTGCGCAGTGGGACGGAACCCATTGGCAATTTGGTACAGCGGATGCCCGACGCACACACAATGATTACGTAGGAATCGGCAATAGCATTGCTCTCGACTCAGACGGCAGCCCATGTATCGCATATTTCGATACTACGGCACGAACGGTTAAATATGCCTGGCAGAAAGAAGGTGTCTGGCAAACTGAGGTCGTGGACCAGTTGTGGGGGCTCTGGGTGTTCAATGATCGAGTTTCCCTGAAACTGGACAGCCGTAACAAACCACACATCGCTTATTTCGACCATGGTCTTGGTGCGTTGAAGTATGCCTCAAAGGATGAGAAAGGATGGCATAACGAAGTAGTAGAGAACCGCGGTCACGTTGGCGGATATCCTTCTCTCGAACTGGGACAGGGCGACCGACCGTACATAGCGTTCTATGATCTGAATGAGGGCCAAATTCGGCTCGCAGAACACGACCCGAATCCGACGCCGTCCCCAAACAGCGCCAAAGAGGCAAAGCCTTGACGAGAACTGACACGCGAGGTGGGGTTCGTTCTCCCATGGCCCGAGAAAGTTTGGTTGGACGGCCGGAGGATAGAAGCTCGACCGGGGCAGTGCGGGTCTTACATGTTCTGGATCACTCCCGTCCGTTGCTGAGCGGTTATAGCGTGCGGAGCCACAGCCTGATCGCCGGGCAGAAAAAGATCGGGTTTTCCCCGGAAGTATTGACCGGACCATTACACGAATTGGATGACCCTGGCGCGATCGACAGAACGATCGACTCCATTTCGTACCGGCGCACAGCGTTGAATGGAAGCGTTGCAAACCTTTTTCTTAAACGACGTACTCCGGTTCTTCGCGAAACGATGGTCGTGAAGCTTCTGCGGGAGCAGATTCTCGCCATACTAGACGAGCACCCATTCGACATCGTCCATGCGCACTCGCCAGCGCTGTGCGGCCTGGCCGCCCTGCAAGCCGCAAGAGCGCGCAACGTTCCTTTTGTCTATGAAATCCGCGCTTTTTGGGAAGATGCTGCTGTCGATCAGAATAAAACCCGGCCTGCATCACCGCGTTACTTCGTCAGCCGCCAACTGGAGGGATATGTAGCGCGGCGCGCTGATTCGGTTGTTGGAATTGCCCGACATATTCTGGACGACCTGCGCACGCGTCGAATTGCTGCGGAAAAACTCTTCCATGTTCCCAACGGTGTGGACGCTGAACGGTTTGTGGCTTTGCCTCGAGATACCAAGCTGTTCTCCGAACTCCGCCTAAATGGGGATCCCGTGATGGGCTTCATTGGCTCACTCTACCGTTACGAAGGAATTGCGTGGCTGGTGCGCGCAGTGGCTGAACTGCGCCGCCGCGGTGTGGCACTTCAACTCCTTATTGTTGGTCAAGGAGAGGCAATGCCAGAGGTTCAGGCTGCAATCCGGGAAGCAGGAGCGCGAGACTACGTTCGTGCGGTAGGTCAGGTGTCGCACGATCAGGTGGAAAGATACTATTCCCTCATGGACGTGATGGTATATCCGCGGCGCCGCATCCGTCTCACGGAACTCACCACGCCGCTTAAACCGCTGGAGGCCATGGCGCAGGGAAAACCAGTCTTGGCCAGTGATGTCGGTGGCATCCGCGAGCTGGTCGAGCCGGAAATACCCTGCATGTTGTTCCAGCCGGACGACATGGACGACTTCTGCAGTAAAGCTGCCCAGCTTTTCTCAAGCGAACTCCTGCGACGGCAGGTCGGCGAAGCCGGCCGTCAAATGGTCCTTCGAGAGAAGGATTGGACAGTGCTGGCTCAGAGGTACCGTGGCGTGTATGAGTTCGCCCGAATCAGCCGCGCATCTTCCCGATGAAATCCAGACACGGATAGGCGACATTGGCGTGGTCTGCTCGTACTAGCGGGGGAAGCCGCGGATGATCCCTTAGCTATTCAGCTTCCTTTTATGTTCAAGGTTTTGCACATATCGGTGGACCCCTAGGTCGCAAATGAAGTAGAATCAATGCCATTTCTAGCCAAGGTTTGGAATGCTACATGCTAGGACCGTTATCCGCCCTGGGGCTAATGTTGGTCACCTTCTGAGGGAAGGCACATGACAAAGAAAATTTTGCTTTGCAAGGTTGCGGTTGCCATCGCAGCGCTAGCGATCTCGGCCTCTGCCGCGAACGCCGGGCCCTTCCCTGCGCCCAAGAAGGCCGACTTCGAAAAAGTCGACTTCCAAGGCGGCGGTGGTAGTGTTTCATATAGCGGCGGTATATTTAGTGCTTTCGGCAATATCACGCAGGTTATCGCGCTGCCATCGGACAGGAGCCTCAACGTTTCCGGAGGAACAATAGACATCCTGACCGGAGCCTGTGGATCCAAGAACTGCTCTGTGCCGACTGGGTCAAGTTGGAAGTCGTTTGAAGTTGCCTTCGCAAAATCTGGACCTGAAGGCATTACCATCATGGGCGAGCTTCCTGGAATGCATACTCCTCAGCTTCTTATGACCGGCTATTTGGAGAATACCGTAATGGTGCTGCGCGGCCCTGATGCGCCCGGCTGTTCACCCGCGAAGCATACACAGGGCATATGCGGCCCGGATACCGGCGGTCTGAACGCAGAGATCTCGACGACATTCATCAATCAAACGATGTTGCAGGATCTCGGTCTGCTGCCGGCGAACCAATCTGTCCCCAAACAGAGTATCGAACAGCTGAATTTTGATCTTAATTTTGGCGGACGCAACTCAGACGGGACAATGGGCAGTATAAATCTGACCGACATCATCATCACGACTCCAGAACCAAATACGCTGCTGCTGTTCGGATCGAGCTTCATCATTGCAGCCTGGTTCCTGCGCAGGAAACTAGTAACCCGACGCTAACCGATCGGTAAGTCTGAAGCGATCGGGAACCGAATTACAAGATTTTCGCTCCTCAAGCCTCGTATCGTTACTCGATATATTGCACCGAATTATCCTTCATGATCCACGCGTTCCAAGCTTCCTTTGCTGACCCGCTTAGCCGACTATTCTTCACATTTTGATCCGGAGATCACGGCGCAAACGGTGTCCACTGTTCCGAGCGCAAATCTAACCCGATACCACAACTGTCCTTTAGGCCAGTAGCCCGCCGCTGCGACGCGGGTCAAGATGTAACTCACGGTTTGGTCGCTTCTGAGGTAACTACGTCGGTACCACTTGTCCACACATCCGAGGGACCGGCTGAGTCTCGATGCGTCAATTCGGGGGGATTCTGATGATGATCGGTGGGCCAATGCGTCGAGTTATATTGCTGGTTTGCTTGTTTTCACCGAGCGTGCTTGCGCAAACATGGAATGGGCCAAAGACTGCGCCGCTCGGAATCCCAGCCATGGGAACGCACACGCCGAACACGCCAGGCGGCGTGATCCCCTTTCCACGGGCGTGGCAACATCTGACGTATGTTCCGACACAATCGAAAGTCATTTGGATGGCAGGAGGGCCGCCCTGTTGCGCCGGCACGATTCAGAACAGTTTCTTCTGGCTGGACGATACAAAGGATCCGTCCACTTCCTCGCCATCTACTAGCGCTTGGTCCCTTGCCTGGGCCGATATGGTCTTAGCGGATGATTGGCCCCCACAGGCACTCTCATCCTGTGCGCGTGTGAGTAATACTG
>Ga0070765_100001374_pt1 | contig 14883 bp, 17 predicted proteins | sample HubBroMetageWFT5_FD_71516 | JGI IMG/M metagenome (GOLD analysis project Ga0070765, IMG submission 71516) | Warmed and freeze-thawed soil microbial communities from the Hubbard Brook experimental Forest, New Hampshire - Hubbard Brook CCASE Soil... | ecosystem: Environmental > Terrestrial > Soil... | reverse complement strand
ACTCCCATTAAACCTGGTCCTAACGCCTGGCTCATCCGTACCATTCCACCTCCCGCAATAAGCGCATGAATTCGCTGGAATCGATCTCCATAATCAACTCGCAGGCGTGCGCTACACGAAATTTCCTGGCCAAGTTTCTGGCGTCACTTATCTTCTGATTTAGACCCTCCAGAGAATGCAGTGTCGCGCGGTGTCGCAAAGCATTCCTCTCAAATTCCCGGGAAGCTCGGAACGTCTTGAGCCCGGCTACGACAGCCGGGCACAACACCGCAACGGTAACCAAAACTTCGGTAATGACTGTGTGCACTTCGCCAGTTTCTGCTTCCTTTAAAACGCCTCGAAAATCTGAATGCCTGAAGGGACTCCAACTCGCTAACGCGAAATGGCCCAGATCAAGTCCCAGGTGAATCAGGATGAAGCCGAAGCCGACAAAAAACATGATACTCATCCACAGATGCGGCATGGAACCATCTTGTTCCTCGATGCCGCTCTTGTAAGCAAGGTAGTCCATTTGAGTCTTAAGGCGTTTTTCGCAGTAGTAATGGATTACTTCCTGCAATGCTTCGTGTGAAGATTCGGGACAGTGTATTTCCGAAACGTCCGGTATCACGCCTTGCGCGGCGCGTTCCGCTACATCCTCATAAACCAATCCCTTTACGCTACGCACCGCGGCCAGCACATCATTGCGAACGTGATCGGACGGCGTCTCTCCCACTTGGTCATATTGCTCGGTGTCGTTACACCACAAACGTGAATCTAGAAGCGTCCTGAATTTTAACAACCGCAAATTTTCCGCTTGATAGCGCGCCAATAGCCAATTTTCTTTCGGTTTAGCGTAACTACCCTTGAAGATATAAATCACGCACACCAGAGCCGTGATCAATTCAGGGACTTCAAACCACAACTTGTAAGTTGGCGGAAATAGAATTTCCAAAAGTCCAATAACCACCGCCGCCAAACCCATCCAGACGGCGCCTTGCGAAATCTGTTGATATTCTTTGCGATGCCTTTGTGCTTGCCGGTCGGCTGCACTGAAATCCGGAAAGATCAATTCGCGGGCTATGCTTAACGCAGTAAAAAGCGGCAGATAACGCCGGTGACCCGCCTCTAATTTATCGCGGCAAAATGAAATCTCACGGCTGTCGTCCATGTCGTCGAACGATCGAGTGTGCGCTGACCCGGAAGATTCCATCTCTCACCGCTTGACGATCTGATATCCCAAGGCAAGAATCGTTTTCAAAGTTTGATTCACCAACTCGCGATCGTATTCCTTCTCGGATTCCGGCAGCTCATCGTAGGGAACCAGACACGGATGCTTGCGCTGCGCATCATCGCGCTGCGGTCCCAGCGTCCATCCATCTTCAATCCGTTTTTGCGCCCACACCTCGTGCGCGTTGCGCGCAAGATCTTCCAGCAGCGGCTTCAGCTCGTCCAGTTTGATATGCGAAGTATCTACCGGATGCGGGAGGTAACCTTGATCTGCCATGCAGGGCGATCTCCGATGAAACGAGCCTAGCGCTAGGAACCGGCGAAATTCCCGCGCGCGCCGCCACTATACCAGAACTCCAAAACCACCCCAACACGGCACGGGCTCCCACCGCCGCAGGCCGAAGCGCACCAATATGCCCAGTACCGTTACTCGATTTGCGTTTGCAAATGGCTCGACGGCTATTAGACAATGTTGCAGCACCCGTCTCCGCAAAGATTAGGCCCTTGGAGTAGGTATGGACCCCAGCTCGAAGAAGATTTTCGTCAGTTACGTTGAAGAGGACGGCGACGTAGCCCACGAGATCGCCCAGCACCTGGAAGCTCACGGTTACAGCAGTTGGTATTACGAACGCGATTGTCCCGCCGGCGCTGATTATTTCGAAGAAACTTTCAAAGCTATTTCCGATTGCGAAGCTATGGCGATCATCATCTCGCCGCGCTCGCTGCCATCCGACCAGATTACTCGCGAAATCGTGCGCGCCGTGGAAGCCAACAAAGCCACTCTGCCGCTGCTTCTCGATCTAACGCACGACGAATACGCGCGCCGGCGTCCTGGCTGGAAACAAGCCATGGCCGCCGCGAACGCCACACGCCTTCGCGCTAAAGAAATTCCCGGAATAATTCCGGCGCTCGTCGCCGGCCTAAACGCAAAAGGTATTAAACCTCACCTAGGAGCCGCAGTTTCGACGCCCGCACCTTCGCCTCAATCGGGTGTAATCGCGGCGCCTGCTGTCTCGCTGCAGTCTGGAGTAGTAGCCGTTCCCGGCGTTTCACCGAAATCTGGCGTAATTGCCGCTCCGGAGGTCGCCCCGATCTCGACGAGTTCTGGAACAATTGTGGTGCCGCCGCAGCGAACCGCGTCCGTGCCCGTGCGCGACCCACAAATTGCCACCGCGGGCTCCGGATCCGTCGCCGCTGCGGGTAGCAAACTTCCTGTGATCCCGATTGCCGTAGGCGCAGCTGTTCTAATCGCCGCTTTCGCCGGCTGGCATTTTCTGAAGCCGAAACCGAAAGTTGTCGTAGTTCCTCCCCCTGCGCCCGTCGGCGCGACCGTCATGTTGCGATACAACGTTGACCGCCATATGTGCACTCCTGACTTGAACATGATTCTCGCCGGTAAGTCCTACCATCTCGCTACCAATCCTTACGCTGTGAGCGGAGTGCCGTTAGGCGTGCAGCATTACACGATCGATGGAGTAGTTTCTTGTCCCAACCGCCATCCAAGCAAAGCCAGCGGCGGTGGCGATATCGATGTCCGCGAAGGCGCCGTGTTCGATATGAATTGGCAAGCCAAGCCCGGTAACGTCGGAATCATGGACCTAGTTGACGCCAGCACTGAACCCGTGCCCACCGCGCCGGTAGCCACCGCGCACGTAACCACCCACGCGCCCGCTTCGCCGCCGCCGACAGCTGTTGTGCAGCAAGCCGATCCCGCTAAGCCGCTGCTCGTAAAAGCAAACGCCGCCTACGCCCAGGGCCGTTACTTCGAGCCCGCCAACGATTCCGCGCTGCACTGGGCCATCCTTGCCGGACGAGCAGGCAGCCCGGCCGGCAAGACCATGGAGCAGCAGCTTGGCAATCTCTTCCGCGCGCAGGTCACCCAGCTTTTTCAACAACAAAATTATCCTGCCGCGCTTCACTTGGTGAATGCCCTGCTGGTTTATTACCCTGGCAACACGGAACTATTAGCCGATCAACAAAAGTTACTAGCGGCTCAAAACGGCGGCCCCGTTCAACAAGTCCAGATGAACCAGGCAATGCAGCAGCTCTTCACTCCAGGCCAGCACCCTCCGGCGGGCTACCCCAATTCTGCTCAGCGTCCCGGTCCCGGCGCACCTTCTCAAAGCGCATATGACGCCGCCGTCCGCGCACAAGCCAGGGCCGCTGCTCAAGCCGCCCTCGCACAACAAAGAGCGGCTCAGTCCCAGCAGTCCCGTCCCCACTAAGCTTGTCTTCGAGTCTTAGGTTGTCATCCTCGTTCGCGTCTCTGCGGAAGGCCCTCAAATTTTTATCGAAGGGAACCTCGCGTTTTTTCGCGCACGCTTGGTGCGGCCTGCTGCTGTGGTGTTCTAAGACATAGCGGCAGTTTTTCACACTGTGGGAACGGGCGGGCCGGTGATGAACTGTTCGTAACGCCGTAATTCCGCTGGAGAAGAACCGGAAATCAGGGAGGTGACAGGCGGCCTGTTGATTTACGCGGTCACATTAATTTGTTCTGCGGAGGCGACAGCGACGGAGTCAGTCCGCGCAGAACTAATTCGACTGCAGAGTAACGGCGGTCTAACGCTGGCGTGGCAAGTGGACACCCAAGGACCTCGCGTCGCCGCTCGGGCCGTCTGGTTCAAGTCGCGGACCTTAGTTCCGCTGGACGATTCCACCCAAGTATCTGCACCACAAGGTTTCAATCCCACAGAATGTCCGAAACTCTCAGGGACCCATACGGGTTGGTCTCACGGCCAGACCAAACTGGTCTCGATCAATTACTCTCACGGTGGTGAAAGACTCGACATAATCGGTTATGGACGAGTGATCTGTGCAGTCCATTAAAACCGATCCGGCCGCAATTGCTAGGTTCTGCGTGATTAATCAGATTTCCGCCGATTTCAAACTCTCGTTGGAAGGGCAGCTTTTCCTGTCATGTTCGGCTATAAATTCAAAACTGAAGTGATCCTGAATGCCGGCTATTTGGCGCGCTCCATTCAGTGCGGAAACCCGTCATTCAAGTTGAGCGAAAGCCCTAAGCCAGGCGAACGGGGCATTCTCGTGAGGCGTATAGGGTGGTGGGAAAGAAATTTTGATTGGCCCTGAAATGACCTAGGCTCCGCTTTCTAACTCGATCTTCAGAACCAGCGGCCGAACTTCCCCGGCTCTTCTGCTTTCGCGCACTATGGTCCCGCATTATTGTTCTTGACAGCATCATACCTTGTAGTACAAGGTATATGTGCGGATGAAGACACCCGGCCCCAACCAAGACGCCGCCGACAAGTGGGAAGTTCAGCTCCGCAAAGGCTGCCTCGAACTCGCCATCCTCGCGGCACTGTGGGAAGGGAAGCTCTACGGACTGGAAATTCTTCGCCGCCTCGAATCCGACTCGGACTTGATCGTCTCGGAAGGCACGGTGTACCCGCTGCTCAGCCGTTTGAAATCGCTCGGCCTCGTGCGCAGTGAATGGGTAGAGTCCGACGCGGGCCACCCGCGAAAATATTATTCGCTCACCGCTACAGGCAAACACCGTGGGCGCGAAATGGCCGGAATGTGGGCGCGTTTTTCTTCCAGCATGGCCAAATTGCTGGCTCCGTTAGTCAGAGGTAAGTAAATGAATATTCCAAAAGACACCAACCAAAAGATCGAAGCCTATCTCGCCAAACTGCGTGCGCAACTTCGCGGTTTCAACGATCAACAAGTCTCAGAAATCGTCGCCGAACTTCGCAGCCACATTTTGGACAAGCTAGAAATCGCCGGTGACGCAACGCCTTCGCAAGTGGACGCCGTCCTCGCCGCACTCGGCCCTCCCGAAGAACTTGCCGGCCAGTACATCACCGACAACGTGCTCGCGCGCGCAGAAGTCAGCCGCTCGCCGCTGCGTATCATTAACAGCTTATTCCGCTGGGCCAGTTTGAGCGTCGCGGGTTTTTTCGTTCTGCTCGGATCTGTATTCGGCTATTTCTTCGGAGCAGTTTTCATCCTGGTCGCCGTATTGAAACCGTTCCATCCGCAGACAGCGGGCTTATGGCTTCTGCATGACGCTACCGGCGACTCCGAGTTTTCTTTTCGCATGGGATTCGGCACTGTGCCCGCCGGCCGGGACTTACTCGGTTGGTGGATCGTCCCGCTAGGCCTTCTCGCCGGCTGCGCGCTCATCACGTTGACCACACGCTTCGCGCTCTGGTGCGCTCACCAATACCGCAGTTCGAGAGCCTTGCCGCGAAACTGATCTAAACGCGCCACCGGTTGAATCACGTTGCAAACAAGAGCAGCCAATGAGTATTCCTCAAAATAACGAAGTCTCCCCCGATCATCCTTCCGTTAACACGCTTCCGGACTCCCGGCCTTCATCGCCGGAAAGTTCCGCGCCATACTGCCGGCAAAGCAAATGGCTCGTCGTAGCAGAACTAATCGTCGTCGCGCTGATTTTCTACGCCGACTTCAAACATCACATCTATTTCAGCAAAACTCCGTACTTGCTCCTATTCGGATGGCTCTCACTTCGTGTACGCAAGTTGCGCTGGCGCGATGTTGGCTTAAAACGTTTTCGCAACTGGAAGACCACCATCGCGCTCGGCGTCGCGGCCGGCGTACTACTGGAATGCCTCGAACTATTCGTCACCCAGCCGCTGCTGGTGAAATTTCTCCACAAGCAGCCCGACCTCGAAGTTTTCCAAGCGCTGCAAGGAAATGCTAAATGGACTCTGCTCGCGCTTGTTGGCACCTGGACCCTTGCGGCCTTCGGCGAAGAAATGGTTTACCGCGGCTACCTGATGAACCGTGTCGCGGACCTCTTCAACCGCACGCGTCCCGCCTGGATCATAAGCCTGATCGCAGTCCACGTCGGATTCGGCTTGGCCCATGCCTATCAAGGCTGGACTGGCGTCATCGATGAAGGCCTAATGGGACTCCTCCTCGGAATGATCTATCTGCGCACAGGCTGCAACCTGTCCGTCCCCATCATTGCCCACGGAATCGGCGACTCCATCGACTTCCTCCTGATTTTCCTGGGAAAATACCCCGGCATGTAGAGCGGCGACGGACTTCGCGCCGCCTTTGCGCTCCCTGCGAATATTTACCGGCCTGGTGTTCGATGTAAAGCGCGCCTCATGGTTGGCCTTACTGCTGTACCGCTGCATACTGCGCAAACGTGACAAAGTGTCCCGCTGGATCCTTTACTCCAATTTCCTTCGCTCCATAAAACGTAGTTCGCACTGGCATTACTACCGGTACGCCTTTCAACGCCGCGATCACCGCGTCCAAATCATCGACCTCCACGTAAAGAAACGTCGGCCCTCTGCGTGCGTCCTTAGCCACTTCTGCATTGTCTTTCTCCACGCTCGCAAAAGTTTGGTACATCATCTCTGTCGAGCCCTTCTGCAGAATCACAAACGCCAGCTTGTTGCCGTCCGGAACCTCCGCCGTCTTCGTGAACCCCAACCGGTCCACCCAGAAATTCAAGCAGGGCTCGATCTCTTCCACCAACAGCACTGCCGTAACTTTTTTCACTTCGATTGTCTTCACGGTCTTCTCTCCTTGCGCCGGAGCGGAGCCCGCGAACAGCAGCAGCCTCAGCATCGGCAGAATTAAAATGTGTGGTCGCATCTGTAAAGATCTGCTTGCCTAATTCAACTAGTCTTATTTATACTAGTTGAAAAATAGCGATATAACTTATGCTTGTCAAGGAGGTTTTTATGCCCCGCGCCTCACACCGCCGTTTACAGGATTTGGTTTCCGTCGGCCCAGCCATGCTCCGCGATTTCGAAATGCTGCGCATTCACTCCATCCGCCAGCTCGCCCGCCAGGATCCTCGCAAAATGTACGAAAAACTTTGCCGCCTCACCGGCCAGCGCGTTGATGTCTGCTGTCTTGACACCTTTCAAGCCGCGGTAGCCCAGGCGCGCCACCCGTTGCTGCCCGCAGAAAAGTGTCAGTGGTGGTATTGGAGCCGCTTGCGGAAGGGAAACCGTGCCAAAAAATAAACCGAGCAGCCTGACCACTCCCGATCTCGTCCTGCTCAGCCTGCTCGCCGAACGCCCCATGCATGGCTATCAAGCCAATGCCGAACTCGAGCGCCGCGAGTGGCGCGATTGGGTGGACATCTCGCGCCCTCAGCTTTATTACTCTCTGGAAAAACTCGCGCGAATGGGAATGATTGCTGTCGCAAACACCGACCAACCTTCGGGAGGCCCCGACCGCCGCGTGTTCGCCACCACCGCCAAAGGCCGGGCAGCTTTAACATCCGCGCTAGAACGCGAAGATTGGTCCGCGCAACGCGAGCGCCCGGCCTTCCTCACCTGGCTCGCGCTTTCCTGGCACGCTCGCCCCGGCATCGTTGCTCGCCAACTGGAACGAAGAAAAGAGTTTCTGCGAGCCCAGCTGGTCAAAGAGCGGTCCACCCTTCGCGGCGTGCGCCGCGAAGTCGGCCACCGCTATCACGAAGCCGTATGGATGATCGAGCTGATGATCGCCCAATTCCGCACCGAGCTCCGCTGGCTAGCCAAACTCTCCCGCGACCTCCGCCACCGCGCGCCAGCCCGCCATCCCTCCTACGTTTCCTAAACCGTTTTGATGATGTAAGCGGGCGATTGTTTTGTGGCAGACGCGGGACCTTCGTCCGGCCAGTGTGTCCGCCACTTCCCGTCTCAGAAAGGATTATCTACGGGTTCAGCTCTCGGCGAAATTTTAGGCGAGCCCATATTCCAATTCCCAGCAAACCCGCCGTGCCCCATAGCACGAATGTCGAAGGCGTTCCGTTGAACACATCGCCCGCGCCGCCAATTGGAATTTTCATCCGCCCAGTGCTACCGTGGATTTGGCACGATCAGCCTGCGAGTTCAACTTTTCAGCACACGCGCGGGGAAGAGGTGAATGACGATGACCTGGGGCAAGCGTCGAGCAATCGTAATCATCCTGGTCCTTATATTTTTGGTTGGCCTGATGATCTGGTCTGCTTCCAAGCGGGGCCTGCGAATCGCCTCTAACTCAGTGCTGGTGATGGACGCGGGCGGCCAGATCGAAGAGCAACGCGCCCCTGATTTCTTCAGCGCCTTCAACGGGACTGTTCCCGTGCTCCACGATTACCTTGACGCTCTCGACCAGGCTCGCACCGACTCGCACATTACTGGACTGGTTGTGCGCATCGCGCCGCTTGAAACCGGTTGGGGCAAACTCGAAGAAATTCGGGCACATCTTCTCCAATTTCGAAACAGCGGCAAGCCAAGCATCTGTTACCTGGGCTATGACGGAATACAAAACCCGGAATATTATCTCGCGAGCGCCTGCAAAGAAATCTGGCTAGTTCCCACCACGCCGGTAAGTATTCGCGGCATGATGGCCGAAGCCGTTTTTTTTCGCGGTACGCTGGACAAACTGAAAGTCGTTCCGGAGTTCTACCACATCGCTGAATACAAAACGGCCACCAATACTTTCACCGAAAGGAAATTTACTCCCGAACACAAAGAGGAAGTGGAAGGCCTGCTGCGCAGCGTTTACGAAAAATATCTCGGCGACACTTCCAAAGGCCGCGGGATGACGCGCGAACAATTTGAATCCATCCTGAATCGTGCCCCGCTTTCCAGCAGCGCAGCGGTGCAAGCCAAGATCGTCGATCGCATGGCCTACTGGGACCAGGTGCAGGACTTTTTCAAACATCGCTCGGGCGGATGGAATCCCATTTCGCTGAATCAGTACCGCTCCGCACCGGCGCCTCCGAATTTCGCGTCGGACAAAATCGCAGTGGTCCACGCAACCGGTTTGATTGTTTCCGGTGATTCCGGGACCACTGCCGCCGGAGGGTTCATCATGGGCGGCGATTCAGTCGCTTCGGATATTCGCAAAGCGCGGCAGGACTCCAGCATCAAAGCGATCGTCCTGCGCGTGGATTCTGGCGGCGGCTCTGTGGTCGCCAGCGAAGTAATTCGCCGGGAAGTGGAGCTCGCGCACGAAATGAAGCCGGTGGTCGTATCGATGTCCGACGTGGCCGCGTCGGGCGGCTACTGGATCGCGTCGCCCGCGGACAAAATAGTCGCTGACCCCAACACTATCACCGGCTCCATCGGAGTGCTGATCGGCAAGATGAACGTGTCGGGGCTTTACAATTTATTGGGAATCAGCACCGATTACGTGGCCACGAGCGACAACGCCACGCTATTTTCAGCTCAGCAGAATTTCACCCAGGCTCAACAGGCCTACATCGAACGCTCCATGCACGAAACCTACGAGGCATTCGTAAAAGGTGTCGCCGCGGGCCGCAAAATGTCTCCGGAGGCCGTGGACAAAATCGGGAAAGGCCGCGTATGGTCCGGCTCTCAAGCCAAAGATTTGGGACTCGTGGACGAATTAGGCGGAACTGATCGTGCCATAGAAGTAGCCAAACAGCTCGCGCATATCCCCGCGAGCGAGTCCGTACGCATCGTGCGGCTCCCCGAAGAAAAAACATTCTTCGAACAAATCTTCGAGAAGCAAAAAGAGCAGATGCGCCAGTCGGAATCCCTGGAAGCCACGCTGCGTCACATCCTGGGATTGATGGAGCCGGTGCAAGCCCGCCTGCCCTACGAACTCCACATAAAATGAAAACAGAATACTGTGAGGGCCAGTTTCAATGCGGGGCTAAGGCGTTATGACAGCAAATCGTCTGCAGCGACCGTTTTCCGGGCTGAAACCAAGCCCGACTTTCGCTATACTTCATTGCAGGGCGCGGTACCCAAGTGGTAAGGGAGAGGTCTGCAAAACCTTTATACGTGGGTTCGATTCCCACCCGCGCCTCCACTCTATCGTTATGAAAGTTCATTAGTTAATCCTCACGTTTTTTCCGTGTAACTCTGGTGTACCTTTCGTTTCCGGAAGCGCTATAGGATCCTGCTCCCCAACGCGCTTGAGGTCCTGCTCAAGCTGCTCCTGCCGCGCCCGCACCCATGGTGAATAATGTTTTTCCGTAATACGCACGCTTTAATGCCCAAAGAGCACTGATACCCGTTCAATCGGCACGCCACGAAGGAGAAGTCCACAGCGAACGTATCGCGGAATCGGTGTGCGTGGCCTTTCAGAAAGCTCCGACTATAGGAACCCAAGCGACTGGACAGCTTTCGTTCCATGTTGTGGACGCATTGATCGGATTCCTTGGCTTCTTTGTCTATTCATTAAATACATTTTGAGATATGTTCATCAACAAAGCTCATAAGTGCATACCTTGCGAACAGGCGTGACAAAATGTCCGAGCTTTATACCCCACGGTTAGTGATCCGGGCTTCGACAGCTTTCCGTTTAACAGCAGTACCGGTTCCGCTGTGGGACAAACCCGATCAATCATTTGAGACCGCGCTGGCGGCCTTGCTCGCAACCGTGAGTGCTGACATAGATCCCAACCGTACAAAACGGGGACCGGCGTCCCTTCTCCATCTAGACGACGATAACGTGGCCAGGCAGGGATGACATGTTATCGACTAAGCAAATCGAGAGCGAGGAGATCCTAGTTAAGGGCCTTTTCGACGATGTGGTTTCGCACAAGGGAAGAATCGATTAGAAAATCCCACGCTCATAAGTCAGTCAAATGTTCTACGCAGCCGAACGCAACAAAGTGGAACTTTTGTTGCCTTTCGCCGGAGCTGTCAGCAGAGACACAAGGCGTTAACGCGAGAAGCCAATACTCACTTCTCTGGCGTAAGGTTGCATTCGGGCGCTTTAATTATTGCTTGTTGGCTAATAGGTTCTGTCTCGTCGCGAAAGGGGAACGACGCAGAACGGGTGAATCAGCTTTGTTCGGCTGCACCTTCTACTTAACAGTCTGCTTTAAGGCCGCTGATGTGTTCCCGCTAAAATTGGAGTCACCGCTGTAAACCGCTGTGATTGAATTTGTACCAATCGTAAGAGCTGTTGTCGCCAGAGTCGCGGTATTGCTATTAACCGGGCTGACGCCCAAAGTTGTGCCACCATCTTTAAACGTAACGGTGCCTGTAGCCTCACCGCTGTACTCTGGCTTAATTGTTGCAGTGAAAGTTACCGACTGCCCCGAGTTTGATGGATTTTGGCTGGATTTGATTGTTGACGTCGTCTTCGCTTTGCCCACAGTAACATCCAGTGATGCGGAACTGCTGTCGAAATTGGAATCGCCACTGTAAGTGGCTGTGATTGAATTTGAACCTTCCATCGACGGGACGGCGAAAATACTTGCTGTCTGTGAGCCGCCGCCCACTGGCGATGTCCCCAGAGTCGTTGAACCTTCAGTGAAGGTTACCGTACCAGTCGGTGTGCCAGGACGCTTAGACGTAATCCGAGCGGTGAATTCCACAGATTGCCCGAAGACTACTGTTTTTGGAGACGAGGTTAAAGTCGTGGTAGTTGTCGGCGGAGCAGTCGAGAATTCAAAATGGAAATAGAGTGTGCCGTCGACACTGAGTGGATATCCCGTAAGAGACCCAGGAGCAAGCGTCTGGAAGGTGGGAGTCTCGTATACGACGATCCAGTATTTCGATCCTTTGGTTGCGTTAAACGTGGTAACGGCTTGGGGCAATCCGCTGCTTGGAGAATCGTCATCGCAACTGATGGTTGTCGGTTCGGTGGCGCTCCCAGTAAATACATAAATCAGAGTGTCGTAGCGACTGCCTGCCGTGTTGATGGTAATACTGCCGTCGGCTGACGCACTGTAGGTGTACCACACGGTTCGAAACGTTCTGGTATCAGGATTGCCCGTTGAACCGTTCGTGGGGTAGCAAGACGGCAACGACGGAGACGACGACGGTGGCGGCACTGGAGCGAGGACGAAACCCGCTGGGTAATTCATACTGCCGTCGGCGTTTATTCCTGGATAAGCCTGCGACGTGTCGGTGTAATCTTTAAACGTTGCTGCGGTGATCACCGTTGCCGTAGCCTGCGTATTATTCGTTGTGGACGCCTGCTTTGTCGGCGATGCCGGAACCGATAAAGTGCCAAGCTTCGTTCCATCAATCAGGGTCACAAGATAGTTGCTAGAAGCTGTACCAAGATGATTTTGGGCAACTGAATTCGAAACGGTGAGAATAGCTTCTCCTAACGGAGGTGGCGACTGTTGACAGATATTGGTGACGTAGTCAGGAGTACAGCTGATTTGGTCGAATGGAGTAGCCGGTGCGGCAGGGTTTAACGGTGGGAGACCGCCAAAATCCCAGCGGGTATTGGTATTGTCAGCACCGGCGATCGGAGTGGGTTCTTGAACGTCAATATTATCTGCCTCTGGGCTGTAAACGCACGCGGTGCCAACGTCACCATCGTCTACGGCGTCGGGGTCCTGGCACGAAAGATAGCTAGGATTCGGCAGTACCCCCTTCACCACTAACGATTCGATCCCTGCTGCGTCAGTCCCCGTCAAGATCACGTCAAGAATGGAATGATTGATTACGGGCGACTGACACTTAGTATTCGAGCAGGGATAGAATCCCCAGTCATATATGTTAATCGTAACGGTAACAGCGTTCCCACTCGCATCTGTTCCAGACAGAGTCGCAGTCCCTTCGGAACTAACGAAAGGGCAAGTACTGCCGCCGGGTGTAGCTGGGCAGTTACTAAAGAGGCCGTTCGACGAGGTCCCCGTATCTGACCTCCGGATCGCAAATACCGGCAGTGAAACCAGAACAAACAAGAACGCGAGTCCGCGAAGTACTTTTCGGCTGAGCATTAAAGGAATCCTTAAGTACAGTTATAGTAAAAACGAGTGTACGGATTAGCCTTGGGGGATGGTTAGCAATTTATCCGCATGCCAAAAATTGTCAAGCATTTTTACAGCAGATCGGATTTTGGACGCGTCAGCAACGAGCTCGACTCTTTAGGCTTGAAACGTTCGTCCAGTACCAGGGTAAAAGCGTGGACGGACGCTCCAGGTTGCGAGCACTCGGAACTCTAAGAGAGACGATCGACTTGATTATTGCAAGTTGAGTTTGAACACCGTTCCGCAGCCCTTGCCATAATTGCAGGTAAGATCTCCGCCATACAAAGTAGTGCCATACAGACTGCCGAGAGCACGACTCAAAACTAAGCCTCCTTGCGGATATGCACCATCCCCCTCAGTCCCCGTGAACTCGTAAAGTATGGTCTCCTCGCCGGTAGAACTCACTTTGAACACGATCCCGCAATCGCATGCGAGATCCCCGCCGGAAGCGGTGGTGCCGTACAAATTCCCCTGTGGGTCCTCCACCAGGCTTCCCACGGGACTTGCACCATCGCTGCCCTCCCCGGTGAAGTTGTAGAGAACAGTTTCCAGGCCAGCCGGAGTTACCTTAAACACAGTTCCTAGGTTGTTGCTACCACCCGAGGAAGTTACGCCATACAAGTTGCCCTCCTCGTCCAAAATTAAGCCGCCGCCGGGAGTCGACCCGTCCCGGCCACAGTAGAAGTTGTAAAGCCCCATTCCCTGGTTCGGCGCAGTCACCTCGAACAGGGTTCCACACCCGTGATTACCGTAATATATAGTTGTTCCAAACACGTACCCCTGTGCGTCTCTTACCAAGCCTGCCACCGGAAGGCCACCGTCACTCCCACCCGTAAAGTTGTAGAGTACTGTCTCCTGGTTCGGTGCAGTCACTTCGAAGACTGTTCCGTCGCCGTTGGCACCACCTAAATAGGTTGTGCCATACAGGTTGCCCGCCGTGTCCAATATCAAGCCAGCTTGGGGTTCGGCACCGTCTCCCCCAATCCCCGTGAAACTGTAGAGAACCATCTCGTGTCTCGTGCTGTCTAACTCGAACACCGTACCACTGCCGAAGGTCCCGCCGGGAAAGGTGGTGCCATACAAATTGCCCTCTGGGTCTCGCACTAACCCGGCCACGGGATTAGAACCGTCTACCCCGCAGGTAAAGCTGTAGAGCACCAGCTCCTGGCCAGTCGCAAGCACCTCGAACACAGTTCCGCAGCCGTAAGTACCACCATTCGTGGTTGTGCCATACAGGTTGGAATGCGCATCCGCCACTAAACCGCCGAGCGGCTCTGTCCCGTCAGTTCCACCTCCAAACGAATGCATGACACGGTAGTTGGATGGAAGGAGCACGACCTGGTTGATTGCGTTTGACGCACTGCTCAAGTTAACGGAATCGCCGCCGTACACGGCGCCGACGACATTGTTGGAACCTATCAATTTCGACGTCGAATATTCGGCAAGTCCGGAAACTAGGTTCTTTGTTGCCAGCGCCGTCTGATTGTTCAAGATTTGAATTACGCCGGTGGGCGTTCCGGCTGCTGAGGTGACAGTCACCCTGAACGTGATCGCCGCTCCGAATTTTGAAGGGTTGGAGGATGAACTTATTGTAGTCATGCTGGCTACTTGAACATCTTGCAACAAAGCGGGTGATGTGCTGCCGCCGAAGTTCGAGTCACCGCTGTAAATTGCGGTGATGGAATTCGCGCCTATCATAAGGGCTGAGGTGGAAAGCGTTGCCGTGCTGCCGCTCAGTGGAGCCGTGCCCAGAGTCATCGAACCATTCTTGAAAGTCACAATACCAGTAGGTGTCCCAGAGCCATCTGGCGTCATCGTAGCTGAAAAATTCACAGACTGCCCCGAACTAGAGGGGTTCACGGATGAAGTTATTGCCGTTGCTGTCGCCGGGATCACGGACTTGGTCGAGAATTGGAGGCTGAAGTACAGCGTGCCGTCAACGCTAAGTGGATAACCGACCAGATAATCGGCATATAATTGAAAAGTGGGAGTTTGACCCACGACGATTT
>Ga0070765_100001372_pt1 | contig 14888 bp, 14 predicted proteins | sample HubBroMetageWFT5_FD_71516 | JGI IMG/M metagenome (GOLD analysis project Ga0070765, IMG submission 71516) | Warmed and freeze-thawed soil microbial communities from the Hubbard Brook experimental Forest, New Hampshire - Hubbard Brook CCASE Soil... | ecosystem: Environmental > Terrestrial > Soil... | reverse complement strand
ACCGCCCGGTTCACTTCCAGCACCGGCGAAGGATGGCTGCTCACCAACAAGTCGTAGAGTCCCGCAATCTGCGGCCAGTCGGTTTCCGCGGCTGTCCTGGCATTCGCATGCAACGCCGCAATGGACGCCTGCAAGGTATAAAATCCGTTAGCTCCGCCGTGCAGCGCGGAATCCAGCAGTGCGGAGCCTTCGCGAATCTGCGCCTGATGCCACAAGCTGCGGTCCTGCTCTTCCAGCAAAATCAATTCGCCATCGCCGCTCACGCGAGCATCCCGCCTGGAATCGTGCAGCAACATCAGCGCCAGCAACGAACGCGCCTCGCGCTCTCTGGGTAGCAACTCGCAAAGAACGCGCCCGAGTCGAATCGCCTCCGAACAAAGCTCACGCCGCACCAGCGCATCTCCGCTGCTGGCCAGATAGCCTTCATTAAAAATCAAATAAATCGCCAGCAGAACGGAATCCATGCGCTCCGGCAAGTCTTCCGGCAGCGGTTCGCGGTAAGGAATTCCGGCATCGCGAATCTTGCGCTTAGCACGCACCAGCCTCTGCGCCAGCGTGGCGACCGGCAACAGAAACGCCTTGGCTATTTCTTCTGTGGTCAACCCGCACACCGTTCGCAGCGTCAACGCCACCTGCGCGTCCGTCGCCAGCGCCGGATGACAGCAGGTAAAAATCAGCCGCAATCGATCGTCGGCACACATTTCTTCCGCCGCTTCCAGCTGAGGCGCCTGGGCAACTTCGATGTGATGCTGAATTTCGTCTCGCTTCGCATCCAGCCGTTTCCCGCGTCGCAATTGATCGATCGCGTTGTTACGCGCCGTACTGATCAGCCACGCGCGAGGATTCGCAGGTGTGCCTTCCACCGGCCACTTCTGCAGCGCCTTCGCATAGGCCTCCTGCAACGCTTCCTCGGCCAGATCGAAATCGCCCAGCATTCCAATCAGCGTGGACAAGATCCGGCCGGACTCTTCCCTGTGCAGCTTTTCAAAATCCATAGCGAAAAGAGATTTAGCATGAATTGTTGCTTGCGAGGAGCGAATCTATCCCTTCGCGGCGTCCTGTTTAACTTGCTGCTCGACAACCGGCCGCACTTCGATCGAACCGTCCCGCGCCGAGGGAATGCGCGCGGAAATAGCCAACGCTTCGTCGAGGTCCGCTGCCTCAACCAGGAAATAACCGCCAAACTGCTCCTTGGTCTCCGCGAATGGACCGTCGGTAATCAGCTTCTTCCCGTCCCGCACACGCACTGTGGACGCACTGCTGGTCGGCTTGAGTTCGTACCCGCCAAGGTATTTGCCTTTCTGGGTCAATTCGCCGATCAACTGGCCATATTCCTGATACACGGCGTTCCTATCCTGCTCCCGCATTTTCGCGGCCTGCGCTTCCGTGTGGTAAATCAGCAACAAATATTTCATTGGTCTTTCCTCCTGCAGTTAGACGAACGGCGCGACACCAAATCGACAGTCCGCCACTTGCCACAAACACTTCTTTTGAACTGGTTCTTTCGCCCTGTTAAACGCGACCTTCCTAGCTCATCTCGACCGGGGCGAACTAGGGCAGCAGCGACTTGCCTTCCGCACTGGGCAGCGGCAATCCCACCTCATGCGCGAACGTCGGCGCAATGTCTCGCATGTCAATCACGCCAAGATCTTTCCCCGCGGGAATTCCTGGTCCCACGAAGAAAAACGACGCTCGCAATTCCGGCACATCCGGCAACTGTCCGTGTGTTCCGCCTGGCTTGACCGCCGAGAGCACCGGACCCATCACCGCAGACCCGGTCCGCCACCCAGGTTTCATGCCCACAAAAAAAGATGCATTTGGATAGCCGCCGCGTTTGTGCAACTCGTCCGCATCCAGCACGCGATCGATCCCATTGGCCGGATCGGCCGCCAGCTTGGCCAACAAATCGCGTACTTCCGTCAACGTGGCCTGATCCTGCGAATCCTTCAACACAACCGCCGCCGACCCTCCGGTCTCCCACGGCATCGCACGCCAATCAGTAATTCTCCCTCTGTCATCCACGCTAAACAGCTTTGCCTCGCGAAACGCCGAGACCAAGTTCAATTCGTGGTCGTAATTCGCAAATCCGTGGTCGGAGACAACCGCAACATACGCGCGGCCCGGCGCAACTCGTTCGGCCGCCGCGCGCACTTCTCCGATCACCGCGTCCTGCCGCTCCAGAACAGCGATGTCCTCGGCACTGAAAACTCCCGTCTCGTGCGCGATGTGATCGAGCGCGGTCAGATGCAAAGTCAGCAAGCCGGGCTTTTTCTTCTCCAAAATCCACGCCGCGTATTTGCCGCGCGCCTCGTCGCCTTCGGGCGAAGTGTCAATCCCGCCACGATAGTCCCCCAAGTCTTTCCGCGCCTCCTCCAGCAATCCCGGCGTCGTCAGCGCATGGATCAATTTCGCGTCTTCCGCCGTGCCTGCCCTCCAAACCTCCGGAATATCCCACGTGATTTTCGCGCCAACCGTCACCGGCCACTGCACGCTGGCCGTGGATCTTCCAGCCTGCCCCGCCGCATCCCACAATGTCGGCACACGAATATCTTCGGCATACCAATACCAGCCTTGATAGTTCTTCTGCAGTGGATCGAAGGTCGTATTTGCAAGAATTCCGTGCGTTGCCGGCCACACGCCAGTCATCAACGTCGTATGGCTCGGATACGTCACCGTTGGAACTACTCCCGTTACGCCATCCGCGTAAGCGCCCTCTTTCACGAACCGTCGAAAATTCGGCACTTTGGCGCCATGCGCATCGGCCGCAGTGATGTAGTCCGGCCGCAAGCCATCAATGGAAATCACCACCAGCAGCGGCGCATCCTTTTTCTGCCCGTGCGCCGGCGCTGCCCCAAGTAGGAGCACAATTGAGCAAGACCACGTCCAAAATATTCGGCTTGCCATTGACACTCTCATCCCCCACCTCCACCATAGTTCTTTGAAGGTGCCACCCCTTCTAACCCCTTACGAGCGTTTCCTCTGGAGACGGTTTTGATGTAGAGTAACCCCCTCGCATCTCCAGCCGTAGTACTGTTGCACAAATTGTCTTTCTTCGTAGGAAGTTCGTTCTGGCTTGGGTTGCTGTCATCTCTAGATGTTACGGGACGGTGAATGTGAACACTTCGAATGGCGCTTCTTCTAACGGGTCAGGCACACACGCCATTATTGCCGCCAGCGCCACGGCCCTTCCGCCCTATCGCATCACGCGCGACGACGTTAAGTTCTATTTTGGCAAGGTCTTTGATGTTCCTGAACGCCGCTTGGACGCCATGATGGCCATTGTGGATAACGCTCAGGTCCACAACCGTTACTCCATTTTTCCCATCGATTACACCGTCGAACCCAGGAGCCTTCAAAAGACCAATAACGAGTACATCGAACATGCCGTCAAGCTCGGCCAGGAAGCTGCTGAGAAATGTCTTACTCGAGCAAACTTGCGGCCCGATGAAATTGACCTGATCATCACCGTTTCTTGTACCGGCTTTATGATCCCCTCCCTCGACGCGCACCTCATAAACAGCATGGGTTTCCGCTCGAACGTTTGTAGGATGCCGTTCACGGAATTAGGTTGTGCCGCGGGTGCCATGGCGATATCCCGCGCCACCGACTATTTGAGAGCCCATCCGGGGGCCAATGCACTTATCATCGCAGTGGAACTTCCGTCGCTCACCTTCCAGCGCAAAGACATCTCGCAAGCGAACCTGATCTCCTCGATTCTCTTCGGCGATGGTGCTGCCGCCGTCATCGTAACCGGACAACCTAAACCCGGCCCGCGCGTGATGGTCACCGAGACCTATACCTTCCCTGAATCCCTTGGCGCCATGGGATTCGATCTTCGCGATTCCGGCTTCCACATTCTTCTCGCCAAGGACGTTCCTGAAATGATTGGCGCCCGAATCAAGGGCCTGGTGGATTGTTTCCTCACCCGTCAGGGAAAAACTCAAAAAGACATTAAGGGCTGGATTCTGCATCCCGGCGGCGCGCGCCTGCTCGGAAACGTTGAGCAGCAGCTGGGTCTTTGCAAGTGCGACACGCAGCCGTCCTGGGATATCCTGCGGGACGTCGGCAATCTTTCGAGCGCCACCATCTTGTTCATCCTCCAGGAGTGGCTCGAAAAGCGTCCCCTCAAGACAGGCGATTACGCCATGGCCGCCGCTTTCGGCCCCGGCTTCAGCGCGGAGTTTTTGCTTCTGCAATGGAACTAAGTGTCATCGCATATCTGGCGCTTCTCGTTTGCGTAGCCTTACTGCGCCTCGTGGAGCTGCGCATCTCCAAACGCCACCAGCAACAGATGGTCTCCCAGGGCGCATCTAAAGTGCGTGACCCGCGCTTCGGTTGGATGGTCCTGGTTCACATTGGCGTCTTGCTTGGTGCGGCCCTGGAAGTCGTTTTCCTCCATCGCCCCTTCTTTCTATGGCTGGCGATTCCGTGTTTCATCCTCTTCCTCGCCGCCAATGTCGTTCGCTGGTGGGTCATCCGCACACTCGGTGAACACTGGAATGTTCAGGTTATGGACTCTACGAAGCTTGGCGTGATTACCACTGGCCCGTTTCGTTACGTGCGTCATCCGAATTACGCCGCTGTTTTTTTGGAAATGCTTGTTCTTCCGCTGATCCATACCGCGTGGATCACCGCCATCGCTGGAGCGGCCGCTCACGTGCTCGTTCTTTCTCAGCGGCTTTCCACGGAGGAACGCGTGCTCTTTTCCGATTCTAACTACCGCGCCGCCATGTCCGGTAAACCTCGTTTCGTTCCGGGACTCTTCTGATTCAGGAGTACTCATGCGCCGCACGCCCTACGCTCTGCTCACCGCGCTTTTGATCCTGGCCATCGTTGCACCCTCCACCCGCGCACAAGACGTCACTCCCGCGTTCTCCAAGGATCCCGACCTCGAGGCTGGATATCGTGATCTGTACGAGCGCCAGTTCGTTGAGGCGCGAAGCACCTTCACGAAATGGATTTCCCAGCATCCCGACGAGGCATTTGGTCATGTCTCTCTCGCCGCCAGCTATCTTTTCGAGGAATTGTTTGTGCAGGGCGTCTTAACCAGCGAGTACTTCCTGGACGACAAGCGATTCGTCGGTGGCATTACCGGTGCGCCGGATCCCGACCGCATCAAGAATTTCAACGCTGAAATTGCGAAGGCACGCAGCCTTGCGCAACAACGAATCAAGAAAAATTCGCACGACCCTGAAGGCCTGTACGTCATGACCCTCGTCGCGGGCATGGAGTCCAACGCCAACAGCATGCTTTTGAAAAAACATATCGACGCCCTGAAGTTTCTCAAGGAAGCAAACGCCAATGCCACCACACTGCTCGCCCAGCGCCCTGACGCGTACGACGCTTTTGTGGCTCTAGGCAGCGCCAATTACATCATCGGCTCGCTTTCGGGCTCCGCGCGATTTTTCCTCTGGTTCGGCGGCATTCATGGCGACAAGGTACTGGGCATGGAACAAGTAACCAAGACCGCCGAAAACGGCCACTACCTGAAGCCTTTCGCGAAAATTCTTCTCTCGCTTTCCGCGCGGCGGGAAAAACAGGACGCCATCGCACAAAAATATCTGAAAGAACTCAGCGAAGAGTTTCCGAATAATCCGCTGTATTCCGCCGAATATGCGAAGGCGCTTGGCCGGCCCATTCCTGCCACCCTTGGTCCCGGTTCTAACTGAGCATCATCTCGCCGTAACCTAACGTCCTTCTCGTTCGGGCGGTTCAATCTTGAGTTTGTTTGCCTAATCCCCGCTGTTTTCCGTCGCTGGCGGTCACTGCTACAATCCATCCGTTCGCGAGGACTTTTTCCAAGTTTGCGCCTCGCAGAAGGCGGTATCCCATGTTCCAACCCGATCTCCTGAAGGATCGTGCCATCTTTATCACCGGCGGCGGCACCGGACTCGGCCGCTCCATGGCCATTCATTTTGCAAAACTTGGCGCGCGGATTTTTGTGATTGGCCGCCGGCCCGAACCGCTGAAAGAAACCCGCGACGAGATTCATCGGCAGGGAGGCGCGGCGGCGTTCACCACTTGCGATGTGCGCGACTATGCGGCGGTTGAACTGGCCTTTCGCACCGCCGAAACGCAATTCGGCGAAATCGATTCCCTGGTGAATAACGCCGCCGGCAATTTCATGGCTCGCACCGAGAAGCTTTCTCCAAACGCATTCAACGCGGTGGTCGGAATCGTCTTGAATGGCACCTTCCACTGCACGCAAGCCTTCGCGAAGCAGCGCATCGCCAAGAAAATTGGCGGCAACGTTTTGAACATCACCACCACCTACGCGGCCGCGAATTCCGGTTCGGGTTACGTGGTGCCCTCCGCGTGCGCGAAGGCGGGCGTGCTCGCGCTTACGACCTCATTGGCGGTGGAATGGGCCAAATACCACATTCGCATCAACGCCATCGCACCCGGACCGTTTCCCACCGAGGGCGCGTGGTCTCGATTAATTCCTTCCAAGCAATTCGAGGAACATTCCATCAACAAACATCCGATGAAACGCTTCGGCCGGCACGAAGAACTCACCAACCTTGCCGCATTTCTTCTCAGCGACATGTCCGAATACATCAATGGGGAATGTGTAGTGATTGACGGCGGCCAGTGGCTCCGCGGCGCCGGCGAATTCAACGACCTAGCTATGCTCCCCGACGCGGTATGGGAACAACTAGAAGCGGCCCGTCCCAAAAAGCAGTGATCGCCGGGACTCTCAACAACTTGCGCCCTGAGCGTCGCACTTTGTGGGGGGCTTTAGGCCGCCTTCTTGTTTCGTCTTGTTTTTGTAGGGACGGCCTGACGAAGGAAGGGAGGCCGTCCGCCAACTAAACAGGCCCGCCCGTTATTGCGGCAGCGCGCTGGCCTTCAATAACACGTTGATCTTAATTTCGCCGATGGACTTGCCGTTTTCTTGGATTTTCACCGTCACCATCTGGGGCGTCGCCTTCTTCAACTCCGCTTCCGTCAGCGTCGGTGTATCGATCTCGACGCGCAAATTGGTGCTCACTTCGGCGGGCAGCAGAAATTTGCCAGCGCCGCCGGTCACTTTCCAACCCTGCGGGACCTCGGCGGCGATCGTAATTTCCATGGCCTTTTTGTCATCACGATGTACGGTCACTGGCACGCTGAGCAGGCTTCCGCTCTTCACGCCAATTTCCGGCCGATCGGCAACAGGCAAGTTCTGAAGGCAATGCGCCTTGCGGAATTTGTCATAAAAGCTCCACGGCCCGTCCAACGTCACAGAAATGGCCCCCGGCGGCCTTTGAAGCCCTCCAGCCAGAACACAATCCGCAGTTTTTCCTTCCAGGTTTGCGAATACATCGTCCGCCGGCTTGCTTACGTAATACGATTTCCCAAAAATCAGTGTCTCCGGCTCCGGCCACCCGAAATCCGGATCGTCAATCATCTTGGCCAACTGTTCCTCGTTCATTTTTTCCAAACTCTGGATGAATTCGCCAAACTGCGTCATGTGCGGCTTAATCGCGTCAAACGCCAATCGCCAGTACGGCAACTTCTTCGAAGGTGAAACCTCTTTTATGGAATACGACGGTCCGCTGTTCGCAAATAGCTTCGCGTTTGCTGAGTCGTGGAAGTAGTAGATTTTCTTGGGCTGCCAAGTCTGGAGATTCTCCAAGAACGGCTCCAGCCGCTTCGACGGTCCGGCAATCTGAGAAGGAAACGCAACCGGGTCGGCTGCAAGATCAAAAGCCTCCGTCGCCAGCACACCCGCAGCCTGGTGATCCCCGTGGTTCTCCCCAATGAACACGCCCGGCAGCCAGGTCATGATAATTTCCGGCCGCGTCAGCCGAATCAGCCCGACCAGTTTTTCCAGATTCTCTCCGTGCCCCCAACTGGCCAGTGAGTTCAGCACATTTTGCGAGGCGGTATCTTTCCCATCCAGAAACCACACGTTGGTGATGTCCAGCCGCGCACAAGCTTGCCGCGCTTCCATCTCTCGAATATTGGTCATCGCTGGTCCGTGCTCGCGTCCATATTCGTTCGCGCCGCTTCCTCCGCGCGTCCCATAAACGACTGCTACTTTTTTGTGCAGGTCGTAAATTGCCCGCGCAAGGTATGGCGTCACCGCCCCCTCATCGTCCGGGTGCGCCACTACCACCAAAATATCCACCTTGAAACGCTGGTCCGCCCCACGAACCTGCGTCGGCGCCTGCGCCAGCAACACCGCCGGAAACGACGCGCCGATAAGAATAGCGACAAATCTCAGAACAGCCTTCATGTGGCTCCCTCAAACGAGTTTCGATATCGCAAAGTGAGCAAAGATTGTACCGTCCTTCCGCCGGAAAACCACGGGACACCGTCGAGTAGCGGATTGTGTCGGCTATACTCTCACTGTGAAAGCGCGCCTAATCCTCTTGCTTGCTGTCTTTGCGCCCGAGGCGATCTTCGCGCAGACAACTCCGTCCGATTCTGCTTCGCGCGCGCCGATAGAGAAGGGCCGCATACTCCCGCAAGTCGTCTGCGAAAGAAATTCGCAGCAGTCCTATGCGCTGTACGTTCCTTCCGGTTATTCGCCCGCGCACTCCTGGCCTATCGTGTATTTCTTCGACCCGGCAGCCCGCGGCAGCATGCCCCTCGAACGCGCAAAAGAAGCCGCCGAGCAGTATGGGTTTATCTTGGCCGGTTCGAACAACTCGCGCAACGGATCATACAAGCCAGAACTCGAAGCGGCTGACGCCATGGTTGTAGACACTCAGTTGCGCTTGTCTGTCGACGTTCACCGGGTTTATTTCGCGGGATTTTCGGGAGGAGCGCGGATTGCTTCTCTACTCGCGTTTCAGTGCAAATGCGCTGCGGGCGTGCTGCTCAGTGGCGCGGGTTTTTGGGTAGGTGCTTCTCCGTCGCGAGAAAACTCTTTTGCGGTTTTTTCCGCAGTGGGCAACACGGATTTCAACTATCCGGAACTGATCTCATTGCAGGAAAAACTATCGCAGGCGGGTTTCCCTCATTGGATGCGCACATTTGACGGGACGCATGAATGGGCTCACGCGCAGGTTTTCGAAGAAGCGCTGTCGTGGTTCCGGCTTAACGCCATGAAATCCAGTCGGGAACCACGTGACGATGTATTCGTGCGAACTCACGTTCTGAAGTCGACAGCCTACGCGGAAAGTTTGGAGAAAGATGGAAACGCTCTCGCGGCGTGGCGTGAATATTCACAAGTTGCGGCCGCCTACGACTCTTTAGTCGACGTCGAGGCGCTTCGCGCTAAAGCGGATTTGCTCGGAAAAGAAAAAGCCGTACATGATGCCTTGAAAAAGGAACGCAGTGACTTCGAGGAACAGCAGCGGCTGACTGCGACTATTCAAGTGGCCCTGTCTGCGAAGCGCTCGGCCGACCACGACACTGCGGATCCTGCAAACGGTGCGGACGAGAAGGCCCGTCAACTGCATTCGCTCGCTGAACAGGAAAAGAACGTCGAACGGAAGGTCGTTCTGCAACGCGCTCTTTCCGGTGTGCTGGTCGGCTGCATGGAGGCCGGCCTCGACCTCCTCGAACAAAAAGATTATTCGCATGCTGTTCGCGCCTTTTCCTGTGCCGCGCAAGCCGGCCCGTCCTCACAATGGGCCTGGAGTAATCTAGCCGGAGCGCAGGCCCTAGCCGGCAACCACAAAGATGCAGTCAACGCCCTCCGTCATGCGCGTGACCTCGCAACCGACAAAGCATCCTTTGCAACTTGGCTCAACTCTGAAAAGGCGTTCGACTCCTTGCGAGACACTGCGGATTTCAAGATCCTTTTGGAGTCGGCCTCTGTTAGTCCGTAGCACCACAATTGTATCGATTTAGTTGTCGTCATACGATGACATTATAATTCTAATTAATTGTATTATTTATATACTACGGTGCGCGGCCTACCGTGATTGTTGAGGTGTGGCTTATGGACGAAAAAGTGACGGTTTCTCCCAAGTTCCAAGTGGTCATTCCGAAGAGTATCCGAGAAGAACTGAAACTCAAACCCGGTGAGAAGCTCCAGATATACCTTTTCGAAAATTCCATGCGCTTACAGCGACCGCGATCTATTAAAGAATTGCGTGGTTCTTCAAAGGGCATTGAATGGAAGGACGAAGACCGTGATCATTCCGAGCGCTTCTGATCGGATTGTCGTGGACTCTTCTGGTTGGATCGAATACCTCGCCGCAGGCCCGAAGGTCGAGGACTTCGCGGCTTATTTCGAGTCGCAAGCAATACTATTGCTTCCCTCGATAGTCGTTTACGAGGTGTACAAGAAGTTGTATGCCGAGCAGGGTAAAAGGGAAGGCTGACGATTTTGTCTCTCACGCTTTCGGGTTTGGCGACCGCTTGATCCCGCTTACCTTGGAGCTTTCCTATTTTTCGTCCAGAACCGGCTTGGAAACGAGGCTCTCCATGGCTGACGCAATCATTTACACTATCGCGCAAAAAAATAATGCTCAATTGATCTCCTCGGACATTCACTTCGCCCACCTGCCCGGTGTGACCATTCTCTGAGAGAGGTTCACTGCAGCTTGACCCGCTTCGCTCCCGCCGATACTCTAAACTGCTAGGAACCACGCGGCATTCTCTCCGCACCAGGACAACGCCCAATGGACGTAGCCGATCAAATTCACGTAACTCTTCCCGACGGAAGCGTCAAGGAAGTCCCCAAGGGCACCACCCCGCTGGAGGTGGCCAAATCTATTTCGCCACGTCTCGCGGATGCTGCCCTCGTCGCCAAAGTCTCGCCTGTGGGCGGCAACGGCCTGAAAGAAAAGACCGGCATCTATTCCAACTCCGTGGATCCCGCCGAAGACGGTTCGCTTCTTTTCGATCTGCGCCGACCGCTCGAGCAGGACGTAAAACTTCAGATCCTCACCGAAAAAGATCCGGACGCCCTGTACGTCTTCAGGCATTCCGCAGCGCATCTTCTGGCCGCCGCCGTGGTGGAGCTCTACCCTGACGTCAAGCTCGGCATCGGTCCTCCGGTCGAAAACGGTTTTTTCTACGAATTCATGCGCGACCAGCCGTTCACACCCGAGGACCTGGAAAAAATTGAAAAGAAAATGCGCGAACTCGCGGCGCAAGACTTGCACAACGAACGCAAGCTTCTGCCCAAGCCAGAAGCTCTGAAGATCTATCAGGATTCCAAGCAAATCTTCAAATGCGAGCTCGTCGAAGAAAAAGCCGACGAGCCGATGGTCTCTTTCTACACCACTGGCAAGTTCATCGATTTCTGCCGCGGCCCGCACATTCCTTCCACAAAGCGCATTCAGGCGTTCAAGCTGACCAACGTCGCCGGTGCCTACTGGAAGGGCCAAGAAGGTAATCCGCAGCTTCAGCGCATTTACGCCGTGGCTTTCTATTCACAGAAGGAACTCGACGAATACCTGCATCGCATCGAGGAAGCCAAACGACGCGATCACCGCAAACTGGGCACTGAACTTGACCTCTTCAGCATTCAGGACGAAGCCGGCCCGGGCCTTATCTTCTGGCACCCCAAAGGCGGCCTGATCCGCACCATCATAGAAAACTGGCTTCGCGACGAGCTGCTGAAGCGCGGCTACGATCTCGTTTTCACTCCGCATATCATGCTTTTCGATCTTTGGAAAACTTCGGGGCATGCCGACTTTTACAGAGAAAATATGTTCGGCGCGGTCGAAGTCGAAAAAGCCGACTATCAGCTCAAGCCCATGAACTGTCCCGGCCATATTCTCATCTACAAATCGAAGCTTCGCAGCTATCGCGATCTTCCAGTGCGCCTCGCGGAACTTGGCACTGTCTATCGTTACGAGCGAAGCGGCGCGCTCCACGGCCTGCTGCGCGTCCGCGGCTTCACTCAGGACGACGCCCACATCTTCTGCACTCCGCAGCAGATTGAATCCGAAGTCGAAGCCTGCATGGATTTCGCATTTGCGGTGATGAAGAACTTCGGTTTCGACAATTTCGAGGTCGAGCTCTCCGATTGGGACCCAAGGCATCCCGAAAACTACCCTGGTAAGGCCGAAGACTGGGAGCACTCATCGAAGGTCCTCGCTGATACGCTTGCTCGGTTGAAGATTCCCTACAAGCGCATGGCAGGCGAAGGCGCGTTCTACGGTCCGAAGATCGATGTCAAACTAATCGATGCCATAGGCCGCCCCTGGCAACTCACCACTGTCCAGTTTGACTTCAACCTTCCCGCGCGCTTCGGTCTGGAATTTGTCGGCGATGACGGCGCGCGCCACCAGCCACTCATGGTTCACCGTGCACTGCTCGGCTCCATCGAACGCTTCTTCGGTATGCTCATCGAACACTATGCTGGCGCCTTCCCGCTCTGGCTCGCGCCCACACAAGTGGAAATTTGCCCAGTCAGCGAAAAAGTTATCGACTACGCTCGCCACCTCAACGAAACCTTGAAAAGCCACGGTATCCGCGTGCATCTCGACGACCGCAACGAAAAGCTGCCTGCCAAAATTCGCGACGCGCAGCTCCAGAAAGTTCCCTATATGCTGGTCGTCGGTCCCAAGGAAGCTGAAGCAGGCACCGTCAGCGTTCGCCATCGCACCAAGGGCGATCTCGGTCCTCGCCCCATCGCTCAGGTTATTGAAGATCTACAAACCGAAATCACCTCGCGCGCGCTCTGATGCGTCAGAGGAGGTACGTTGCTCTCGCGCCGTTCATTCATTTGCGCGTCCGCTGGAGCCGTCACAGCGTCCCTCGCCTTGCGTCCACAGGAAACGCGCTCTGTGCCTCCTGAACTCGATCACATCATCGTAGGCGCGCGCGATCTGGACGAAGGCATCGCCTATCTCGAAAAACTCTCCGGCTATCGCGCGTCGTATGGCGGTTCCCATGCGGGCCGCGGCACGCGTAACGCGCTCCTAAAACTCGGTCACCATTCATACCTCGAAATCCTTGCGCCAGATCCTGACCAGTCCACGCTGACGTGGTACAAGGAACTACCTACGTTAGATGAACCTCGGCTGGTTGGTTGGGCCGAACGTGCGAACGACATCAACTCTCTCGCCTCCCATCTGAAAAAACGGGGGGTCGAAGTCATCGGCCCAACTCCTGGCTCGCGCACTCGTCCGAACGGCGAAACTCTCCGCTGGACGCTCCTCCTTCGCGCCGACGATCGTGAAGGCATCTTGCCCTTCTACATCGTGTGGGATTCCACTTCGCCTCACCCTTCCGGCGACGCCCCCGGTGGCTGCCTTCTTGTCGATTTGCATAGGACTGGTCAGCTTATCGAAACCTCGCCGCCAAAACTGGGCCTTCACGTTAGACAAGATCCATCCAAATCCGCCCAACTTCGCGCAACCATTGCCGGCCAGCTCGGCGAATTCGTTCTCACCACGAAAGCTGTTCCCTCCGAGCATTGGTCGCGGTCTGAACTCCCTTGATCGTGGGAACCCGCCCACCACGCGGGAGGAATCACTCTGGAGTATGATCAAGTGAATCTTCGAGATTTTTCCATTGCCTAAAAGCCGATTGCTCGCAGATTTACGGAGATATTTCGTCGGGCCGCGCGGTATCCGCTTCCCGTGGCGCCTGCTGATCTATGTTGCGATCAGTCTGGGGCTGAGCGGGTTGATGTTTGTAGCGCTTGGCCGCTTTATATCTTTTACGGGACTGTTTCCGGAAGGCAAACGGGGCGTCATTGCACCCGCGTATTTGCTGGTCACCTACGGCGTTGGTTTTCTCGCCGACGTGCTCAGTGCGCTTCTCATGTCCAGGATCGAACGGCGCCCATTTGTAGCGTACGGCCTCACTCGCGACCAGGCGTTCGGGAAATTGTTTTGGCAGGGAGCGGCCGCCGGAATTCTGGGCTTGACCGGGTTGATACTCGCGATTTATGCGCTAGGAGGATTTTCCTTCGGCGGGCTCGCGCTGTCGGGTTTCGATATTCTCAAATACGGGGCTTTCTGGGCGGCAGCGTGTCTCGTCGTTTCGTTCATGGAGCAATTCCGCTACAGGGGATACCTACAATTCACACTATCCGCCGGAATCGGCTTTTGGCCGGCAGCCATCACCCTTTCGATGGTATATGCGGCGCGGCATCTTTTCGATTTCCCCAGCCAGACGTGGAGCGGGGATCTATCCGTCTTCTTGTTCGAGCTCTTGTTTTGCTTTGCCTTGCGCCGCGCCGGCAACTTGTGGTGGCCAATCGGATTCCAAGCGGCCTGGGATTTCGGAGAAACTTTTGTGTATTCGGTGCCAGACAGCGGATACCGGGTTCACGGAAGCCTTTTGAAATCCACTATGAGTGATTCGCCGCAATGGCTTACGGGCAGCAGCGTCGGCCCAGAGGGAAGCCTTTTCTGTTTTGTTGTGCTGGCAATCCTTTGCCTCGTAATACACAAGCTCTACCCCGATAGAGCCCCCGCCGCCGGACCAATGCGGTAGCCGGTCAACCAGCTTCTAGAATTTCTCCGTAGTTAGTAGTCGGTCAATTTGACGATAATCATGGTGGCTCATGTTCACTAGGCCTCCGTTTGATTTATGTGGTTATGACTTCGCGAGCGGCGCTGGGTGCGACAGGGGCTTTGCGGCGGAGGATGGCAGCGGAGATGAGAGTAATGATAAGGCCGACGGGCAGGGGCTCCATGAAGGTGTAGGCCATGTTGACGAAGGGGTTCTGGTAGAGCTGCTGAGAGCGCTGTATGGCGGCGACCTGCGCAGCGGTGGTCGCGGGGTCAAGTCCGGAAGACTGGACCTTGTGAATCTGCGCGGCGAAGTAGCCGTCCATGAAGTGGGGCATGAAGTTGAAGTATAGGACCTCCCACATGGCGACGTAGCAAACGGTGGTGATGAGGGCGATCAGGATGCCGCAGGCGAAGGCGCGGCCGAAGGAGATTTGGCCGGCAAGGGTGTTGTCGCGATAGCTGCGGATGCCGAAGTAGATTAGCAGGAACGACGCCACCATGATGGTGTAGCCGAGAGCCATGCTGTGG
>Ga0070765_100001368_pt1 | contig 14905 bp, 9 predicted proteins | sample HubBroMetageWFT5_FD_71516 | JGI IMG/M metagenome (GOLD analysis project Ga0070765, IMG submission 71516) | Warmed and freeze-thawed soil microbial communities from the Hubbard Brook experimental Forest, New Hampshire - Hubbard Brook CCASE Soil... | ecosystem: Environmental > Terrestrial > Soil... | reverse complement strand
GAAATCTCCATCGTCGCGGCCTTCTTCGGCATGTTTGTTACGTACAGCGCCAGCCCCGTAAGCAAAGCGCCGGATACAAAGTTGCCCAACGTAACCGGAATCTGGTTCCACACCCACCACTGTCCCAACGAAATCGGCGCGCCAAACAATTTCCCGGTCGGAATCAAAAACATGTTCACGATCGAATGCTCATACCCATGCGCAAAAAACGTCATGATCGGCAGCCACATCGCCACCACTTTCCCGATCGTCGAGCGCGAAGCCATCGCCAGAACCGCCCCCAGCGTCACCATCCAGTTGCACAACACTCCCTTGATGAACGCCGTTTCCCATCCACGTAGGCCCAGCGCCATATACCCTAGGGTTTTCTTCTGCGCCGCTGCCTTCATCAAGTCGCCGATGGCCCCGCTTCCCGTGGTCCCACAGTTCGTCACCGCCAGGTAGAACAGCACTCCGTAAAACAAACTTCCCGCCAAATTCCCTAGATAAACCCAGCCCAGATTCCGCGCCATTTTGCCCAAAGAGACTTCCCCGGCTGCCCATCCCATCGGCAGCAGCGCAAAATTCCCCGTCGCCAGCTCAAGCCCCAGCAACACCAGAATCACAAATCCCACCGGAAAAAGGATAGCTCCCACAATCGGCGCCACATTCTGCGAAAGCACAATGAATACGAGCGACGTGGCATAAGCCAGCAGTCCACCCGCAAGAAAACTTCGAATCAGTAGATCGCGAACGGAAAGGGAAGCCTTCCTGGATGCAGCCTGCGCCGCATCTTTCAAAAGCTCCATGGGCTGAACGTAGTCCAAAACGCACCTCCGCCGGCTACGTCGCGGAGACATATCTCCTACACCGACGTCCTTGGTTGCCTCATCCTCTGCCGGGGGGTGATTCACTGCAAACGCAACGTTTGTATCGCCAGTATCGAAAAATCTGAGTCCTTGGGGGGTGTGGCTGGAAGACTCTGCACCGACTACGGTCTTGTATTTGCCTCTGGTTTCATAGACGCTGCGCCAACCACTTCCGTCGATGAAGAGTCCCCTTGGCGAGTGAGAAAGAGGACGAACGGAGTGATCTCGAACGGTATTTTCTCGTACTCAGCCACCGCGCTCACCGGTTTGGATTTGAGCATCTGCAAGCGGCCACTCCACGGGTCGATCTTGACACGGCCGCCGAGCGGCAGCGCAGCAACGACGTTCGCCGCCGGCTTTTCGGCAGGGGGCTGCGCGGAGGACTCAGCGGCGACGACCAAATTTGTTGGGACCCGGTCGCCCAAGTGAGGGCTGATCAGGTTGGGAATGTCCTTAGACCGGTCCTTCAGCGCTTGGAGGAACAGCCGAGCGGTCCCCGTCTGGTCCTTGTAAGGCGATTTGCTCAACAGTTCGGCGCCCTTCTGGTTCGCCGCCTGCTCTTCTTCATGTGTACGGCCAAAGCCAAAGTGGCTGAAGGTTTCCTTCTCGTCAAACCGCAAGTGATTGAGGAATCCGAACTGCGTGTCCATGTGATGCCCCAGCAAAACGTGACCGAGCTCGTGCGCGACGATCGCCGCGAGGCTTCCCTCGTCGGGGAGCACATCAATCAATCCGCGGCTCAGCACGATAGTGTGCCCGATCGTGAACGACTCCAGCGTTGAAGTCATCAACACGCGGCAGCGGACCTCCGGTTGTATGTCGATGTCATTCGTGACCTCGAGATTGTTGACCACCGTCTCCAGCACCTTATCCACGTCCCCGTGCGGCGCCATCAAACCTAGCCGCTCCATGCTGTCCATGACGTTGTCTTCCGCCTGGCGCGCCCAGGAACGTTCGGCCAGCAGAGGCGAGTAGTCGTCCGCTTTCTCACCCTGATCCTTCACCGGCGCTTCCACTAGCACCTTAGTCAGCTCTTGCTCTTCCCCAACGCCGCCAGGGGCGTAGCCCCACAGCCGCGTCTGCGCCTTGAATGGCTTGAACGCCATGTTCTTCGTCTGTGTGTCCTGAAAATCGCCTTGCTGGCTGTAGATGAAAGCCGGAAGCCATTGTTTCTTTCCCGCGTTCACCCGCCAGCTGTCGAAACTGAAGTAGTAGCTGGTCAACGACGCTGGGCCGAAGCTCCCGTTGAAACGCACGATGGAAAAATCCTGATCCTCTACCCAAATCCGCCCAACGAACCGTCCTTTGCCAGTCTTAGGCAACGGCGTCAGGTCAAACACGAGACAACGCACCTCACCCAGGAATTCACGGCGGACGTAGGTGAATTTGTAGTTCCCTTGGTTGAACCCCTCGCTGTCAATGAAGACCATCTGCAAGAAGCCGGCAGGCACATACTGCTTCCCGAACGCGAAGAGATTCCCCATGGATCCAAAAAAATTCTTGTTCTTACTTTGCGTTTCGTTCAGAGAGATGACCTCTATGCCACGCGAAAAATCGGCCCGGCCGAGCAAATACTTGTCGCCGTCCGGCACTGCTCCCAGGTGCTTATCTTCGCGGAAATTTTGCACATACGTTTCCACCAGGGGAGAGAATTGGCGGATCAATCGCATTTCTTCCTGTTCGCGGGTCACAATTTTGTCCACAACTTGGCTTTCTGTCGTCGGCTGTTGCGCTGCCGGCCGTGGCGCTGGGGGTTGCACTGCCTGTTCTTGGGCTGCGGATTGTTGCGCCGCCGGTTCTTGGACTGCAGGTTGTTGGGCTGGTGGTTCTTGCGCTGCGGGCTGTTGAGCTGCCAGTAGTTGCGCTGATTTGACCAGCGGCATCGCACTGATCGCCGCCACAAGCAATACGTTCAGAAGGAAACGCATAATGTTTTCCAAGAATCTGTAGGTTACAGTTGGAGCCCCCTTGCCACGCTACCCCCCGCAAAGTGGACTGTCATCTGTACCGACGAGCAGTTTTGGGACAGCCGTCTTTCACCTTTGGCGTCAGGCCACGGCTTCAATCCCGCGCCCCCCCGCCATCTCTGCGACCAGTGCCACTCGCACCTAGGGCATTCGACTTCCCCCGGTCGATCCGACCCCGACCACGTCATTCCGAACGGAGCAGGCCGACGCTTTTTCTTTCCATTTCACTCCCGTGAAATGGTCGGCCTGCGCAGTGAGGAATCTCTCTTCTCTCCTTAGCTCGCCAATGCCACAATCCCTCGCCATGGAGCGCGTCTTCCACGTCTACTTCATGGCCGGCGCCTCAGGCGTCATCTACCTGGGCGTCACAAGCCATCTCACCCAGCGCGTCTTTCAACACAAACAAAAACTCCTTCCCGGCTTCACCAAAAAATACAACCTCACCAAACTCGTCTGGTTCGAGCCTCACTCCACTGCGCGTTCCGCCATCGCTCGCGAAAAAGAAATCAAAAAGTGGCGCCGTTCAAAAAAGGTCGCCCTGATCGAATCCCTCAACCCTCACTGGAACGACCTCAGCCCCGCACCTTAATCCCAGCCCCTAGCCGAGCCTATTCGTTCGCAGAACCCGCCGTCGGTTCGATTCTCCTTCATCGACGCGTCAACACGACACAACCCAACGCCATCAACGCGCGTCAACACAACACAACCGTCATTTCGAACGAAGCAGGCCGACGCTTTTTCTTTCCGCATCCCCCTCCCCGCTCGATCCACCCGCCTGACCGTCATTTCGAACGGAGCAGGCCGACGCTTTTTCTTTCCATTTCACTCCTGTGAAATGGTCGGCCTGCGCAGAGAGAAATCTCTCTTCGCTTGTTTTCGCTCCATTTTGCGCGATGAAATCTCTCCTCGCTTCTCACGTCGTTGCGCGTAGAATCTGAAAATGCCAAAGAAAATCAAAGTGAACATTTTTAACGACATGCAAGAAGCCCTAAGAGATGCCGCCGCCTACGAGCGCGGCGAGCCCGTCAACTTGCGCGTCACGCGCATCCCCTCGCGCCCCAAGCCGATTTCCGCCAAAGAAGTCCGCCACATCCGCCAAGCTCTGAACGCCAGCCAATCGCTCTTCGCCACTTACCTGAACGTAAGCCCCAACGCCGTCCGCAGCTGGGAACAAGGCACCCGCCGCCCCCGCCAAGCCGCCCTGAAACTCCTAGCCATTGCCAAGAAAAATCCCAAAGCCCTTCTGGTTGCCTAACGCCGCACCGTCATTCCGAACGGAGCAGGCCGACGCATTTTCTTTCCACTCCGCTCCGGCGGAGTGGTCGGCCTGCGCAGTGAGGAATCTCTCTTCGCTTGTCGTTGCTTCTCCAACCTAAATATGAGCCCCAACGGCGTGCGACCGTCGGCCGGTCGCCCATGCAGAATTCTGAACTTCTCCTCAGGATTCCTTAATTTCGTATTTCGAATTTCGTATTTCCAGTCTCGTATTTCGTATTTCCAGTTTCGAGTTTCGTATTTCGAGTTTCGCTTTCTTAATTTCGATCATCTCTGACAATACAAAGACGGCGCGTGGAAAATTACCAGGGCCATCAGCTACGACCATCACGCTGCTGCGAAAGCCTAAACCTGGGTGTTGGGCCTAGTCTGACTTTGCGACGGCCACACTAAGAAGTTTTCCCGTGCACCATCTCACATCGTATGGCCGCACGCCCGCGGCTAGGCGTCTGCCAAACGTCCCGAGATCCAGTCCAGGCAGGTTCGCTCGATGGTATATTCTGACATACCCCGAACGGACGGTAGGTCCATTCCGAGGTGAGCCTGAAGCTGCCGGACCGTCTGCTCCATTGGCGGCGATACCTTCTCCCACTTTAGGCGCGCTGCCTCCAGGAATATCGCCGCTAGACGGTTCTGTTTTTGCGCCAACAGGAGTTCCCCTATCCATCGTCGGACGTACCCTTGATTGACTATATGTTCGTGTTTCGGGTCCTTTTCAATTAGGAGAGCCGATTTTTGATAACAAATTAGGGCTGAATCAACCTGTCCCATAAAATGCAAACATCGACCGATATTGCCGTAGTGGGCTCCGTTCCTTTCCTCGTCGAGCTCGTCCGGGTCTATAACCTCATTGAGATTGCGTCCCTCTAGAAAAATTGAAAGAGCGTCCTCTGGTTTACCCGCGTCTCGCTCCGCCAGGGCCAGATTGTGACGAACATCATATTCCGTGTCCACGTTTGACGATTCCTTGAGCTGCTTACCTCTTCTGCCCCACTTTACTGCGCTACTGAAATCGCCCTGCAGCCACAGATCGTAGCATTTCATACCACAGTAGAGAATATACCGCGCGTCTTTGTCCAACACAGTCAGCTCATATTTGTCCAATAGCTGGCGGACCTCGTCCCATTCCCCAAGATGCGAAAGCGTCTTAATGTGAATCGCGAAAATAGCGTCGAAGAGTTTGTACTTGTCGTGGCCCGAAACCCAATCGAACGAGTTCAGTAGCAACCTCATGACACGAGAAAATTCTCTCGAATAAGCGCTCTCTGAAAATACGCTCCCAACTTCTTGCAGAACGCGGATCGCGTCTGCTGTTCGACCGGCCGCGATATCGAGCTCCGCGGTTTGCGTCCAATATTGGAGTGTTGTAATGGTCGGTCGCTCGTTGAGCTGCGATTTATGGTTGATAAGGAATCGATTGTAAACGGCGACGATTTGGTCGATGAATGTTTTGCGCTCGGGTCTTGAGAAATGCTGTCTTATGAACTGGCGGACCAGGGGATGTAATTCGAATAGATCTGAAGCGCCCGGCCTCGGCTTGACCACCACGAGGTTGGTCGACCGGAGAGCAGTCATAGTTTTTGCGACTTTGTGGTATTTCACTATGTGTGCAAGGTAATCTGCAATTTCGGAAAGGGACTCGGGACGAACAGTCTCAGCCATAGACCGGAGGACGAGTTTTTCCCTTTCGCTGAGTGTATTCCAGATGGAATTTAGGGTTTTCTCTGGCAGGGAGCCCTGCTCGGATCGTAACTGGTTTAACAGCACGGCTAGGGAAAGCGAAGACTGTTTGGCGACTTGAATCGACAGCAGATCGAGCCAGAAGGCGTGCCCGTTTGTGAATGAGCGCGCGTCCTCAATGTCTGTTAACGGAGAGTTGGCCTTCCGTGCAAGGAATAGTTCGCGCGTGGCCTCCAGAGAAAGACCCTCAAGCCGACAGCTGAGCACAGACTGATACTCATATTCGACGTTAGGGCGACACGTAAAAATCACCCTAGATTTCGAATTGGATTCGAGAATCGCTTCTATCAGGGCCTCGCAACCAGACGTCATTTTGTTGGCCTCAAGATTTACGTAGTGATCCGCATTGTCGAATACGAAGAGCACAGTTTTATTAAGGGTCATGTTCACGAGAAGACGGGCTATTGATCCGATGTCTTGTTTTGAGATGTCCCTTGCGGACACTGCGCCCCCTGACAGGGACTCGATAACTAGAGCTAGCTGAATTTCAAAACGCTCGCTCTCCTCCTTGCAGTCACGCCAGACGAAGTGATCGTAGGCCTTAGAAGAACGGGATTTCGAGAAATACTCTGCCGCGAGTGTGGACTTTCCCTCTCCGCCAATTCCGGTAAGGAAGATGACCTTGGCGGAAGATTCTTCGATCTGACGAAGTTCGGAGTCGCGCCCCACACAGAATTCAACCAAAGGCGGCCGGTCCTCCTCGCTCTCATCGAGGGTCGCGCCGCGGGTTCTTGGTTGCTCCGATCTGAGTACTAGCTCGACATTTACCCGTAGAGGCTTTGGCCTAGGTAAGACCATCGCGGGCGCGGAAGGCATCTTTTTCCAGGCCTCGTACAGGCGGGGAAGGAACTCATTGCAGTCAATTCCCGCGTGGAGGGAAACCCTCCCCCGTGTTATCCCGGAGGAGAGCTTGTTCAGCAACGACTCGCGGACAATTGGCGCGGGATCGTAGAATGTCCACAGGACTTCGCACTTTGCGGAGTCGTCGGAAGCAATATCGAAGAGGGCCTCCGTAAAGATGTCGTCCCATCCTCCATATCCACAGACGAGCACGAGCTTGTTTCGCAGTATGGAGGTCAATGAGGCTTTAAGGTTCGGGCGGGCGTTCTGCAGTTGCGTAGGCGTGTGAAGAGTGTCGGAGCCGTACCAATATCCGTGGAGATGGATGATGTGGCACCCCGTCCCCTCTGTTTGTTTAAGATTGCCGTCAGAGTGGAGGGCGGTCCTGATGTAGGACCCACCAGCCGCCCGGACGGCAACTTCGACAAGTGGATCGAAATTCGTCGTCAACAGGTAGCGGCCAAATTGCACGGGATATTGGACAATCAGCTTTCCAAGGCTCTCCATCCCTGGATTAAGAAACCAGTGGGAGTCAAACTCGAGGGCCCTCAATTCGTCCTCGGAAGCGGTATGTGGGTCTGTTGGTTCTTGGCCTTCCGCTACCCTTGCGCGGGCCTCAAGGACCGCTCTGCGAACAACCTCGTTTGCAGCCGATTGGCCGAGTCGTCCCTGAAGAAAGAGAAACGCTTCCTGGTAGCGTCCGCTGCCTGCTCGATCGACAGCCAGATCGAATTCTCTAAGCACGCTCGGATCACCTTCGAACTCCGAACGGATCAGATGGACGACACCGGCTACTCCTTGCACCCCTGGTGATTTGGGACTTATTGGCGCTGACAGGGCGGAGCCCACTAATGCGACGGCCTCCTGGTTCCTCTTTTGTAGGCCGGTCGTTAGTCTGTATAAGAGTTCCGCTTCGGTGAAGAAACGGGTCGGCATATTTATTGTTTGCAATTATCGAATATTAACTTATTTTACGCCTAATGAGAAATGCGGCAGATTCGCCCGCCCTTTATCCATCAATGCGGATGGCCGCGCCCTAGCTGCCTCTCCGCACTTTTCCACACATTTCCACAGCCGTAACAAACCCATCACTCCCCTTCCAACTCCCTCAAACCTCTCGACTTCCCTTCACCCCGTTCGAATCCGCCCCTCCCGTTCGAATGAATCAGTCAGTAACACACATCTCTATTGACAAATAGTAACTAACGTGCTACCATTCCCTATGTTTGTCTCACAAAACGCCCTGCTCTCCTCGTCTTCCCTCGATTTCTCTCACTTCAGCGTCCCTACGCTCAGACTTCCAGCTCTTTCGGCTCTCGACTTTAAACATTCCAGTCCTCGAACTTTCCAGCTCATAAACTGGTCATTCCGCACGAGTTCACATCAGTATCATCCTATGGGACTTACCCTTCCTTTGTTTTCATGCTCTTACGCACTCTCTTGTAGCCGGGAAAATGCTATCGACATTCTTTTCAGTATCTTCCGCACTCTTTGGCAAAAACACCCGGGCGGGGGGTACCCCCTTCAATCCGAGAACCTATCCTGTTCTGCCTTCGACCCAGTCTCTTTTGGAATTGGCACTTACGAACAAACCCTGGTGCCGAGGTCCTATCGTTCCGGTCGGTTCGGGTGGGACAGCCAATCCTGGCTGTCCTCTTTCAGGTTTCACCGGTCACAGATCACGGGGCACGGACTACGAGTCGGCAATCACAAATCCTCGGTCACGCACTCGGCTCTCTTTCTTCCACCAGTCACGAGTCACCAGTCACGAATCACTAAGTCCTGTAGAATCCGCACTTCCAAAACACAGGACTTAAAACGCTTTAGAATGAACACTTACAGGAAAACCGGGGAGGGGGCCCCCTATCTTTCAACCCAAGAACCTCCATTGCCGTCAGAGAGGGTGTCGTTACCTCCTTATTTCGTTACCTCATTACCTCGCTACTTTTTTACCTCGTCTCTCGTCGCATGGAACAAATGCCTCGCTCGCGCGTCTTCACAGGTGTAGAGGTGAAATCCATGCGTAAATTCATGATGGGGCTCGGAGTGGTGATGCTGATGACGGCGGTATTGACCATGCGGCCCCTGCGAAGCGCCGCCGATGACACCATTCACGGCGACTGGTCGGCCAAGTTCAACGCCGGTGCCGGCTGCGGATGTTTTAATCTCGAGGTCGAACGCTCCTCCGGCTGGGGACATCACAGCACCTGGGGCAACACGCACAAGATCGCCGATTTCGTCGGCCTCGACGCGAACATTGCCACGGCGAAAGACTCACCCGTCCATTTCGAGCTGCGCCGCGACGCTGGAATCATGAGTTTCGACGGGCGCTTCCGTGATGGTTACGGCAGCGGCAAATTTACGTTCGCCTCCAGCGCCGATTATGTCCAGGGAATGAAATCCCTCGGCTACTCCGGCCTCACGCAAGACGAGCTGTTCGCCTTCGCGATTCACGACGTTTCCCGCCAGTTCGTCAAGGACATGGCCGACGCCGGCTACAAGAATCTCAGCACCGACGACCTCATGGCCTTCCGCATTCACGGAGTGAGCCCCGAATTCGCACGCGCCATGATCGAGCTTCTTCCGGAAAAACCGTCTCCCGACAGCCTCGTCGCCATGCGCATTCATGGCGTCAGCCCGGAGTTCACCAAGGAAATCAACGCGCTCCTCGGCAAAAGATTCTCTGTCGATGAACTCGTCGCCTTCCGCATCCACGGCGTCTCTCCCGATTTCGTCCGCGAAGTCCGCGAAACCGTCTCGAAAGACGTGAGCGCCGACGATCTCGTAGCCATGCGCATCCATGGCGCCAGCCCCGAATTCGTCAAGTCCATGAGTACGCTGATGGGCCGGAAACTCCAGGTGGAGCAGCTCGTCGCCTTCCGCATTCATGGCGTCAGCCCCGAATTTACCGAACAAATCCAGCAGCTAGTCGAAAAAAATATTTCCTCCGACGATCTCGTGGCGTTTCGCATCCACGGCGTAAGCCCCGAATTTGTAAAAAGCATGAAGGAAGCGGGCTACGCGAAGATTTCACCCGATCAATTGGTCGCCATGCGCATTCACGGCGTCGACGCCAATTTCGTAAAAGAGGTCCGCCAGCACGGATACAAGGATCCGACGATCGATGACTTGATCGAACTACGCATCCACGGCCTCCGCCACCGCGAGTCTTTGTAAGAGCTCCGCGGCCGCGCGATGTCTTTTTTTGTAGCTGTTAGCTTTTTGTAGTTGCTAGTCGTTGGAGCTGCTGGTTTTTTGTAGTTGTCAAAAGGTGAAGCGCACGCCGATCTGAGCAGCGAACGGAATCCCGACGGTCGTGCCCGGGCCGAAGAAATCGCCGAGCCCTCCGGCGGGAATAGCCAACTGGCTCAGCCGCGTCACCGGCGTCGTGGCCGTGCACGCCGCATTCGTGCAAATGTCCGTCACGTTGCCGGACGCCGCTTGCGCCGCCGGAACTGGCAGCGCGGCAACGTTGGTCACGAAATTCGCGCCTGGATTGTTGCGATTGAACAGGTTGAAAAATTCGATGAACGGCGAAACGTTCCAGTTCTCATGAAATCGGAACGGACGGCTCACGCGCAAATCAGCCTGGATATAAGGCGTTCCGCGAAACGCATCGAGCGAAGTCGGCACGCCGTTCACGGAAATGCGCGCGCTGTTGTCGGCGGTAGTGATAACGAACGGCCGCGCGCTCTCCGCCTGAATCAAAGTCGTAAGCTCGAAGCCGCCGGGCGCGTGAAAAGTTCCCGCGAGCACCGCTCGATGACGAACATCTTCTCCGGAGGGTCCGTAGTCCCCAGGCCCAAACGGATTTGAGGTATCGCAAACGCCGTTGACGTAATCGAAGAGCTCTCCCAAAATGCAGCCCCACGTTTTTGCGGAAGCCAGCGTGTAGTTGGCGACAAGGCTCAGCCGCTTCGCAACGTTTCCCTGCAGGTGCAGCGAAAGCGCTTCGTAGCTCGAACGATTGTCACTGCGAAATACGGAAATCCCGCTCGGGTAATCGTATCGCCGGTATCCATGCATGCCAGTTTCAAGAGTGAAGTCCGCGCTCAAAATCCAGTTGGCATTGAACGCGTGCTCGATGCCCGCCGTCGCATGCAACGCGTACGGCGTGTGGTAATTCGGATCGATTAACGCCGGCGGCCCCGATGCATTTTGAATATTGAAATTGTTCACCGCGTTAAAAGCTTCCACCCATCCGTTTTGCGCTAGGTCGTTGTAATAAAGTCCTACGCCGCCGCGAAGCACAGTTTTTTTCGATGAGCCAAGGCCGTACGCAATTCCCAGCCGCGGAGCAAACGCTTTGCGATAGTCGTGAGGAATTCCAGTGACGATGCCGTTTCCTGCGAGTGCGGCGTTCGAATTCTGGTCATGGCCGGACGCGATGAAGAGGCCAAACGTGGTGTCGTAGCGCAAACCGTAATTAACGGTGAGATTCCGCGTGACGCGCCAGGAATCTTCGGCGTAGAGACCGAGGCGCTGCACATTTTGCGAAAAGCTGCCATCGCCGGCGGGATTGATCGTGCAGGACGTGCCGGGAGTAACGTTCGGCGAAGGCGTGGGCGAACACGCAGTGAGATCGGTAGAAAATTGCCGCGGGTCCGCGGCGTAGTCGCTGGGGTTGAGGACAAACGCGACAAGAGTTTCGGCGTTGGCAGTGAGCGCGCCGCTCAACACCGGTTCGTGGATGAAGTTGACGCCTAAACGAAGAGCGTGATTTCCGACATAGCCTGCGAGATCGTAGCGCAATTGATATTTTTCCTGATTGCGCAGCACCGGGAATGCTGTGATCGCGGTGACGAATTGATTGTCGCCAAAGGTTTCGAAGCCGGAAGTGGTGGCTGCGGTGGAACTAAAAGGGAAGGCGAGGGCGAAACCGAGATCTGAATTACGCGTCTGCGTAAGGTGGAGGAGGCTTGCGCCGAAAACGAACGTGCCAACCCACGCTGGGCCGAACGTATGTTGATTGCTCAGAGCGAGATTCAAATAGTTGTTGTGGGCGGTGGCGCCCGTGGAAGGGAGAGTGGCTTGCTGAATGAGCGCGTCGTGAGTTGTGTAGCTATCGGCTGAAGTACGAAAGAACCATCGCGAGGAGTTGGATTGGGCCCAATCGAAACGGATGGAGCCGAGGTAGTCGCGGAAGGGAATAGAAACACTCGTGGGAACTGAAATAGAAGTGATCGTTGTGGGCCCCACGCTAACGAGACCTTGAGAGGCAAGCTGAGAAAGCGCCTGGAATTGTGTTTGGCTGACGTTGCTGTAGGCGATGCTGGCGTTTTCGTGGACGTATTCGAATGAACAGAAAAACCAGAGTTTCTCTTTGACGATGGGTCCGCCGAGTGTACCCACATAATTCTGACGTGAGAAGGGCTGCTTGGGATTAGGCGCGGGGTTTTCAATGGGGAAGCGCGCGTTGAGAGAAGCGGCGCGCTCGTAGAAGGCTTCGTCGCCGTGCCACTGGTTGGTTCCGGATTTGGTGCTGATGACGACGGAACCTGAGGTGGTGCGTCCACTATCGGCGTCTTCCTGGGCGGTTCGAACGGCAAACTCCTGGATGGATTCAGGAGAAAAATTTTGAAGAAAGCCGCCGATCCAATCGTCGGAATTGTCCACGCCATCGACGGAAACTTCATTGTTCAGGCCGGAACTGCCTCCGGTGGAAACCGCTGTGATGCGAGCTTTGGTGGGGTCGGAGGGCTCGACGGGCTCAGTGCCCGGGGCGAGGTACGCGATGTTTGCAAAGCTGCGTGCGGCTAGAGGAAGGGTATCAAGGTCTTGCGAGGAGATGATTGTCTGGTGCACGGCACTGGAAGTATCGATGGGCTGGGTAGTGATGGTGGGTGGCCCAAAATCGTCGAGGATTACGGTCTGCTGTTGTAGGGGCTGCAACTTCAGCTTAACTCTCACTTCACGGACCGAACTGACGGCCACCCTTACGTCAGAAGTCGCTTCCGCGAATCCTTTGGCGTTTACGACTACGTGGTACGTTCCAGGAAGAAGATCCTCGATGCGAAATTCTCCGCGATCGTCGGAGGTGGCTTCGCGCTGCAGAGAAGAATCGGAGGCGTGGACCACGATTTTTGCCGAGGGGATGACGGCGCCGCTGGCGTCCGCAACGGTACCGCGCAACGTGCCGTGGGGATTTTGGGCGAGCGATTCGTGGGGCACGAAGAGTAAGGCCAAAAACAGGAAGGGTAAGAACGTGGAGTTCCGTAGAGGAGACGGATTCATTGGCTGGAGACGGGTTTTCATGCGCGGCGATAGGCTACTGGAGGGATGGGACTACTACCACAGGTCGTAGAGCGGGGGTAAGCATCAGGGAAGGGCCAGCCCTAGAAAGCGGGCGCTACACTTCGGCCTTCGGGATTCGCAGAACAAGAGAACCGATAGGAAGAAGAAAGAGGGCACGGCGTGCCGTGCCCCTACAACGCTCAGGACGATCACGTCCTTGGGAAAAGCAGGATGGACTTCGAAAAGGGTCAGTGGAGGAGAAGTTCGAGAAGTTCGTGGACGGAAGAGAGGGCGAAAGGCGCCACCGCCAACGCAGCGAGGCCACCAGCGAGTAGAAAACCAGCGGTGCGGAGCCGATGGTGCGCTGGTTTTGAGGCGACGGACGCGTTGGGAAGGGCATGGAGCAAGCGGTCGACGCGGGCGGAGAGGTCGCGATCGCAGGCGAGAAGCGAAGTTGACAGAAAGGGAAGCCGAGGGCCAGAGCCCATGCGCGCGACTTGAACTAGCGCGGCGGCAAGAGAAACGGCGCGGCTTGAGTCCCCCGCTGTGGCTTGATCGTCGGCGGCCCACTCGGCGAATTTTGACCAAGTTCGTTCCAGCGTTCGGAGCGGGCGGACGAACGGAAAAATGTCTGGGGCGAGGAGAAGGAGGAGGCGCTTGGCATTATCGCGCGAAGTGCGGTGGGCATGCTCGTGGCGCAAAGCGGCGTCGAGTTCTTCGGCGGAAAGCGCGCGGAGGACGCCGCAGGAGATGAGGAGGCGCGGACGGAACAGGCCGGACATGGCGAGAAGAGGAGCTTCGTTTTCGACGAGCACTACCGGGGACGATTCGCCCGGTATGCGCGCTTCATTCCCAGCCAAGCGGCAAAGCCGATTGTGGCGCAGCGACGCGAAGAGGGAGTAGGAGGTTCGTGCGATCGAGATGAGACAAGTTGCGGCCCCGAGAAAACCGAGAATGACGCATATCACGCCGACGCGCTCAGCCGTGGCCGCGGGTTCTAGCCAGAGATAACTCGGGACGCAAAGGGCTGCGACGAAAAGGCTGGCGAGGGCCAAAGGAAGCAAGCGCAAGGAAAGCAGAAGACGGGCGGCGGCGCGGGGCGTCCTCGATTCGGCGAAGCGGATTGCGGATTTACAGCAGAGGCGAACAAGCAAGCCTATCGCGATGTTGAGCGCAAAAAAGGAGGCGAAGCAAAGAAACAAAAGCCGCAATAGGTAGGGGAGGATCATGGTCGCCCCTGGCGGAGGATTTCTTTGCGGCGGCTGCGAATTTTCTTTTCGAGGTCATCGAGAAGCTTGGCGTCGTGTTCGCCGACAGCTTCCAGCAGGCAGGAAAGCAAAAGTTCGCGGTAGGGATTTGGGCCAGACAAGAAACCGGCGACTAGATTGCCGGCGCGGCGGCGCTCCCATTCTTGGCGGGAAAGTTGCGGCGAATAGACAAAGGCGCGATCAGATTTGTACCGGTCGAGCAGACCTTTTTTGAATAGGCGATCGAGCGTGGTCATTACGGTCGTGTAGGCGAGCGGACGGTTTAGCATCGGGACTACGTCGCGGACGCTGGATTCGCCGCGAGACCAGAGAACTTCCATTAATTCGAATTCGAGGCTGCCGAGCGCGAAAGACTGGCTTGGGGAAGCGCCACGAGCGATGCGACTTTTCAGGAAGCGAATCATCGGTTGCCGCTCTCGAGGGCCGCGGCCCGTCGGAGACGCGAATGATTCTATTCCCTTTGTCGAGAAGCGGGAAGTCAAAACTAGCGGGCAGTGGGTCAGTTTCCGATTACGCGTGCCAGCTCAACCGGTCGGTGCAACACCCTCCAATCAGTTGATCCGATAGCACTTCCCGCGGAGGACCGCTTTGCTGTGCCGCACATCAATTAGATCCTGGCCAGGGTGGTTTTCAGTTTGAATCAACGCGCGTGTACGACTCTCAGCTATTGAAGCCCCTGTAGGCGCATTTCGGCTAGTGTTGCGTCGACCTATTGAGACCACCCGACTTATCG
>Ga0070765_100001367_pt1 | contig 14907 bp, 14 predicted proteins | sample HubBroMetageWFT5_FD_71516 | JGI IMG/M metagenome (GOLD analysis project Ga0070765, IMG submission 71516) | Warmed and freeze-thawed soil microbial communities from the Hubbard Brook experimental Forest, New Hampshire - Hubbard Brook CCASE Soil... | ecosystem: Environmental > Terrestrial > Soil... | reverse complement strand
TATGAACTCCAGCGCGATGGTTCGAAGCGGCTTACTTTCGACCCTGCCATTGACGCCTTGCCTATCTGGAACCCCGATGGTTCGCGCTTGCTCTTTGGTTCGAATCGCGGAGCCGGCCAGGATCTTTATGTTAAAAACGCCGATGGTTCCCAGGAAGAAAAGTGTATCGCCTGCGATACGCTTAACAAATATCCCAGCGACTGGTCCAGGGACGGAAAATATATTCTCTACACCCAAATCGCCGGCCTGTGGGACGTCTCTCTTGCGGATCTGAAGAGCACTCTGTTTCTAAAGGCCGTGTCCGTCATCAGAAACGGACAATTTTCCCCGGACGGAAAATGGGTGGCTTACGCATCCAATGAATCCGGGAAGTGGGAAATTTACGTGACCTCATTTCCATATGCGCATGGCAGATGGCAAATCTCCTCCGGTGGAGGCGAGCAGCCCCGCTGGCGCGGCGATGGCAAAGAGCTCTTCTTCCTATCGTCGGACTTTAAGCTGATGGCCACGCCCGTAACCACCGGGACCAATTTCGATGCCGGCGCTCCTGCTGCTCTTTTCCAGACCGCTCCCCGCCAGCCCGTCTTGGTGTATGACCTGTTTGTGTATGACGTGAGCCGCGACGGCCAGCGCTTCCTCATCAACATCCCCGTCCGCCAGCCCGACACCCAGCCCATGTCCGTCATCCTCAACTGGCCCGCAAAGCTCAGCAAATAATCCTTCATCCCGCCATCTTCGACACGCTCATCAACCTGTTGAGCCGCTACCCGCCCCATGCTAACCTGCATCTAGTGCCGCCGTTTCTCGCGGCACCTCTGCCGTAATTTCATCGCTCGAGTGGCGGAACTGGCAGACGCGCCGGACTCAAAATCCGGTGGCCGCAAGGCCGTGTGGGTTCGATTCCCTCCTCGAGCACCATTTTTGCTTTCAACCATGCCTCTCAACCCGCAGGTCTCCCGATGAAGCGCCGCGAATTCATAAAAGATCTCGCCGTCCTCGGCAGCGGCATTCTCTACGCCTCGCCCGCATTTGAATCCCTCGCTGCCCAACAAGAAAAAAATCCTCCGGCGCCATCCCCTCTCGGGATCCGCGGCCTGATTGAAAAAGACGGCAAATCGTGGCAGTCCATTCGCCTCCCTCTTCCGCGCACAAGCGCGAGCGCGAGCCCAGTAATTCGTATTGATGGCGCGGAAATTTCGCCTCAACAAATTATCGCCACTCCGGTTGAGAACTCAGTCGACATCCTTCTCGCAGCCGTCGAATCTCCTCGCACCGTAAACGTCACCATCCAATCCGCCGGCGGCTCCGCAAGCTGGCCCGTCGCTCTTCATCCCGTGCGCAAGGTCACCATCTACGTCCTCCCGCATTCGCACAACGACATCGGCTACACAGACATTCAAACCGCCGTCGAAGCCAGGCAAATCCAGAATCTCCGCACCGCGATTGATCTCGCGCGCAAAACCGCAACCTATCCCGAAGGCGCTCGCTTCGTCTGGAACCTCGAAGGCATGTGGGCGCCGGATCTGTTCATGTCTCGCGCGTCGGACGCGGATAAATCCGCCTTCCGCGATGCCGTGCAAAAGGGCTGGATCGCTCTCAATGGAATGTACGCGAACACGCTCACCGGTCTCTGCCGCCCGGAAGAATTGATCCAGCTTTTCCGCCGCGGCACGGAGCTTGCCGCACAATGCGGCGTCAAACTCGATTCCGCCATGATCAGTGACGTTCCCGGCTTCACCTGGGGCACCACCACCGCCATGGCGCAGGCCGGTATTCGCTATTTTTCCGTCGCGCCCAATTGGTTTGATCGCATCGGCTCGCTGATGCGGGTTTGGCAGGACAAGCCCTTCTGGCTTCGCTCTCCCTCGGGCAAGGAAAAAGTCCTCGTCTGGATTCCCTGGACGGGCTATGCCATGTCGCATCTTCTCGATCGAGCCGATGAAAAATGGGTGGGTGATTATCAGCAGCGCCTCGACGACGCAAGTTTCCCTTACGATATTTCTTATATCCGCTGGTCCGGCCATGGAGACAACGCCGTCCCCGATCCCCAAATCTCCGATTTCCTCAAAGACTGGAACACGAAATATTCCTGGCCAAAATTCCGCATCTCTTCCACCAGCGCCGCATTTTCCGCATTCGAAGAGCGCCACGGAAAGGAAATTCCAGAATATCGCGGCGATCTCACTCCTTATTGGGAGGATGGCGCCGGCTCTTCCGCTCTCGAAACTTCCATGAATCGCAATTCCGCCGACCGCCTCGTCCAGGCCGCCGCGTTATTCGCCGTCCGCGCCGCCAACAGCGACGAACCCTACCCTGCCGCTGATTTCGCCGATGCCTGGCGCAATGTTCTTCTCTACTCGGAGCACACCTGGGGCGCGTGGAACAGCGTCTCCGATTCCGAAAACAAATTCGTTACGGACCAGTGGAATATCAAGCGCTCCTTCGCCCTCAACGCCGATAAGCAGTCGCGCGATCTCCTCATTCGCGCCGCTGCCCCTTCGCCGAAAAACGTTTCGCAGGTCTATGTAACCAATGATTTCTCTCTGGAAGTTCACAACACCAACAGTTGGCCGCGCTCTGGACTCGTGGTTTTGCCAAAAGAAATGTCGCCGCTTCTGGATCCCGTGATTTCCCGCCGCTCGCCGAATCTCTTTTCGCAGCGTTTGTCGACGGGCGATCTCGCCCTCTGGATAGATGAAATTCTTCCCTTCAGCAGCTTCAATCTTCTGAATTTCCCAGGCGCCGCCCCGGCGCCACGAACACCTGTCACAGTGAACGAGACCATTCTCGACAACGGAATCCTCAGCGTCCGCGTGGATCCAAAAACTGGCGCCATCGCCGAACTCCTCCACCACGCCTCCAATCACAATTTCGTCGACGCCTCTGCCAGCGAGCAACTCAACTCCTTCCTCTATCTCGCCGGCGCTGATTTGTCCGGCATCCAAACCAACGGTCCCGCGACCATCGCCATCGAAGACCCCGGCCCGCTCGTCGCCACGCTCCGTATCGAATCCGCCGCGCCCGGCTGCAACCGCCTCATCCGTAAAATCCGCCTCGTCGCTGGCGCGGACCACGTCGAAATCTCCAACATTGTCGACAAGCAACACGCGCCATTGAATCCCAACCCTGGCAACAGTGACCAAGCCGGCGCCTGGGCGCAGCACGGCGGAAAGGAAAGCCTTCAATTCGCCTTCCCTTTTAATGTGCAGGCCGGCCAAATCCGAATCGACATCCCTCTCGGCGTGATGCGCCCCGATCTCGATCAACTCCCTGGCTCCTGCAAAAATTGGCTCCCCGTGGGCCGCTGGATTGACGTTTCCAATGACCACGAAGGCATCACCTGGGTCACTCTCGACGCTCCGCTGGTCGAACTCGGCTCCGTCTCCGCGAATCTGCTCGGCTCGCAGCGCGATCCAGGCGTCTGGCGCAATCAAATTCCCCCCACTCAAAAAATTTATTCCTGGGTCATGAACAATCACTGGGGGACAAACTATCGCGCCTATCAGGAAGGTCCCGTCGAATTTCGCTACGCCCTTCGCCCTCACGCTGGTTACGATCCCGCCGCCGCCGCTCGTTTCGCCACAGCGCTCAGCCAACCTCTAATCGTCGCGCAAGCCGTAAATTCCAAATCCGATCTCCCGCCGTTCCTCCGCGTCGAACCAGACGACGTGCTCGTCACCTCCCTCAAGCCCAGTGACGACGGCAAAGCATGGATCGTCCGCCTTTTCGGCGCCTCTGGGGAGGATCGCAATGCCCGCCTCATTTGGTCCGCAACAATGCCAAAACCGAGATCAATCTCCATCACCGGCACTGATGAAAATCCCGGTGCAGAGGTCGGCGAAGCAATTCCCGTCGCCGGATGGGATCTCGTCTCCGTCCGCGTGGAAAAATCCTAAAACCATCCGCTGTTAACTTCCCTTCCCCCGAAATTTTAATTTGTCCTTAACTGAAACTAAATTCAGTCCATAGTAGTCTTATCCATAGGGTGAATTGCAGATGGGGAAAATCGTGGCGCAAACCGGAACCAGGCGCAGTGAGCGTGTCCTGCTGGATGTGCCGGTCGTGATTAGAGGGAATTCTTCAGACCAGCGCCCATTCCGGGAAGAGACCTATACCGTTACCGTTAGCGCCCACGGCGCTCTTCTTATGCTCGAAGCCAAAGTGGCTCTGGGACAAAACATCGTGGTCATGAATCCGAAAAATTGGGACGAGCGCGAAGTGAAGGTCGCCTATGTAGGTCCCGACCGCGCGGGCATGGCCCAGGTCGCCGTCGAGTTCTCTCAGCCCACGCCAGAGTTCTGGTCCCTCGATGCCCCGCCCGCCAGTTGGGCGGCCAAATAGTTCCCATCCCCGCCTGTCGTTCCCGCTCTATTATTCCCGCATTACTTATGAACGACTCCCGCCGTCCGCTCGTCCAAAATCGCGCAGCGCAGACGCTTCATCCGGGAAATCCGCGAATACTTTGTGCAATTGCGCCAACCGCAGCACCTCGTTCACGCGCGAACTCAGGTCCACCGCGCGAAGCTCCGCGTTGTTCTTCCGCGCGGAATAGAGCGCGCGCATCAGCATTCCCACGCCCGAGCTGTCCAGATACGTCACATCCCGAAGGTTAAGCACAATCTTCGTCTTCCCGTCGGTGTACAGGTCTTCCAGCAATTCGTGAACGGCCTCGCCTTCGATCAACGTGAACCTCCCTCGCACATCCACAATCGTTACGTCTCCAAGCTGGCGCGTGCTGGCGCTAAATCCCAATTGGTCCTCCTCACTTTTGGCTGTCACTTAGTCTACCGCACACACGGCCACGCTCTGCAACTTCCACCAGGCGATTTATTTCGGCTTGCCCGTCCCGTCAGAATAAATCAATACTAGGAACTAATCTCTGCCAGCCAGGAATCCAGCACCATCAATTGGTCTGCGGTTGGTTCAACGAACGCCACTCCCATCCCCATCCCCCCCTGCACGTATATGATCTTCCCGCGCGAGACAAACTTTCCCGTGTCCCGCGAGACTTCCAGTTTAATCAACGTCCCCACCGGCAGCGGATTCAACAAATCCACGAAGCACCCTTTCCGGCTGAGTTCCGAAATCCTGCCCGAAAAGTGCGTATCGCTCACCGGTTCGGCTACGTCAACCGTGGCGATAAACATATACCGTGGCACTTCACGTTTTTCGCCGTAGGGTGGCTCCGAATTTTTCGTTGACCAGAAATCGTCCACCGGAGTGGCTCCCTTGGAGGCTACGTTGGCACATTCCCTCTCGTCCGCGCTATTGCTTCTGCCGCCCATGATGCGAAAAGGAAAACCCCGCCTCCGATCGCATGTTTCCCCCTCCCCTAAGCATTAACACGGATATGCCTCATTCCGGCCGCTGCCTCGTTTTTCAAAGGAAAAAGGGGTTCTCGCAGGCGTGGCAAGAACCCCTCGGATTGCGCCCGCCAAGGCTCTTTCGCTACCGTGGGGTCTAATTCCCATTCGAGAACTAGAACGGTCGCGGACGCACTGACCCAATCTAATCAGCCGCCTCACCTGCCCGCTCGAAACCCTCATTCTGCTTCCGATTGTAAGCATGATTCCCTTTCTCTTCGATTTCTCGTCGCCCTCTTTTGGGCGAACACGCGGAAAAACTGAATGAATCCATCGACTTCGAAATCTTCCCGAGCGCATCAGTCCAAATTTTCAAATTTCGAACCTCTAACTTGCCGCCATTCCGCCTTGCGCGGAAAACCGAGCACACATCCCATTTCATTCTGAACCAGCCCCCCTCGCTGTATACAAGCTCCGTGTATACGTCTCCCCGTCGCAAAGCACACACCCGTTTGATGCACTTTGATTCCCTGAACCTTGTCATCCCGATCAGGGCTTATTCCTCTAACGGGTTGATTAAGCATTTGGAAACCTTTAGTCTGGCTTGAGCTACTTGCAGTTCGGTTGTGCTGTGCGGAAATGGAACGATCCGGGGGGCCTTCCTTGCGTCCAGGCGATCAGCTTAGGGATATTCGCAATCGGTTGGGCATGACCACTCGCGAAGTCGAAGAATTCAGCCGTACGGTTTCAGAAGACCGCAAAAACGAAGAATATTACATTTCCAACGCCTGGCTTACCCAGCTCGAAAACTCCAGCTCGGTACCCAGCATTTACAAGCTTTTCAGCCTGAGTGTCATTTACCGCGTAAAATTTAACGACTTGCTCAACGTTTTCGGCGTGGACTTGAATGCCAGCACCGGCTATCAACTCGCCCTGCCCACTCCGAATACGCACCTCGCTTCTCTCGAACCTCCCGATCCCGAGAAATCGATCACTTTCCCCGTCCGCTTCGATCGTAGCTTTAGCCTGGATAAGACCAGCCTGATCTCCCGAATGGTGGAGGTCTGGGGTGAGGTTCCTATCGCTCTGATTCAACGCCTCGACGTGCGCCACTGCCAGTATGGCTACGTCGGCATGCAGGACTTTTCCATGTTCCCGCTGCTGCGGCCCGGCTCATTCGTGCAGATTGATAACAACGGAACCCGCGTGCAGGCCTCGGAGTGGCGCACGGAATTTGATCGGCCCATCTATTTTATTGAGCTGCGGGAGGGATACGCCTGTTCCTGGTGCGAACTCCGCGGATCGCAGATCACCTTAATTCCACATCCGCTTTCTTCCTGCACCACCCGCCAGTTTGCTTATCCGGGAGAAGCCGAAATCGTGGGACAGGTCACCGCCGTGGCGATGCGTCTGGTTCCAGCCCCGGACGCACATTCCGACGCGCATCCAAAATTGCCAAAGCGACCCTGAAGTTCGAAAATAGAAATCCTGCGGCCAACGGATCCGTGCCAACCGGCACAGCCACCCGGTACGGTTCCAAACCTCTCCACATTCCCAGGAAGTCGGTCGGACGCGTCCGTGCAGACTCCATATACCCTTCCATCTGCCCCACAAGGCCTTCCAGTGACGACGTCACCAGTTCCCGCATCGCCTCATTGTGGCACTCCGCCAGCGCTTCACACGCGGCCTCTTCGCCAAATCGAGCCGCCAGCCCGTCGTGGTAATAGAGCCCCGTATTGTAATCGCGGGTGGAAGCCAGGTAGATCAGTCGGTCCAGCGGCCTCTGCATATGCGCAAGAGTCCGCAAACGCAAATCATCCATGGCTTCCAGCACGTCCATCCGCTTGGGTTTGGCTGTCAACTTTTCATCCTGTCAAAATCAAATCGCTTCGTTTCCCGCGCGATCTCGATTGATTTCACTGGGATTTTCCGGCCTCAAAAACTCCAGCTTCTCCGCCGAAAAATCGCAAATCTTGGCCGTCCTCGTGATGGTCGCTCCCACAATCCGGGGCGCCGCAAAGGGCCCGCGCACATACACAAGTACCTCAAGCAAGCGGCATGCGGAAAGAAGTACCAGAAAATTCAGCCCCAGCGATAATTCCGTTCCCGCGCTGATCTGCGCGTAATAGCGTGAACGTCCCGTATAAAAGCGCCTCAAGCTCACCAGTTGTGTTCGCACCTGCCTGATCCAGAGCAGCGCGATTTGGCTCCGCTCCCGCAGAAAAAATTCCCTAACTTCAGCGGGCGTCGAAGCCTCAATGTATTCCAGATCCTGCTGCTCGAAAATCCTGCCAATCAACTCGGGCGGCATCAGGCTGCCCTGCAGTGTGTCCAGGGCCCCGCGCGCCTCGATCAGCGCTACCGCGCCCCCTTCCGGCGTCGCGCGCCCGCGCCGCATGATGAATATCAGCATGCCAAGAAATCCCAAGCCCAGCGCCAGGAAGAAAACCAACTGGATCACGTCCGGCCCCCCTTGCCCAGCTGGGACCTGACTGCACCCAACGCGTTCTTCGTTTTCGTAACCATCACCTGATAGTCTCCGTTCAAATTCCCCGGCTCACTCGGAACGGGATTGGGATGATAGGACCACAGGGCAACCGCCCAGACCAGGAGAGTGGCAAAGTAGCTGTAGCTTTTCACCGCCGAAAAAATTCCTTGAAATGATCGTCCCAGGTACGACCGCGCCGCGTCATCCATCACCACCGCCGCAACATACAACCCGTATCCGAGGATGATTCCCTTCAGATTCCTTCCGATGGGTATCCCGTAATTGGCTACGATCAATAGCACGCCGCCGAGCAGAACCAGTTCCGCGCTCCGCAGGTTTCTATCCACCTCAACCGATGTCAACCCCTGAGCGAAACGATTCCTTGCAATCAACTGAATCGTCGTAAACGCCACCACGCTTGCAAAAACCAGCAGTCCCACATTTCTCGCAAATCTCTTCGGTCCTTCGTACGGTGCCAGCGTTTTTTCCAGTATATCAAATATGACAAAGTACCCCATCAGCAGGCATAGAAATTCCGTTCCCCAATACCAGTTAACCCACAACGGTGAATTCATTGCATGCAGCAAATATCGGGAAAGCTCCGTCAGCAGCACGCACGCCATGTAGGCATAAAACAGTGGGTAGGAGGCCAACATTCTGGATCGGAAGGAGCGCAACAGGATGACCGCTTCCAAAGAAATACCCGCGCCCCACATGAGTAGACTTATCATTTCTCTAAAGTGGTGCGGATTCTAACATAGAAATGAAAAGGGGAAAGATGGTCCAAAATCTTTCCCCTTTCCAGAACTCCAATCCACGCTCCCCGCCTTCCTCAGGATCCGCTAGAGCGCCTGGCTATTTCCCGAAATCGCATGTGGCCCCATAGGAATCGGGTTCGGTGTCGGTCCGGTTCCGTCAAATGCGTGCGGGCCCATGGGGATTGGGTTCGGCGTCGGCCCTGTTCCGTCAAATGCATGTGGCCCCATGGGGATTGGATTGGGCGTCGGCCCCGTTCCGTCAAATGCATGTGGCCCCATCGGAATCGGGTTTGGTGTTGGCCCCGTTCCGTCAAATGCGTGCGGGCCCATTGGTATTGGGTTCGGCGTCGGCCCCGTCCCATCGAACGCATGCGGTCCCATGGGGATCGGATTGGGCGTCGGCCCCGTTCCGTCGAATTGATCCACTCCACTTGCAGTCACCCTTAGGTCGGCTGCTTTCACTGCAGGGACAATTGCCAATATTCCTGCCAGTGCCAGGACCCAGGGTATCGTTTTAATTTTCATGTAATTCCTCCTCAAATTTGGTCGGGCGAATGCCCGCTTGAAGGTAGAGGCGCGTAAACACACGGAGAGGCCCCATTTTTTCTTGCTTGGTATACGAAGCAAGACCTTCTCCGCCTGCCATTGAAACATAGCAGGTAAGTACCTTTTCAGTAATTCACCGAAGTCGGCGGAAAGCTTTGCTCACTCCGAATCTTGTTCCATCCTCTTTGCGTTCGCCTTTCGCTCCCCGTCCGGGATGGCCAAACGTACAGGAGATAACCAAGATGGAACCCATGCGGAACTTACGGATGGCGCGGTTTGTCCAGCCAAGGTATTCAATAAGCAGGAACGGGAAAATCCAAATGTCCCTTTATGTCTGAAAACCGCCCCGATTCAACTTCCAGGGCGTTGCAGGTCGAGCCCGAAGTCTTCCGCGACAATTGGCGGAAGCTCGACCGCCGCCAGTGGTGGCTTTGGTCCACCACCGTTGTTGTTCTGGTTCTCTTGACTCTCGCGGTCGCGTCCTTCGCCTTCCCTTCCATCCTCAACCATGAGCAATACACGTATTCCTTCTATCTGAATCAGGCCGTTCGCGCGCTCGTCGGCATCGTGCTTCTGTTCAGCGTCTATCTCGTCTACCAGCAGTATCAAATCGCGCGCATGCGCAACCAGATCGCCGACCACATGCAATCGCTCGCGAAAATTGAAACCCTCACCGCCGAAGTCTACAAACTCGCCGCTCTCGATCAGCTCACCGGCCTCTACAATCGCCGCTCTGGCGAACAGCGTCTCGCCGAAGAAATCAGCCGCGCCGTTCGTCACGGCCGTCCGCTCACTCTGCTGGTTCTCGATTTGGACGGTTTAAAGCAGATCAACGATCGCCTCGGCCACGCCGCCGGCGATTTGCTTTTGCGCAGTTTTGCGGACCGTCTGCAGCGCGCTATTCGCGGCTCGGATCTGGCGGTGCGCCTCGGCGGAGATGAATTTATGGTCCTGCTCCCCGAATGCCGCGCCGAAGAAGTCACCCACGTCCTTGGCCGCGTCGAAGGCCTCGATATTGATTACAACGGTGAAAAAATCCGCTGCCGCTTCTCCCGAGGCTGGACCGACTACCGCCCCGGCGAAACCCCACAAGAATTCTTGAACCGCGCCGACGAAGCCCTTTACACCGATAAGCGCGCCGCCAAAGCCATCCAAGCCTCCGTCTCGCACTCCCCAGTCCCGCAACCCGTCTCCTAGCTCGCGATCCTCTGATTCGGCTGCCGGAACGGGCGATGGATCTGATAGCGCCGAACCGATGGACCGCAAACGAAAAAAGCGGCCTGGTTCTACTCCAAGTTACGCGACTCCTTCGCCGGGTCTCGAAACCACGCGCGCGCAGGCGTTGCTTATCTCCGCAAAGGAGACGGGAGCAGCATAAAACATAATACGGACATTGTTTGAGTTTGAATGGAATACTCTTCGCAATCGGCACTCCCTTGTGCTCACGCGGTAGCAAGCATAGATGGGCTGTTCGCTCTATCTCCAGTGTCTCTCATCGGTTCGGTGGCTGATTGGGAGGCAGGCAAACCCGCGGCAGTGTCCTAATTTGACTGTTTCGACTTCGTCGTTTCGAGTGGAGTCGTGCGACTGGACGCTATCGCGAGAATCTGGTCGCGAACACTGTCGTAAGCTGGCTTGCCATCGAAAGTAGCGAGGAGTGCTTGCGTGGAGGTCGAGGTTCCATCCGCCTCTTTCTCCTTCCGGGAGTATCCATCAAGAAAAAATACACGGTCTCCAGCGGCTGCTTCCTTGGGATGATTCTTTGCCCATAGCGCTTGATCCATGTCTGAGCTATCGAGGGCTATGTGGTAGATCTCAACGCCTTGTGCGTCATAGATTCTCGCGAAGAGATAGGTGTTAAATTTGCCCCAAGGCTCCAGCCCGTACCAGATGCGTACCGAGCCGTTTCGAAGGACTCGGCGTTCGAGGAGAAACATTTGTAGTTGCGCAATCTTGGGCGCAAATTTCGTATCGTGCATCTGCTTCAGGTTCGCTATCTCCGCATCCCGCTCGGAGTCGCGATTCGATTCATCATAGGCACGTGCGAGGATTGCGGACGCCTGCCAGCGTTCAGGCGATGCTTTGCGGATGGGTTCCATGACAGATATGGCCAGCTCCGTGCTTCCGGTATTGAGAGCGGATTCTGCAAGATATTCTGAGATTTTGACGTCGGTCGGATTTTGGCTGTGAAGCTCGCTGAATTCTCTGAAGGCCTCGGACCAGTTCTCCGCATCGAAATCTTGCTTCGCTTTGTCCAACATCTGTTTTTGGTCAGGAGCAGGGAGGGACGACTGGGTGGACGACGTTGGCGGCGCAGTGCTCTTCGCGAAGGCCGATACGGCAATGATCCCACAGGCAAAAGCCAAAATAACATTGCGCTTCATGTATGTAATCCCGCAAGAACCTACGCCCGGCACATTGTACCCCCTGAAATCTTTACCTTGTCAAATGCTATCTAACAGCTAGTCCAGAATTGATAGGGGAAAACCCTGAAACAACGCAAGTTTAGAGGGTCAAAAAGTCAAATCAGGACACTACCCATTCATGAGATATGTTGCTCTCAATCCCTTAAAAATCAGCGGCCGTTGACCACGTCCGGAGCACCGCACGCTCCTTAGGGGGTCGCGGCTTTTTGCCCCGAGCAAAAGCGAAGGGCAGCCACGACATAAGCATGCCTTTCGTTCCCCCACCGCTCGGCGGTTTTTTCGCCTAGCCCTTCGTTTTTAATAGCCCGCCGCTCGCCAAACAGCGCAGACCCCACGCGAATCTCCATCGCGCCCTCTTCAATCGCAATTTCAAAATCGTGGCTCATTCGCGGAAGCATTCATCAGACACATTCATTTTAAATTCATCTTTCTCCCCATGTTCTCCCCAGGAACATTCTCCCAATTTCCCCTTGCGCCCCCCGGGGGTGACTCGTAAGATACCCCCAGTTTCCGGGAGAATCTCGATGCCGAAAGAAAAGCCGAAAGTAAATATTGGTGAAGTGATCCGCTCTTATCGCGGCGACCGCGGCCTTTCTCAGGGCGATATCGAGCGCCGCACCGGCCTCCTGCGCTGCTACCTCTCGCGCGTCGAGAACGGTCACACCGTTCCCTCGCTCGAAACCCTGGCGAAGATCGCCGAGGCCATGGAGATCAGCCTCGCCGACTTCTTCCCCGGCAGCGACACACCGCAGGACCGCGAAACCCGCAAAGTTCTTGGCGAGCTATCCGAAGAGGAGATCCGTTTCCTCGCGGAAATCAAAAAATATTCCACCACCCTCTCCGACGACGACAAGAAACTCGTCCTCGCCATGATCCGCAAAATGGCCACCATCATTCCGCCGCCCAATCGCGCTGGAAAGCCCGTAGCTGCCGCCGCACGTCGCGCCGAATACTAATCGTCGAAAGCTGTCGCCATTTTTTAAGCTGCATCACCTGAAAGAAACAATTCCACCAATTTCGCGCTCCACAGTTGATCCCCAGTATAGGGATTAAATGGAAGTCTAACTATCCGCAAACAAGGCAGTTAGCATTTTCTAATCCCTGTAAAACGCTGTTTTCACAATTCTCTTTTGCCCCCGCTGCCACCGAGAGGCGACTATCAGATTGACGCGAAAGGATGCGCAGCATATGGTCATGCCCGTTAAATTGAAACCTGGAGGATAGATGGCCGAGGCCAAACTCAAGTTGGGAGTTCGTTCACTGGTTCTGGCAATCGCATTGGTATCGGCAGCCACCGCTGCACGCGCGCAAATGACCGCGACTGCATCGGAAGGAAAGATTCGCAACTATTACATCGCCGCGGTCGAAATGAATTGGGACTACGCGCCCGCTGGCCGCGATGAAGCGATGGGAATGCCATTCGACGAAACCGCCAAGCCCTACGTCGAACCCGCTGCACATCGCATCGGACGCGTTTACAAAAAAGCAGTTTATCGAGAATTTACCGGCGAGTCTTTCGCCACCCAAAAAGTTCGGCCCGCCGACGAACAATATCTCGGCGTGATGGGCCCGATCTTACGCGGCGAAGTCGGCGACACGATCCGCATCGTCTTCCGCAACATGGCCTCGCACCCCTACAGCATGCATCCGCATGGTGTCTTCTACGAAAAGGATTCCGAAGGCGCGGATTACAACGATGGCACCAGCGGCGCGGATAAAGGCGACGGCGGCGTCCCTCCCGGCGCAACGCACATTTACAATTGGAAGATTCCCGAGCGCGCCGGTCCCGGCCCCAACGATCCGAGCTCGATCTTCTGGCTCTATCATTCGCATAGCGACGAATTGCGCGACGTCGCTTCCGGCCTGTTTGGAATGATTGCAGTCACTCGCCGCGGTATGGCCACGCCCGACGGCCGCCCGAATGACGTGGATCACGAATTCTTCAACATGTTCATCGCCATCAATGAAAACGAGAGTTGGTATCTGGAAGACAACATCCGCGATCACGCGCTCGACCCCAAAGGCGTGAACCGCTTGGAATCCAGTCTCGTTACTCCGGGCGGAATGGCCGGCTCCATCGTCGGGACGGGATTCGTCGACACGAACGTCAAGTGGTCCGTCAACGGATTCCTCTACGGAAACATGCCCTTGATGACCATGAAAGTCGGCGACCGCGTCCGCTGGTACGTCGCGACACTCGGCGATTTCAACAACGCGCACACCCCGCACTGGCATGGCAACACAGTGCTTGTCGCGGGACAGCGCACGGACGTGATCTCGCTGGCTGCAGCGCAAATGATGACGGCAGACATGCGGCCGGATGCAGCCGGCGTATGGCTTTATCATTGCCACTTCAGCGATCACATGCTCGCCGGGATGGTGGGACGCTACGAGGTAAAACCTAAGTAGAAACAGCCGCGCATGCGTATGGCGCTGCGGCGCGCGAATTCGATACAATAGAAACCAGGATGATGCAGCAACGGCATAAGACGGTCGGCGTAAAGGTCGGCAAGATTCAAGTTGGCGGCGGCGCACCTGTGGTCGTGCAGTCCATGACGAACACGGACACGGCGAACATCGCCGCGACCGCGCAACAGTGCCTCGAACTCGCGCAGGCCGGCTCGGAGCTTGTCCGCATCACCGTGAATACGCTGGAAGCCGCGGCGGCTGTGGCGGAAATCAAGAAACGGCTGCTCGATGCGGGTTGCGACGTCCCGATCATCGGCGACTTTCATTACAACGGGCATGTGCTGCTGACGAAATATCCCGATTGTGCCCGTGCCCTCGATAAATTCCGAATCAATCCGGGCAACGTGGGCCACGGCCAGCGGCGCGACGAACAGTTTTCCACGATCTGCGGCGTGGCGCGCGACAACGGCAAGCCTGTGCGCATCGGCGTCAACGGCGGCTCGTTGAATCAAGAGCTGGTGATGCAGAAGATGCAGGAAAACACAGACAAGGATCTCGGAAAAACCTCTGAAGATATTCTCAACGAATGCATGGTGCTTTCTGCGCTGCAGTCAACGGAGCTGGCGCTGGAATGCGGTTTGCGCAAAGACCAGATCATTATTTCCTGCAAGGTTTCACGCCCGCACGATTTGATTGAAATTTACCGCGACCTCGCGCAAAAGACGGACCAGCCATTGCATCTTGGATTGACCGAAGCGGGAATGGGCGCGAAGGGGCTGGTGTGGTCCGCCGCTTCGATGGGAATTCTGCTCGGGGATGGGATTGGCGACACAGTGCGCGTCTCGCTGACGCCGCGGCCCGGCGGAGACCGCCGCGAAGAAGTTTACGCCGCCTGCGAGCTGCTGCAATCGCTCGGCCTGCGAACATTCGCGCCGAGCGTGACAGCGTGCCCCGGCTGCGGGCGCACCACGAGCACA
>Ga0070765_100001366_pt1 | contig 14912 bp, 6 predicted proteins | sample HubBroMetageWFT5_FD_71516 | JGI IMG/M metagenome (GOLD analysis project Ga0070765, IMG submission 71516) | Warmed and freeze-thawed soil microbial communities from the Hubbard Brook experimental Forest, New Hampshire - Hubbard Brook CCASE Soil... | ecosystem: Environmental > Terrestrial > Soil... | reverse complement strand
GCGACCAACGGAGTCTGCTACGCCACCGCCAAAGCCCGCGAACTGTGCGACGCCTTCACCGCCATCCGCCACCACCGCACGCTCTCCACCGCCGGACGCCTGCTGGCGCGCAACTCCGAACGCTATCTGAAATCCGCGTCGGAAATGCTGCAACTCTTCGCCGACCTGCCCGAAGCCACCGCCAACACGATTGAACTCTCGAATCGTCTCGAATTTTCGCTCAACGATCTCGGCTACGAATTCCCGCGCTATCCCGTGCCCCAAGGCGAGACCATGAATTCATTTCTGCGCGAACGATCGTGGGAAGGTTTTCACAACCGCTATGGTCGCGCCAAGCCCGACATGCAAGCCCGCGCCCGTTTACAAATCGAAAAAGAACTCAAGCTCATTGAAAAGCTCAAGCTCGCCGGATACTTCCTCATCGTCTGGGATCTCATCCGCTTCTGCGGCGAACAAAACATTCTTGTTCAAGGCCGCGGATCGGCTGCCAACAGCGCCGTCTGCTACTCGCTCGGCATCACCGCGGTCGATGCCGTCGGCATGGAGTTGCTCTTCGAGCGCTTTCTCTCCGAAGAACGCGGCGAGTGGCCCGACATCGATCTCGACCTGCCCAGCGGTGACGAGCGCGAAAAGGTTATCCAGTATCTCTACACAAAATACGGCGAGCGCGGTGCCGCCATGACCGCCAACGTCATCACCTACCGCAACCGCATGGCCGCGCGCGAGATGGGCAAGGCGCTCGGCTTCGATCCGGAAACGCTCAACAAAATTTCCGCCGCTGTCGCTACCTGGGAATTTCGCGACGAAAACGACGCGCTCGACCGCCGCTTCCGCGACGCTGGACTTGATCTCAACCATCCCCGCCTGCGCAAATATTACGAACTTTGCATTGCCGTGCAGGACATGCCACGCCATCTCGGCCAGCACTCCGGCGGCATGGTCATCTGCCAGGGACAACTCGATTCCGTCGTGCCACTCGAACCCGCCTCCATGCCCGGCCGCGTCGTCGTGCAATGGGACAAAGAAGATTGCGCCGACATGGGCATCGTGAAAGTCGATCTGCTCGGCCTCGGCATGATGGCCGTGTTGAAAGATTCGATCGAACTCATTCGCGATCATTATCACGAAGAGGTCGATCTGGCGCATCTTCCCGCTGATGATCCTCCGGTGTATTCAGCCTTGCAGCAGGCCGACACCATCGGCTTGTTCCAGGTGGAAAGCCGCGCGCAAATGGCATCTCTGCCGCGACTGCGCCCGTTGTGCTTCTATGACATTGTCGTACAGGTCGCGATCATCCGTCCCGGCCCAATCGTCGGCAAGATGGTGAATCCTTTTATTCTTCGTCGTCAGGGACGCGAAGATGTTACTTATCCCCATCCTTCGCTCGAACCCGTGCTCAAGCGCACGCTCGGCGTTCCACTTTTTCAGGAACAACTTCTGCGCCTCGCCATGATCGCCGCCAACTTCACCGGAGGCGAAGCCGAAGAACTGCGCCGCGCCATGGGCTTCAAGCGCTCGCAAGCGCGCATGAAAGAAATCGAAGCCAGACTTCGCTCCGGCATGACGCAAAACGGAATTTCCCCGAAAGCTCAGGAAGAAATTATTCTCTCCATCACGTCCTTCGCGCTCTATGGATTCCCCGAATCGCACGCCGCCAGCTTTGCGCTGATCGCTTATGCCAGCGCGTACTTGAAGTGCCACTACCTCGCCGCCTTCGCCGCAGCACTGCTTAACAACCAGCCCATGGGATTTTATTCTCCCGCAACGATCGTCAAAGATGCACAACGCCACGGCCTGAAATTGCTGCCCGTCGATGTGACGTGCTCAGAGTGGAAGTGCACGCTGGAAACAGTTTCGAGTTTCCAGTTTCCGGTTTCCAGTAATTCGTTGAAATCTACTTCAGACGAGAAGACCGCTGGAAACCGGAAACTGGAAACTGGAAACTCTATTTCTGTCCGCATGGGCCTGCGCTACGTCCGCAGCCTGCGCGAAGAGGCCGGCCATGCGCTTGTGCGCGAACGCCGGAAAGCTCCCTTCACTTCAATTCACGATCTCACCCGCCGCGTCCCTGAACTACGCAAAGACGAACTCACCACGCTGGCGGAAATTGGCGCGCTGAACTCAATCTCGAAATCCCTTGTCCTTCCGACCCCCGAGCGAACGCGAGGGGCGGAGGAATCTCGGGGCTCGATAGCCGGTAATCTGTACTCACAACTCGACGACTGGAAACCTGAAACTGGAAACTCGAAACCGCTCTTTCACCGCCGCGACGCCCTGTGGCAGGTCGAACGCGCCGTCCGTCCTTCCGGTCTGCTGCTCGAACAACAGCCCGAACCCGACTCCCCGTCGCCGCTTCAACCCATGAACCACGAAGAGCGCCTGGTCGCCGACTTCCACGGTACCGGACTCACCGTTGGCCCGCATCCCATGGCTTATCGCCGCGCGTGGCTCAATGCCATGGGCATTCGCCGCGCCTGCGACTTGCGCGACATTCCCAGCGGTAAACGCCTGCGCATCGGAGGCTGCGTCATTGTTCGCCAGCGCCCTGGCACCGCCAAAGGATTTGTCTTCATCAGCCTGGAGGATGAAACCGGCGTAGCCAACGCCATCATCACGCCCGATCTGTTCCATCAGAATCGCCTGTTGCTGGCCAGCGAACGCTTCCTCGCCATCGAAGGCATTCTCCAAAATCAGGACAACGTCATCTCGGTCAAAGCCGAACGCGTGCAGCCCCTGTTTGTTACGAAAGCCGAAACTGTCTCCCACGATTTCCACTGAATCCGCTCGATCTTTCATGCACCGGGATCGCTGCATATTTCCTTGACTGTTTCGCGGTTCAACAGTACATTCTCTGTGGATTTGCGCCAGGCAAAACTTTCCCGGAAGAGGGGCCGGGAAGAATATCTTTGCCAGCGCCGATTCCTTTCCCCCGCGACTCTGACCGGGCTGCCTGCGCCCCATCCCGGCACGGAATGCCTTGAGATGCTTCCCACTCTCAAGCGCTACTGAAGCCGGTCCTGAGGCCCACACTATCCCGACTCAGATCGCAATAGCTGAGATCGAACCAGCAGATTGAAAGGGGTTTCCATGTCCGGGGTTCGGCGTCCTCTTCTCCTCTCTACTTTCTTCCTCTCTATTCTCTGTGCACTCATCGTGCTCGCCCGTCCCATGACTGCGCATGCCGAGGACTGGCCTCCAGTCAGCACCGATGAACTCAAGATGACCAGCGAGCCCAAAGCTCCCGGCGCTCCCGCCATCTATCTTTTTCGTCAGGTCGACCGCGACGACAGCGTTCCCAAAGAATACGTCTTTGCCCGGATCAAGATTCTGACTGAAGAAGGCAGACAGTACGCCGACGTCGAGATCCCCTTCCGCAAAGAAAACGAAAATATTCACGGCATCCAGGCCCGCACCATTCGTCCGGACGGAACGATCGTGCCCTTTGACGGCAAGGTTTTCGACAAGATGATTGTCAAGACCAAAGGTCTCCGCTACCTGGCCAAGACCTTCACCCTGCCCGATGTTCAGGTGGGAAGCATCATCGAATACCGCTATTACGATGACTTGGAAGAAGGCTATGTTTTCGATTCGCATTGGATTCTGAGTGAGGAATTGTTTACCAAGCACGCCAAGTTTTCCCTCAAACCCTATCGGGAGTATGCGCTCCGCTGGAGTTGGCCGATCGGCCTGCCGCAGGGTACTGCCCCTCCAAAGCAGGACAACGATAAAACGTTGCGCCTGGAAACCAGCGACGTGCCGCCGTTCGAAGAGGAAGACTATATGCCTCCGGAGAACGAACTGAAGTTCCGCGTAGATTTCGTTTACGACACCGATCCGAATCCAGAAAAAGAGCCCGACAAGTTCTGGAAGAAAATCGGGAAGCAAAAATACAGCGCCGCTGAGAGCTTCGTGGGCAAGCGCAAGGCGATGGAGGATGCTGTTTCGCAAATCGTTGTGCCCACCGACTCCGCTGAAGTGAAGTTGCAGAAAATCTACGCCCACTGCCAGCAGATCCGCAACCTTTCCTTCGAGCGCTCCCGCACCGAACAGGAGCGCAAGCGGGATGATCTCAAGCCTGTCAACAACGTGGAAGATCTCATTAAGCGCGGCTATGGAAGCGGCTGGGACATCACCTGGCTTTTCCTCGGCATGGCGCGCGCGGCCGGATTGCAGGCCGATCCGGTGATCGTCTCCACGCGAAATCTCTACTTTTTTTCTCCGCAGTTGATGAACGCCGGCCAGCTCAACTCCAATGTCGTTGTCGTAAGTCTTAACGGGAAAGACATGTACTTCGATCCCGGAGCGAAGTTCACTCCCTTCGGAATGTTGCCCTGGACCGAGACCGGCGTGCAGGGTTTGCGGCTGGATAAAGACGGCGGCGCCTGGGTGCATACTTCGATGCCCGACGGGTCAGAATCCCGAATCGAGCGCAAGGCCGTCATGCAACTGAGTGACACCGGCGACCTGGAAGGAACAGTCACGGTCACATTCACCGGCTTGCAGGGCCAGAGAGTCCGGCAGGAGTACGTGAACGAAGACGATGCGGCGCGCAAGAAGTTTCTCGAAGACCAGCTCCGCGCCTATATTCCCGCGGCGATTGAGGTCGAACTGAACAACCAGCCGGACTGGAACAGCTCCTCCGTACTCGTCGCAGAATACAAAGTAAAAGTTCCCGGTTGGGCCGCTTCGGCGGGACGGCGCGTTCTGGTCTCGGCGGGAATCTTCGGTGGCGGAGAAAAACATCTCTTCGAACACGCCAACCGTGTCTACCCGATCTATTTCTCGTTTCCCTACCAGGACGTCGATGATGTAACCATCGACCTGCCTCTGGGCTGGCAATCCAGCACCTTGCCTCAGCCTCAGGACATCGACGCGAAACTCTGCCTCTTTCACGAGGAAGTGCAAAACGAGAAGGGCTCGCTGCACATCAGCCGGAAACTCACTGTGAACGCACTGTTCCTGGACAAGAAGTACTACGCCGCCCTGCGCAATTTTTATCAGATGGTGAGAAAAGGAGATGAAGAACAGATCGTTCTTTCAGCCAATGCATCCTCCGCACAGAACTGAACTTAATCATCGCCATCACTCGGCCCTGTGGACCCTCGCCGCCCTGCTGGCTGCCGCGTTCACCACCGCCCCGCTGGCAAGCGCGGGAGATGCGCCCTCCTGGCTGCGTGCCCAGGTCACCGCGCCCGTGCCTTCCCACGACGAAAAGACCGAAGCCGTCCTTCTGTATTCGGAAACCGTCCTCACAGTTCAGTCCAACGGCAAGATCAAGAGCCTGGAACGTAAGGCTTATAAGATCCTGCGCCCCGAAGGCAGATCCTTCGGAACCGTTCAGGCCGACTTCGATAACGAGACTCGCATCAACAGCATTCACGCCTGGTGTATTCCCGCGCAAGGCAAAGATTACGAAGTAAAAGATAAAGACGCGGTCGAGAGCGCGCTCGGAGTCGAGAACGGCGAACTGATGACCGACGTTCGCACCAAGATTCTCCGGATTCCGGCTTCCGACCCGGGGAACATCGTGGGCTACGAAATCGAACGCGAAGAGCGGCCTTATGTCATGCAGGAATCATGGGCGTTCCAGCAGACCGTGCCGGTTCGCGAGGCGCACTACACGCTGCAACTACCTCCGGGATGGGAATACAAATCTGTCTGGCTCAATCACGCCGAAGTAGCGCCCGCGTCTTCCGCCGGCGGGCAGACGGCGTGGGTCGTCATCGACGTACAAGCCATCAAGCCCGAAGAAGAAATGCCGCCCTGGCGTGGTGTCGCGGGCGAGATGTTGATCTCCTTATTGCCGCCCGGCGGGAGCCCGAACCGTGGCTTTGTGAGCTGGACCGAGATGGGCTCCTGGTACCTGAATCTGACTCGCGGCCGGCGTGATGCCTCTTCTCAGATCAAGCAGCAGGTCGCCACTCTCACTGCATCCGCGCCCACGCAGCTAGCCAAGATGCAGACTCTCGCCAGGTTCGTCCAGGATGACATTCGCTATGTTGCCATCGAACTCGGCATCGGAGGCCAGCAACCGCATCCCGCCGCCGATATCTTCACTAGCCATTACGGAGATTGCAAAGACAAGGCGACGCTTCTGAGTTCTATGCTCAAAGAGATTGGCGTCGACTCCTACTACGTCGTCATCAACACCGAACGCGGCGCGGTTTCGCCCGCCACTCCACCCAATCTTGGATTCAATCACGTGATCCTCGCGATCCAGTTGCCGGCTGGGCTCAACGATCCGTCGCTGGTCGCGGTTTGGCAGCATCCCAAGCTGGGCCGCGTACTATTCTTCGACCCGACCGACGAGTTCACTCCCTTCGGAAACCTGCGCGGAGAACTGCAAGCAAATTACGGCCTGCTGGTGACGCCCGACGGAGGAGAACTCACAGACCTGCCGCAATTGCCCGCGACCACGACCGCGATCCAACGCACGGCCAAGCTCTCGCTGGATGAGAAAGGCTCGCTGCAAGGGGACGTTCAGGAAGTGCGATTGGGCGACCAGGCCACGTGGCAGCGTTACGCTCTGCGTACCGCGACCAAAGATGTGGATCGCATCAAACCCATCGAGACCCTGCTGGCCCATTCGTTCGCCACCTACAGCATCACCAAGGCGACGGTGGTGAACCTGCATACGAACAATTTGCCCTTTGGTTACAACTACTCCATCGCAGCCGCGAACTACGCCAAGCTGAGCGGCGACCTCTTGCTGGTTCGTCCGCGAGTCATCGGGAGCAAAGCCAGCGCGCTCCTCGAAACCAAGGACCCGCGCCAGTATGCCATCAACTTCTCCGGGCCGGAGCGGGATACGGACGTCTTCGAGATCGCGATTCCCGCCGCCTTCGAACTCGACGACCTGCCGGCCCCTGTCAACGCGGATTTCGGTTTCGCCACCTACCAGAGCAAGGCGGAAATGGTCGGCCACACCCTGCGCTACACCAGAACATTCGAAATCAAACAACTCAGCGTCCCGGCAAACAAAGCCGACGAATTGAAAAAGTTCTACCGGATCATCGCGAATGACGAGCGAAGTACAGCCGTATTCAAACCGGCGGCGCACTGAGCCGAATTCCGCATCGCGCACAAAGCCGAAATCTCGCGCTTCCTGAACGATGCAGAACTTCTCTCTGTTTTCACTTCCCGCTGTAGCTGACCCTCCAGATCGAGTTCGATCCATCGTCGCTCACCAGCAGCGATCCGTCCGGCGCCACCGTGATCCCCACCGGACGTCCCCACACCTGCCCATCCGGCAGCACGAACCCAGTCAGGAAATCCTCGTACTCACCAGAAGCATGTCCCGTCTGATGCAGCGGCACCCGGATCACTTCATAACCCACGCGGACTGCCTTGTTCCACGACCCGTGCTCCGAAGCAAAAAGTTCACCGCTGTACTCCGCCGGAAACTGTTTGCCCTGATAGAAAGTAAACTCCAGCGAAGCATTGTGCGGCTGCAGCAGCACGTCAGGCACGATCGCTTTATCCTTCAACTCCGGGTGCTTCCCCTGCTGCCGCGGATCCTGATGCGCGCCCATATACCACCACGGCCAGCCATAAAATCCGCCCTCCTGCACATGCGTAATGTAGTCAGGCACAAGGTTGTCGCCGAGCGCATCGCGCTCGTTGACCGAGCACCACAACTCGCCCGTCTGCGGATTCACGCTAATCCCGCCGCCAGCATTGCGAATGCCGTAGGCATAAACGCTCAGTGTGCAACTCGCAGGATCGCACACCAGAATGTCAGCGCGATTTTTCTCGCCGGGATGCGTGTCGGTATCGTCGTCATTCGACGCCGATCCCACAGCGACGAACATCCGCTTGCCATCCGCGGAAAAATCGATCGCCCGCGTCCAATGCCCGCCTCCCGCCGGCAGATCCGCAATATGCTGCGACGGTCCGCTCGCCTTCAAATCTCCGTTGTGATAAGGAAAGCGGAGTACCTCGTTCGTGTCGCCGATATAAACCCACTGCGGGTCCGGCCCCGGCGGATAAAACGCAATTCCGTAGGGATGCTTTAATTTCTCAGCGAAAACCTGCATCTGCTCTGGCTTGCCGTCGCCGGTCATGCCGCGAAAGACGCGAATCCGTCCCGGATCGCTCTCTGCCAGAAAAATGTCGCCGTTTGGCGCGGTGCGCAGCAGACGCGGATTATCCAGCCCCGACGCATACATCTCGACCTTGAAACCAGCGGGCGCCACCGGCCACGCATTCGCCGGGCGCGCTACCACGTCCGGTGAATTGCCGGCCGACTTTGATTCGTAAGGCTGCGGAAGATCAGCCACCGTAATCTTGCGCACGGTCCCCGGCAACTCATACCGGAAGTCGGTGAAGGGTGGATGCGGCGGCGGATCTTTCAATGGCGAGTCCATCACGGCCGCTGCTGGATCCGCGTCTGCCGCCGGGGCTGGGCCGCCTGCGGCCAGCGCTTCCACATAGGTCACAATCTGCCACCGTTTGTCTTCGGGCAGAAACGCCCACGAAGGCATGCCGTTATCCTTGTCTCCCTTGGTGACGAACCAGAACACTTCGCCCTGAGCCACGCCGCTGAGTTTCCCATCGACCAGCGAGGGCACGTTACCGGCGCCCTGCCCGGCCTTTCCGTGGCAAGCCACGCAATTGCGCGTAAACAGCGCCTTGCCAGCGTCGGCAGCGTCCTGTTTGCCCGCAAACGGATTCACCATGGCTTTCGCCGAATCCGGCGCATCGTGAAAATTCTTGTCGACCGCCGGCAACGCGATAGAAGTCAGAACGGAGAGAACAGCAACTGCCACTGCAGTCCTGGTGCCTGAAGGCATAGGGATCCTCGCAAGGAAGTTTGTTGCTCCACTTAGATTAAATGCAGTCGCGAAAGGATGCGAGTGCTAACGCGGTCCGGCGATTCGGGGTCGGGCCGCCAGACCACAATTCCTGCAACAAAACACTTTTTGTTCGCGTGGAGCCCGGTTTCGTTTACAGTATCCGGTTGATCGGTATGCCCGGGCAATTCACCGGTGCGAAACGCACCAGGAGAAACTACAGACGATGAAAAATCAGTTGCGGTCGCGCAGTTTGTTACAAGCCTCGGTTTCACGGCGCAAGTTCTTGAAACAATCGGCCGCCGCGGCAATTGGTTTCTCCATCGTTCCCCGCCGGGTACTGGGCGGAACTGGCTATGTGGCGCCCAGCGACAAAGTCAATATCGCTTTCATCGGTGTCGGCGCTCAGGGCTTGCGCGTCATGCTCAATTTCCTGAAGGAGCCCGATGTGCAGGGCGTGGCCGTCTGCGACTGCAACAAATCCGGCGCGGATTATCCGCAATGGTCGAACCACGAGTTCTGCCATTCCGTTCGAAAACTGCTCGGCGTCGATAGCGGCTGGGATTGGCTCAGCCCCGACCAGCCCCTTCAGTTGAGCCATACGCTCGCCGTCACCAGCGGCGTCGCCGGCCGCGAACCGTGCCAGAAAATTGTCGACGGCTATTACGGCACGCAGAACCGTTCCGGCCAGTATCACGGCTGCGCCGCCTACAGCGACTTCCGCGAATTGCTGGAGAAGCAAAAAGACTTCGACGCCGTCGTCGTCTGCACCACCGACAATCTGCATGCAAGCGTGTCAGCCGCCGCCATGAAGAAGGGCAAACACGTCTTTTGCCAGAAGCCTTTGACGCACACAATTTACGAAGCGCGTCGCATCGCCGAGATCGCGCGCCAAACCGGCGTGGCCACTCAGATTGCAGTCGGCAACCAGGCGTCCGAATCCACTCGCCAGCTCTGCGAATGGATCTGGGACGGCGCCATCGGGCCGGTGCGCGAAGTGAAAAATTGGTCGAGCCGTCCTTTCTGGCCGCAAGGCATCGAGCGTCCGAAAGAATCCCAACCCGTGCCCGAAGGTTTGGATTGGAATCTCTGGCTCGGCCCCGCGCCCGAACGCCCCTTCAATCACGCTTATCTCCCGTTCGTCTGGCGCGGCTGGAGCGACTTCGGCTGCGGCGCTCTCGGCGACATGGGCTCTTACAGCTTCGACACCATCTTCCGCGTCCTCAAGCTGGAAGCACCCGCGAGCGTCGAATCGAGTTCCAGCGATAAGTACGACGAGACCTACCCGCTGGCCTCGATCGTCCGCTACAACTTTCCCGCGCGTGGCGACATGCCGCCCGTGAAGTTCACCTGGTATGACGGCGGCCTGAAGCCGGCGCGCCCCGAGGACCTCGAAGCAGATCGACCTTTCAAGAACGAAAAAGAGGGCGAAGAGGGGGAAGGCATGCTTTTCATCGGAGATCGCGGCAAGATTCTCTGCACCTTCAACGGCGGCAATCCTCAGATCATTCCTCAGTCAAAGATGGATGCCTACAAGCAGCCGCCAAAAACACTGCCCCGATCTCCGGGCAATGAACGCGAGTGGCTCGACGCCTGCAAGGGCGGCAAAAACAAGCCCGGCGGAAATTTCGAATTCGAGGGCCTGGTCACCGAGACTCTGCTCCTCGGCAACGTCGCGCCTCGCGTGGGGCAACCCCTCACCTGGGATCGGTCGAATCTAAAGGTGAACTCCGACGTCGCGCAGAAATACGTCGCTCCCGAGCGCAGAAGCGGCTGGGAACTCTAATCGGCAGTGTCGACAGCATCGTGGAAGAGCAGCGCTTCAGCGCCGCATAAGCGTGCAAACTTTTCGGGGGCTTTAGAGTCAGAACTAGATTTCCGGGGGAGCCGTGGAACAGAAGCCACCAAACTCCAGCCGCGAAAGCGGCAGCATTCAATAGCCCGGCACGCGAGTGCCGGGAAAAGCGGGGAGAGGGAGGGGAATCCCGAAGGGATGGCGCGTGTTCTCACACCCACTCTTTAGCCCCAAGCGCCCGTCCCAAAAGTCTATAATCCGTCTGCCTGACCTGAGGAGACCAAATGTCCGAGATTTCCAGAAGAGAGTTTCTTAAAAATGCGGCGACCTGCACCGCCGCGGCCGGCTTTCTTTCCACCGGCGCGTTGAAGCTCCACGCCAACCCGCTCGGCATGCCCATCGGATGTCAGACATGGTTTGTCCGGGAAAGTATTGCCAAGGATTTTCCCGGCACGCTCAAACAGCTCTCCGACGCCGGATTTCAGATGATCGAACTCTGTTCGCCCGTCGGTTACGCCGACCTCGGCTTCGGAGGTCTTGCCAAATATAAAGGCCCCGAACTCCGCAAAATTCTGAGCGACGCCGGCGTCGGCTGCGTCAGTTCTCATTTCGGCATCGATGAACTTAGAAAAGATCAGGCGCGCGCCATTGCCTGGGCCAAAGATGTCGGCCTCACTCAAATGATGGTGCCCAGCCTCGACGGCCCCGAAAAACCGACCATGGATGACGTCAAGAAAGCGGCCGACGAATACAACAAGATGGGTGAGCAGGCGGCCAAAGCCGGCATCCAGCAGGGACTTCACAACGAAGGCTTCGAACTCTCCATGGTCGACGGCAAGCGCACCTACGACGTCCTACTCGGACTTCTTGACCCGAAGCTGGTTAAGTTCCAGTTTCAGGTTTCCACCATCAGCCACGGCTATGACGCCGCCGAATATTTCACGAAATATCCCGGCCGCTTCATTTCCATGCACGTGCAGGGGTGGGACGCGGCAACGAAGAAGCTTGCACCCGTTGGACAGGACTCCCTGGATTGGAACAAAATTTTCACAGCGGCGAAAACGGGCGGCATCAAGAATTATTTCGTCGAGATGAACATCGACATGATGAAGGCCAGCGTTCCCTACCTTCGCAAACTTCAAGTCTGAGCAAATCGGATCAGGCGACGGGCGCACACTCTGCCCGCCGCCTGTCCATTCCTTCCCGCGTCCTTACTGCACCGGGTTCCCGTCCGCGTCAATCTTGTGAACTTCACCCAGGTTCAGTTCGCGAATGCCGGATTCAACTTTGCTCATGTCCCCCACCACCACCCAGATCAGATGGTCCGGCAAAATGTATTTCTTCGCCGTCTCGTTGGCAATCTCTGGCGTCACGGCCAGTACTTTCTGGGTGAAGGTATTGTAGTAATCCTCCGGCAACCCGTACTGAAGGATGGTTCCATAGCCGCCCGAGAGTTGCTGCGCCGTCTCGAAGTTCCCGGGCTGCGCGAGCGTGAGATTGGTCTGCTCGTCTTTCAGTTCTTCCGGCGTAACCGGTTTTCCATCGACGATGCCCTTATATTCTTTGATCAACTCGACCATCGATTCCTTGGTCTTGTCGGTCTGCACCGCCGAGATGCTGATGTACGGACGTTGCCCGCGTGCAGACGGCATCACGCTGAACACGCCGTACGACCAGTGTTTATCCTCGCGCAGGTTCATGTTGATGCGCGAGCTGAAGGTTCCGCCGAAGATGTTGTTCACGACCTGAAGATCGATCGCGTCCGGGCTGTTCAGCGGAGGCGCGAGTTGCGCCCCAAAAATCACGCTCTGCCCCGATCCCGGCCGGTCGATCAGATAGACCACATCTTTCGCCGGTTCCTGGACCTCGGGCACAGTCTGCTGGGGGACGTCGCCCGGCTTCCACGCAGCGAACAATTTCTCCAGCTTCGGTTTGATCTCCGCCAGAGACGTGTCCCCCACCACCAGCAGAGTCGAGTTATTGGGCTTGAACCACTTGTCGTGAAATTTGGCGAGATCCTCTCGCGTCATCTTGCTGACGCTGGCCTCGGTGCCCGTGCCAGTGAACGGCAAAGCGTAAGGATGTCCCGAGCCATAGAGAAGCGTCGGCACCACGCGCAATGCCATGGCCTGCGGCGTTGCTTTCTCGCGTTTGATTCCGGCGATGCGCTCTTTTTGCAGGCGCTGGAATTCCTTTTGCGGGAATGCCGGATGCAGAATGAGATCGGCGTAAATGTCGAGCGACCGATCCATCGTGCTCTTCAGCGTATTGAGACTGACCGAGGAATAATCCTGATTCGCGCCGGCATTAAAGTTGGCGCTGAGCGACTCCAGTTCCTCGCCAATCTTCAGCGAATCGCGCGTGGGCGTGCCTTCTTCCAGCATGCGCTGCGAAAAGCTGGTGGTCCCTGGCGCGCTCGTCACATCGGCCGAGTATCCGCTGCCCACCAGCAACGTGAAATTCACCACCGGAGCGGAGTGCCGCTCGGCCAGCACAATCTTCAATCCATTGCTGAGCGTCGCCTTCTGCAACGGAGGAAGATTCAGCGACACCGGAGCGCCCGGAGCCGGTTCCTTCGAGCGGTCGAGCGGTGTTTGAGTCTTGAAAGTCGTCGGATACGGATGCACCTCGAGCACATAGTCGCCATCGCTCAGCCAGTCCATGGCAGCCTTCTTCACCGTGGCCGGCGTCGCCGCCTTCACCCACTTCAGATAATCCTTGTAGCAATCCGGATTGCCGGTGAAAGTCTGGCAGCGCGCCAGCACGTCGCTCTTGCCGCCGAAGCCGCCAATGCGTTCCACGATGCGAGCGTAGCGTCCGAGAATCTGCGTTTTCGCCAATTGCAGTTCTGCTGCGGTCGGCCCGTTCTTCAGGAAATTCTGCAACTCCTCGTCTGCCGCCTTCTCCACTTTCCGCAGGTCTCCGCCCGGAACCGCAGTCACAGTGAAATCGAACTGACCGCCGATCTCATTCGTGTCATCATCCGCAGTCGCACTGGTCGCAATCTGATCTTTGTAAACCAGGCGCTTGTAGAGGCGCGATGTTTTCCCCTGACCCAGAACCTGCGCCACCAGATCCAGCTGCGCTTCCTCGGGCGATCCATATTCAGGGACGTTCCAGATACGGTACAGCCGCGCCTGCGGCACGCGATCCTGCACCCAGCCGCGGTGCGTGCCGGTGCGTTTCGCAATCCACGCTTCCTGCTTGGCGATCGGCGGCCCGGCAGGAATTTCGCCGTAATATTTTTCGACCTTCTCCCGCGCGACCTCCGGGGTAACGTCGCCGGCAATCACGACCGTGACGTTGTTCGGACCGTAATAAGTCTTGAACCACTCCTGCACATCACTCAACGAAGCCGCGTCAAGATCTTTCATCGATCCGATTACCGTCCACGAGTACGGATGGCCGGCCGGATAAGTATTTTCCACGATGAGCTGCTCGGTAACTCCATAGGGCTGATTCTCGCCCTGCCGCTTTTCGTTTTGCACCACGCCGCGCTGCAGATCGAGCTTCTTCTGGTCGAGCACGCCCAGCAGGTGGCCCATGCGGTCGCTCTCGGCGAACAGAACGTAATCCAGCATCGACGTCGGCACGTTCTCGAAATAATTCGTGCGATCGTTGTTCGTAGTGCCGTTCAGGTTCGTCGCGCCGATCTTTTCCATCGCGTTAATGTAGGTATGGTTGAAGTCGTCGCTTCCGCTGAACATCAAGTGCTCAAACAAGTGAGCGAATCCGGTCTTGCCCGCCTTCTCGTTCTTCGATCCCACGTGATACCAGGTGTTCACCGCCACGATCGGGGCCTTGTGGTCCTCATGCACCAGCACAGTCAGCCCATTGCCCAGCACAAACTTGGTGTAAGGAATATCCGGAATCGGAATGTCAACCCCCGCAACGGCGGCCGGTGCCTTAGGCGCAGGCGCCGGTGACTGGGCCACGGCCGGGATCAGACTCACGCTCAGCAGTGTCAACACCGCAAGCACACTCATGGCAAACGAAGTCAGCTTCTCTTTCAAGATTTTCTCCAGCAAAATTGCCTCCACCAGGATTGTCTCCACAGGATTCAGATCGGGGCCGGATCGCACAGCACAACACTCTACACAAGAAATATGCCCGTCGTCACGCAGTGATCTCTGGAATCGCACAAGGAATGGTCACAAGAAAATCCCGGCAGCCCAGACATAACAAAAATGGCGCGATACGGACGGGAAGAGACAGAGGACCGGAAGGAAAGTCTGGTAGCGCTACCGGGAATCGAACCCGGGTTTGAAGATTGAGAATCTTCCGTCCTAACCCCTAGACGATAGCGCCACGTGGGTGGGCCTTGA
>Ga0070765_100001364_pt1 | contig 14920 bp, 12 predicted proteins | sample HubBroMetageWFT5_FD_71516 | JGI IMG/M metagenome (GOLD analysis project Ga0070765, IMG submission 71516) | Warmed and freeze-thawed soil microbial communities from the Hubbard Brook experimental Forest, New Hampshire - Hubbard Brook CCASE Soil... | ecosystem: Environmental > Terrestrial > Soil... | reverse complement strand
ATATCGGCGTGGATTCTTCTGACATAATAATTATCGGCGGCGGAATCATCGGGCTGTCGCTCGCGCATCGACTCGCGTCCCAAAATCGGCGCGTCGTCGTCCTCGATCGCCAGGCGCCAGGGCTTGAAGCATCCTGGGCGGCGGCCGGGATGCTTTCTGCCGCGCCGGAAACTTCTGATGATTTGGCGTTGGTGCCGCTAGCGAAAAAGAGTTTCGCGCTTTATCCGGAGTTCGTCGCCGCGATCGAGGAAAATTCGGGCAAGCCCGCTAATTTCCGGCGCGATGGAGCGCTCGAACTTTTCTTCGGCGATTCTGCGGCGTCTGAGCGCGATCGGACGGTCGCTTCGCACCGAGCGCTGGGTCTCACGACGCAAGCCGTATCGCCCACTGAAGCGATATCGATCGAGCCATCGCTCTCAAAATCCGCATTTGCGGCGGCGTGGCTGCCCGCTGAATATTCCGTCGAACCGCGCTCGCTAACTTCCGCGGTGCTGCAAGCGGCGAAGAATCGCGGAGCCGATGTTCGCGCAAATGTCGACGTTCGAAATCTGGTGATCGAAGGTTCGCGCTGCGTAGGCGTCGAGTCGCAGTCGGAGAAGTTCGCCGCCGAGCACGTAGTTCTTGCAGCGGGCTGCTTCTCGTCGGGATTCGCTGCCGCTGCGCGTCTCGCCCGCACTGAACCAGTGCGCGGCCAAATGGTTTCGCTCCGCGCCGCGCGCCCTGTGCCGAATCATGTGGTCCGCTCGCATCGCGGCTACGTAGTGCCGCGCGGCAATGGATTGCTCGTTGCGGGGAGCACCATCGAGCGTGCCGGCTTCGAGAAGAAAGTCACCGCGGCGGGGATTGGTGGAATCCTTTCTGCCGCCGTGGAATTAATTCCTGAACTTGCTGACGCCGCGATCGAGGAAACGTGGTGCGGCTTGCGGCCGGATACTCCGGATCATCTGCCGCTAATCGGGCCCGCGGAATATGCGGGACTTTGGTTGGCTACCGGCCACTATCGCAACGGAATTCTCTTGGCGCCGGCAACCGCGCAGATTTTAGGGGACTGGATTTTGCGGGGCAAAACGGAATTCAATATGGATGCTTACTTGCCGCTGCGATTTACTTCGGAAAAAACTGCCGCTGCTCTGTAGGCTTCGGAACGGTGCGACCTGTTCGATTACTAGTAGCGGAAAGCGATCAAGGACCTACCTCAGCGGCTACACAACCTGCGCAAACATTCGAAACATTGTCATCCTGAGCGAAGCTAAGGATCTAAGCGTCCAACAAGCGTGATTTCCGCAGCGCGACACCAACGTCATTTAAAACGGCATCTTTGATCGCTGCGGCTGCCGGTTTGCCGGGCCCGCTAGTGTGGAGCTTTGGCCCGGGCCGGTAAACTGAACTTTGTCCGCGTCAAAATAAAGCGGGCGATCCAGAACGGCATCGAGCGTTGTGCCACGCGGAAGTTCCGCTTCCGGCCCGCGTGTCAGCAGGATCGCAGCCAACCCAACGGCCGCGCCAACCCCGGCTCCGATTCCCGCGCCGGCTGCGCTGCGGCTCGCGAGGCCACCGATCGCGGCACCCGCGCCGGTGGTCTTGGCGACCGTTCCAACGTCAGTCGTCTTATCCGTGTCGCCGATAATTTTCCCTTCGCTGTTGGTCGTTTCGTTTCCGCCGGTGCTGGCGCCCGATGGCGCGCCCGCAAATTTCACCATGTAAGCATTCGGCAGGATCAGAGTTTCCAGGCGAATATTCAGCTCGCCGCGTCCCTTCACGCGCCCCGGCCGCTTCGATTCCGTCACTTCCCCGCTCACGTACGATCCCGCCGGAATTATCACGCGCCCATCCTGCATGATCGGAAAAAGCGTCTCGAAATAAACGGGATCTCCAACCTGCGCGGTGCGAGTAGAAATGCCATTGTGCAACACGAGCGGAATTCGTGTTCCGGAAGGCAATTCGATCTGCGTCGGCTTCGCTGCATTCGCGTCCGTTTTCACCACCGGCTGTCCGGCAGCCGGAGCAGCGCCCGCATCAGGTGTAGGTGCGGCGGGTGCCGGCACAGCAGCAGGCGTCGGCGGAGTAGGCGGTGCGGGCGCCGCAGCCGCAGGTGGCGGAGGCGATTGCGGGGGCACATCCTGTGCATGCGCTATTCCTGCGAAACTCAGCAGCACGATGAGAAAAGCCCACCGGAGCCCGCTCCAAGAATTTCGAATCATGCCACCCTCCCGCTGCCTAACTCCGATGCGTGCGCAACCTCCGTGGATGCCACAAACACTCGCGCAAATCCGTGTCAGCCGCGTCGGCCGCTCCGCAGCAATCCTGTATATAAGTTAAACATCAATTCAAACTGGGCTTCAAGCCTCGCGTTTCCCGTGCAGCTATAATTTGATCAATGGGATCCCTCTCTCCCAATTTCGACCGGCCCGAGCCGGCCACGCCGCGGCGCTCTCTTCGCCGTTCGACACTCTTCTCGATCATCGTCACGGTAGTTCTGCTCGTGGCGGGAATTTTCGGTCTGGCCTGCGCGGTAATCCTGAATAATTTCGAAAAGCTCGAGCGCGCCGAAGCCGAACAAAATCTCGATCGCGCCGTCGACGCGCTGGATGCCGGCGTCGTTGGCCTGGAGCGCGTCACTTCCGACTATTCCTCGTGGGATCAAGCCTATAACTTCGCAAAGGCAGGCAATCCCGCATTCACGAAATCGGAATTTCCGGACGTAACGCTCGCCAATCTCAAAATAAATTTCGCCGCCATCGTCGATTCTTCCAATCATCTTCTTTTTTCCAAGGGCTACGACTTGCGCAACATGCAGGTGGCCGCGTTTCCGGCCGACCTAGCCAAGCGCTTGCAAACGCCTTCGTCGTTCAGCCATTTCACGAATGCCGACGGCCGCTCTGCGGGAATTATCACGCTCGAAAATGGCCCGGCACTCGTTGTTTCTCAACCGATTCTGACCAGCGACAATCGCGGCCCGGTGCAAGGCGCAGTGGTGATGGGCCGCTGGCTTGACGCGCAGGAGATCGACAACATCGGCGCCACAGCGCATCTCGATTTGGATTTCGTTCCGCTACATTCCACCGAATCGTCGTCCGGTGATTCTGCTGCGCTGCTGCGCCTTAGTTCGGCATTCCCGCGGCTCGTCGCGCCCGAGGATTCGCGGACCATCGTCGGCTATCACCTCCTCAATGACATCGACGGCAAACCAGCCGGCGTTCTGCGCATGGCCATGCCGCGCAACATGTATCAGCAAGCGCGCGTGAGCCTGCTGCAATTTTTTGTGCTGCTGCTGGCCACGGCGGCAGCCTTCACCGCGTTGACGCTCTTCGTGATCGAGCGGCAAGTTCTCTCGCGCGTTGCCAATCTCAGCAAGGATGTCGCTGCCGTCGGAGCGCGAGGTGATCTCGCGGCGCGCGTGGACATTGGCGGCAACGATGAAGTGTCCGATTTGAGTCATTCCATAAATCAAACGCTCGACGCCCTTGAAAAATCGCATCAAGCCGAAGCCGATCAAAGCGCGCGCCTGCGCATCATGGTCGAAAGAATGCCCGCGGTCCTCTGGACCACCGACGCCGATCTCAAATTCGGAATCTCGATGGGCGCGGGACTCCAGGGTCTCGGCCATCAAACCAACGAAGTCGCGGGCCTCAGCCTGTACGACTATTTCGGCACGCGCGATCCGGAATATGCACCGATCGCCGCGCATCTGCGAGCACTCCGCGGAGAATCCACGTCGTACGTCACCACCTGGAAAAGCCACACTTTCGAAAGTCACACTGAGCCGCTCCGCGACGCGAACAATGCAATCGTCGGGGTAATTGGCATCGCTCTGGACAGCACGGGCCGAGTGCTCGCCGAAGAAGCGCTGCGTGAATCCGAATCCGGTTACCGCTCCATCATTCAAGAAGCGCCTTACGGCATTTGCCGTTGCACGGTCGGTGGCAGTTTTACGCTCGTAAATCGCGCGCTGGTACGCATGTTGGGTTTTGAAACCGCGGCCGATTTGCTTGGACTGAATATCGGCACCGATATCTTCGAAGAACGCCGCGACCATTCCAATTTTGTCGAGCAGCTGCAATCGCAAGACAACGCGGAAGGGGTTGAAACGCTCTGGAAGCAGCGCGACAGCAAATCCATTATCGTGCGCCTGGCCGGACGAGCGGTGCGCGACACGCGCGGACAAATTTCCTATTTCGAAGTGATCGCGGAAGATATTTCCGAGCGCCGCCAACTCGAGTTGCAGCTCCGTCAGTCGCAGAAGATGCAGGCCATCGGTCAACTCGCCGGCGGCGTCGCTCATGATTTCAATAATTTGCTCACCGTGGTGAAAGGCCACATCGAGCTGATCCTCAACACCATGCCCATCACCGATCCGCTGTTCCCGCGACTCGATCAGGTGCAAAAAGCAGCGAATCGCGCCAGCTCGCTCACGCGCCAGTTGCTGGCTTTCAGCCGCCTACAAGTCCTTCAGCCGCAAATACTCGATCTCAATGGAATTGTTTCCGGCATGATTCAGATGCTCTCGAGAATTATCGGCGAGCACATCGAACTGGTCTTCCGTCCCGGCGGAGTTTTGGGCCGCGTGAAAGCAGATGCCGGACAGCTCGAGCAAATTCTTCTCAATCTAGTTGTGAATGCGCGCGACGCGATGCCCAACGGAGGCCAGCTCACCATCGAAACTGAAAATGTCGAGCTCGACGATTCCTATTCGCAACTTCATTCCATGATCAAGCCGGGGCCTTACGTGATGCTCGCCGTCAGCGACACCGGATGCGGCATGGACCCTTCCACGCAAGCGCGAATCTTCGAGCCATTCTTCACCACGAAGGAACCCGGCAAAGGCACAGGGCTTGGACTGGCGACCGTCTACGGCGTCGTGAAGCAGAGCGATGGATACATCTGGGTCTATAGCGAGCCCGGCCAGGGCACCACTTTCAAAATTTATTTGCCGCTGGCCACCGATGCAGTCGAATCGTCAAAACCGCAGGCTGCCACGCCGGCTCCCGTGCGCGGATCGGAAACGATTCTTTTGGTGGAAGACGAAGAGAGCGTGCGAAATCTCGTCGCCGATTTTCTGCGCACGACCGGCCACACCGTTCTCGAAGCCGGTGAGGGCGAAGAGGCTATTCGCGTGGCTTCGGCGAAGACTCACAAGATCGATCTTTTGATCAGCGACGTGGTGATGCCCAAACTCAGCGGCCGCGAACTCTGGAATGATCTCCGCAAGCGCTTGCCCGACTTGAAAGTGCTGTTCATCTCCGGCTACACGGATGATTCGGTAGTGCGTCACGGAGTAATCGACGGCGACGTCGCATTTTTGCAAAAGCCGTTCACCATGCGCGCGCTCGCCGCGAAAATCCGCGAAGTGTTGGATGCCGACGAAGTAAAAGAGTATTCCGTGCCGTCCCGCGACAATATCCGCAATTAATTCCCACGCGACTTTGCATCTTTCATAGCCAAATTCCCACGCGAGTTTTATGATAGGCGCGAAATATTGGAGCGTTCACACATGGCCAAGCTCGCGCTGGTTTACGGTATGCGTTTATTCCCGCTCGAAGAACTCGACGCGGTAAATGAAGCCACCATCACGTTGAAGAACGGAAAAACCGCCCGAATCACCATGCACTTAATCGAAGGCAGTCACAAGGAAATCGAAGCCGCTCTGCGCCAATCGATCGACGCCTTCTTCGAACTCTATCCCGAAATTTAATTTATATCCACGCCGTCGTAGGGGCGGGGGTTCACCTCCCGCCCGTTTTGGCTTTGGGTGTTAATTTTTCGGAGTTGCGGCGCGAAGGCAAAACGACAACACATCCCTAAATCAAAACCACCGTTTGCCCCGTCAAATCAAATCTCTTCCGGCACTTAATATTCCGGCAAGCCACCATATCATCCACGCGTACCATATAAGATCGCGCCTTCTCATAATGCGCACGATCCGAATCGTTCGCGCCCCGCGGCAATTGCGCCTTTTTCGTGCGCGTCTTCCAACGAATCGGAAATGTGCTCTCTGTCCGGCAGTGCGGGCAAACCATCGGTATCTGCTTGGTCTCTTCCTTCTCGTCGTAAAACATTCTCTCGTCCATCGCATTTACCTCGTCAAGATTTCCGCTTCCAATCGTTCAGCGTCACAAATCGCATTCCCGCATCGCGCCAACGCGGCAGCCAATATTCCATGGCCGTCACCGTGTGCTGCCGGTCTCCATCGACACGGCGATGATCGCCATCATGCAACAAAACGATATCCCCTCCTTGCACGCGCCGCAAGCGACGGATCAGCGGCCCCGCCGGTTGCGGCTTCCAATCCCAGGCCCAGCGCGACCACATCACCACGCCGCCGAATCCCATTTCGCGCACCACCGAATTTAAATTCGGCCCGCGAAATCCAAAGGGCGGTCGCATCCACTCCGTGTCGCGGGTAGTGGCCGATGCAATCGCATCGCGGCATTGCATCAATTCCTCGCGCACTTTAGTCGCCGGAAGAAACGCGAGCCGGGGATGCGTTTCGGTGTGATTCGCGATGGTATGGCCGCGCGCCACGATTTCCAGCGCCAGTTCCGGAAGCGCGCGCACGAATTTGCCAAGCACGAAAAATGTTGCACGGACGTCGTTTTGTTCCAGCACTTCGAGAAGAGCCGGCGTAACGGCAGGATTCGGCCCGTCATCGAAAGTCAGTGCGATCGCGCCACTGTCCTGCGTGTTGCGGATGGTCGGCCCGAAAATCTGCGAGGACGGCGCCATCGCGCTCCAAGCTGCTGCGCCCGCGGCTACCGCCACCGCGCCCGCGCATCCTGCAGCTATGCCGACCGCTCCCATGCGTACGATTTTCGCATGCAGGCTGCCGCTCCGCGACGCGAACTTTCTGCTACGATACGCGCGCGCCACCATCTGCATGATTTCGCCCGCCCATTCCGCGAATCCGTTCCCCAGTTGGGTGCGCTGGACGGCTCTGATTTGGCTGGCCATCTGGATGACGATCTATCTGAAATTCTGGGGCCCGACGACATTTTTATTTCTGTGCGATATCGCCGTGATTCTCTCGTGCGTCGGTTTGTTCACCGGAAATGCGCTGCTGCTATCGAGTCAGGCTGTCAGCTCGGTCGTGATTGATACGGTCTGGCTGATCGATATCGTCACCACGCTGCTTTTCAACCGCCATGTGGTCGGCGGCACCGATTATTTTTTCGATACGAATTATCCGCTGTGGGTGCGGCTGATGAGCTTCTTCCACGTTGCGCTGCCATTTGTTCTCATCGCCGCTCTGCGCCGCACTGGTTATGATCGCCGCGCTCTCAAATTGCAATTCGCGATCGCAACAGCCGCCATGATCGCCTCGCGCTTCGCCGCGCCGGTGCGAAATATTAATTTTGTATATCTAGATCCAATCCTGCATAAGCAATGGGGGCCAGTTCCCACCCACGTAGCGGCGATGCTGATCGGAATGACAGTGGTCATCTATCTTCCCACGCACATCGTTCTCGAACGTCTATTCGCGAGGCCGGCGTCTTCGTAGCGGTCGGCTTCAGCCGAGCATCTTTTTTCGGGTTCGCCGAAGCAGTTCGCAATTACTCCGACTTCCGAACAGCCCGAAGATCGATGCCCAGGTGTTGGCATTTTTTGTAGAGGTGGCTGCGCTCGAGGCCGAGGGCTTTGGCGGTGTTGGTCATGTGATGGCCTTGTTTTTTCAGCTCAGCGAGAATGGTGGCGCGCTCAAAAACTTCGGTGCGCACGGCCAAACTTCCATCGCTCGACCCGCCCACCGTCTGCGCTTCCCCCGCGCCATTTGATGCGCCGCTGCCTGCGGCTCCGCCCGGCAGCGCCAAGCGCACTGTGTCGGCGTCAATTTCATCGCGCGTCGAAAGCAGCAAAATTCGCTCGACTACATTTCTCAGTTCGCGCACATTGCCGGGCCAAGAATATTTCTCGAGTTCCGCAATCGCGCTCTCGGCAAATGCTTTTTCCTTCCAGCCATTTTGCGCGGCTACCTGGCGGGCGAAGCTGCGCGCGAGCAATGCGATATCTTCGTGGCGCTCGCGCAATGGCGGCAACAGAATCGGAAACACGTAAATGCGGTGATACAAATCCTGGCGGAACGTGCCTGCCTGCACTTGCGCCTCGAGATCGCGATGCGTAGCCACCACCACGCGCACGTCAACGGCAATCGGCTTGTCTCCGCCGACGCGCTCGATTTCGCCTTCCTCCAAGACGCGCAGCAGCTTCGCCTGCATACCCAGCGGCATGTCGCCGATCTCGTCGAGGAAGAATGTGCCGCGATGCGCGGCTTCGAATTTACCTACGTGGCGCGCGGATGCGCCGGTGAAGGCGCCTTTTTCGTGGCCGAATAATTCTGATTCCATTAGCTCGGCGGGGATTGCCGCGCAATTCAGCGTTACGAACGGACCATTTCTTCGCGCGCTTTTTTCGTGCAGCGTGCGTGCTACCAATTCTTTTCCGGTTCCCGTCTCGCCGCGAATGCAGACGCGCGTTTCGCTGGCTGCGACGCGATCCAATTGCTCCATCAGCGCTTTCATCGGCGGGCTGGCCCACAAAATCTCGTGCTTGCCGAGGCGTTTCTTGAGGTCGCGATTTTCGTTTTCTAGGCGGGTGATGCGCAGGCAATTGTCGATGGTCAGCAGCAATTTGTCGGTAGAGATGGGCTTCTCGAGAAAATCGACGGCGCCGAGTCGCGTGGCGCGCACGGCCATTTCGATGTTGGCTTGACCCGACATCATCACGGTTGGAATCGTGATTCCTGCGGCTCTCAAATCTTCCAGGAAAGCTATGCCGTCTTTTCCCGGCATCACTACGTCGGAGAGGATCACGTCGATGCGCTCGCTCTTCGTGATGTCGAGTGCGCGGGCGGCGTTGTCGCAGACGGTGGCATCGTGGCCGGCCAAGCGAAATGCGCGCGCCAGGGACGCGAGAGTGTTGGGATCGTCATCGACTACCAAGACGTGAGCTTTGGCGGTCACGCGGGCTAGGCCTCGGGCTCGGAAGTGCTGATGGTCTCGGCGGAATTCTGCGCCGCGTCGGCGGGTTCATGCGAATCGTGGGCGACGTCGCGCGAAGAATCGGACACTTCATCGTGTCCCGCAGTGTCGGATGTCTCGTTCGGCGCATCAGGTTCCCGTTGCGCGGGAGCGGCGAGGAGGGCCGCGGGTTGCTGCGCTTGCGACGGCGGCGCTGTTGCGACTGCTTTCGAACTTTTCGCGGTCTCAACGGCGGGCTTGATCATCAGCACGATTCGAAATGTCGTGCCGACTCCGCTTTCGCTCTCGACGGAAATTGTTCCACCGTGATCGCTGATCACCGACTGCACGACGGCGAGGCCCAAGCCGGTGCCATGCTGTTTCGTCGTGTAATACGGCGTGAACAATCGCTCGCACTCTTCCTTAGTCAAGCCCGAACCTGTGTCGGCGATTTCGATTACCACGCTTCCGTCGCCGGTTGACGTGGCGATGGCCAGAACGCCGCCCGATGGCATCGCGTCCATCGCGTTCAGCACTAGATTCTCGATGGCGCGGTGCAGCAGCAACGGATCGGCTTGGATGTGCGGCAAATTCGCTTCGAGATGCAGCTCGGGCGTGATGGGCGGGCGACCCACGGCGCTGAATTGCGCCTCGAATAGGCGCACCACCGTCCGAACGACTTCATTCACGTCGACGGTGCGTAACTCTGGACGCGGCATGCGCGCGAAATCGCTGAAGCGGCCGATGATTCCCTTCAAGTTTTCAATTTCGGCCAGCAGCGTTTCCGTGGACTCATCGAAGATTTCGTCGAAGTCGTCGGTGTTTTTCATCCGTGCGCGCCGCAAATTTTCAACCGTGATTTGCAGCGGGAACAGCGGATTCTTCAATTCATGCGCGAGACGCCGCGCCAGTTCGCGCCAGGCCGCGACGCGTTCCGATTGCACTAGACGATCGCGTTGATCGACGAGTTCTTCGGTCATCTGGTTAAACGCAGCGGCTAATTGCCCGATGTCGTCCTTGGAGTGCAGATCCACGCGCGCGTTCCAATTTCCGGCGGCCACTTCCCTTGCACCGTTCACTAATTTGGTGACCGGCTGGGTGATTCGCGCGGCACCCCACCAGCTCAAAATCGCGCCGAGCAGCAGGCCGAGGCCTGCGACGCCGACGGCGAGCAAAATAATGCGATGCTCGACGACTACGCGCTCGCGCTGGGAGGCGCCAATCAGCAAGACGCCTAGTAATTCGTTATCGCGGCCTGCGAGCGGCAGCAGATGGAATACTTCCGCGCTGGCCAGATCGGAGCTCCAGGAAATCTGCGCGGTTTGTTCTTTCGGTGCTTGGCGCACTTGCTCGACGAGCGGCGAGAATCTTTCGGCATCCTGCACCGCGCCATTGGCGTCGAGCAAGCCATCGCTCGAAAAATCTTTGTCGAGATTCAGGTAGACCAGGGCGCGCATGCCTTCGGAGAGCGCGAGCGTGGAGATGAAATCTTTGCCGAGTTTTTTTCCGCCGACGACGTAGACGCGCTTGTCGGCTACCGGCACTGCATTTGCAACGGCCATGAGGCCGAGCATCGGGCCTTCCTGCGTGTCCATGCGCGTCAGAAACGGTCCGGCTGACGCCCAATCGTCGCTTTTTGTGACCCAACTTAATTTGTAGCCGGCTCGCGCGGGCCATTCGGCGGAGGAAATGATTGTGCCGTCGGTGGCGACGAAATCTAGGATATCGAGTTGGTGCGCGGAGGCTACGTTGCGGGCGTCCCAGTAGTAAGTCGAAGCATCGGCGTTAGGGCGCATGAGTTCGATGGCCATGCGCGTGGTGGCTTCGGCGTCGGCGATGCCTTTCACTTGCAGGGCGGCTTCGTCGCCGCGTTGTTTGAATTCTTCGCGGAATTGCGCTACTAGCGCGTCGGTGCGGCGCGCGTCGAGTTGTTCGAAGGCGTTGCGCGTGACGAAGGTGACGCCCGCGGCCACAATTCCAACCGCGAGCAGCACGAAGAATGTGAACAGCCAAAAAAGTCTCGAACGAAACGTCACTGCGCTTCCCTCTTCAACCAAATATCGGCGAGCGGCAAACCATTCATCGCAGCGCCCGGTGGAATCGACCAATTTCTGACGCGCGGTCCAAGGCCGTAGACGCGCGGCAGATGCGCTATCGGAATCACGCGCCAAGTTTCGAGCGCTGCTTTTTCGCGCGCGTAAATTTCCGCGGCATCTGCCGTTTCCGGCACCGTCGAATCGACGCTACCGAGTTCCGATGCAAAACTTGCCAGCAGCGCCGCCAGCGCCGGCCGTGGGAGCGGCGAAACGAGATTCACGCGCATGAGGCGCGCGTCGTATTTCGGCTTTTCGGCGCGCGCTGCGTTTGCTGGTGGCGACTGCACTGCTGGAATCGCGATCGACGTCACGGTAATTCCGGCTTCTCGGGCATTCACGGCAATTCTTTCGGCCACGGCTTGTTCCATTGCGTCGCCCGAATCATATCCCAAGACCAGCGCGGGAGCAGGTGCGATCTGTTTCACCAAGGCTCTTGCTGCCGCCGCATCTGCGGCGCTCGAAAATAGAAATTCGGTTCCGGAGATCCATTGCGGCAATAATCCGCCGGCGGGCTCGCCTTCTTTTTGCAAAACTAGATTTACTATCGCGGCGCGATCGATCGAGCGCGAGACGGCTTCGCGCAAACGCGTTTCACTTTCGGGCGGCCTTTCGGCGCCGCGTACTGAACTTTGCGAGCGTACCGCGCCAACTGTTCGGGCTGATGGAAATGTCAGCGCCAGCAATTCGACTGGCGGCGTCACTTCGATGCGAATTTTCTCGTCGCTGGCTCGGCGCGCCATTTCCGCCGGTAACTCGACCAAATCGGCTTTGCCGACTTCGAGGTCGATCATTCGTTCGCGAGCGGCTCGTCCGAATTGAACATCCACCGAATCCAGGAACGGGCGGCCGCCCCAGTAGTCTTGATTCGCCGAGAGCAGCGCGTGCTTTTCGGCTTCCCAGGATTCGATCTTGAAGGGGCCGGTGCCACCTGATGCTTCTTTGGAGCGGCGGATTAGTGCGTACTTTCGTTGTGCCATCGTCGTCGGAAAGTCCGGGGTGGCTGACGGGGTTTCGATCTGCAGGCCGTCGCTTGTGGGCGTTACGCGCCAGTCTTCGTCAGCGTTGATCAGCGCGGCCACGGCGTTTTGAGGAGCAAGTGGCGTTCCATCCTGAAACTTTACGCCACTGCGTAGATGAAACTTCCATCGGCGCATGGTGGCGTCGCGCTCCCAAGTGTCGGCGAGGAGCGGTCGGATCTCGCCACGACCGTCGATGCGTACCAACGTTTCGTACACCAGCGATATTAGCTCGGACTCCGATGCATCCATTGAGCCGACGGCCGGCTCGGGCAGGCTCACGCGCTCGCCGATCTCGGCTCGAAGCGTGCCGCCATAAACGGGCCGCTCCGAAGGACGAAAGGCTGCAGGGGCTGAAGACCCTCCCTTATGAGGGACGCCGCGTCCGGGGCCTGCGCCACTTAACGCGATCGCGCTTACCGCTACGATCGCGCTAAGGGCTGCAAGATGCCGTGATAATCCCTGCTTCATAATCTCCCGTCGCGAGGTCGCGCCATATGACCCGCGCGGTTTCGCTTTGTGTGCCCGGCCAGAGCACCAGGATCGGGCCTGAGAATGACATTGCCTCGCCTACCTGATTCGCGCGATCTGTTACTTCTACTACGCGGAGTGAGTCTGGGCGCGTCCAGTCGGCGTCGCCGGTGAGTAATGCTTGAGACCTTGTGCCGCAGTTGAATGCCAGCGAGACGAAATCGGTCTCGACATTCGAGCGAATGTCCCTTGCCGGCGAGCAGGTGAGCTCGAAGCGTTCGCGAGTCTTTAGCGTGCACTTGGCGCCGGGCAGAGTTACGCCGATGGATGCGTCGGCGTCGGTGTCTGGCGGCGTGAGCGTGCCGCGCGGATCGCGGGCTGATGGAAGCGACGGCAGAGGATGAGATTCCTGAGGCTGCCAACTGCCTTCTGCAGAGCGGTAAATTACCAAGCGGCGCGGCTCGAGGACCACGAGACGTGACGGCGCGTCTGGCGCGGCCGGCAGCACTTGAAAATCGAGTATAGGATCGGGCTGCGACCAAACGAATTCCCTTTGCAGACGGACGGCGGGGCGCGCGTCGGATTTCGCGTCGGCGTCAGCGCGATCGAGGCTTACTAGCACGACTTCGGGCGAATCGTTGCGCTGCACTTCGGCTGCGAAAATTATGGCGCGGAGATTTTCGGTGATGTTCACTTCCACTGTCGCGTCTGCTGTGCCGTCTGCGGCCAGTTTCACTCCGCGACGTTGCAAATTGGCTTCCAATTCCTGGCGGAATTCGATGACGCGAGCGGCATCGAGTGAGGAGATGTTTTTTACCTTGAGATGCAGCGATGGGGAACGCGCGTCGGCGGCGGTGGCAATTTTTGCGGCTAGGGAATCGATGGCGTTAGGCCAGGAATTTTTTTGTGGCGCGGCCGGAGTCGTGACGGCGAGGAGTGAAAAGAAAATAAAGAGAATGGTGACGGGGAAGAATCGGCGGGCGGACCGCATGATTTTGCGCCAGGCGAACGTGACGCGCCATCATAGCACAGCGGGCCGGGCGGCCTGAGGGGCTCGGGGCCGGTAAATGGGGCGCACTCAAAGGGTCAGTTTTGTATCGGGTAGAAAATGTGATTTCTGTTTGTTTTCATGGGGTTACGGCGATTTCTATTCGTTTCGGTGTGTTGAATAGAAATTCGTGGTTTTTGGGGTTTTACGTCGCTGGTCGTTGAGTTGGCGATTGAGGTCATTTGCAGTTTCCCGGGTTAGATTAGGCATGGAAAGCCGCGGAGGTACATGGTACGAGGCGCGGAGGTGCTTGGAAAAAATTACCGTTTCGAGCGGCGCCGCCGGCAGGGTGGCTTCTTTGCGGCGGAATTTGAAGCCACCTTGCAAGGGTTTTTGCCAGCGGTTGCTCCCAAGCCCACGCGACGCATTGACGCTGGGGCCTAGAACTTCTTGTGCCCTCGAGGGGCTTTGGAAACTGTGTGAGAACTCGCAAACAAAACCTCAGCGGCTAAAGCCGTTTGCATTTAGGGGCATCTTCGGCACGACTAAAGTCGTGCCCTGGCAAAACTTAGTCCTGCCCTAACGAAACTTAGTCCTGCCCTGACGAAACATCGCAGAAACCATGCGCGCACCTTTGGCTCGTTACGGCGCCGACGCGGCACGAGCTGTGGAATGCAACGAATCCACCGACTCGGCGTGCGGGTTTGGAACGTTCTCGTTCGATACGGCGGCGCTTAGCGAAACCGGGGCTGTGGCTGGCTCGGGGTCGGGCATCATTTTCATTAAGCCCCAGAGGCCGATCCACTCGACTACTACTGCTATCGAGATCGATCCGACTACCGCCAATCCGACTACTGCGAATTCCATCGGTTCTTGCATGTTGGCCTGCCTCCCGTTTGAAGCTCCCGGACGCTGCCGCTTTAGCTACGGCACAGCCTCTATCGGCAAATGAGCCGCCAATCTTCAATTGCTGATTTCAGGGCACTTACGTGTGGCCGGGCGGGGGCTTTCGTGGGGATTGGCACACGGCGTGGAAACTCGGACGCGGGGGCGCGGCTTGGCTATAATGCGTCTCGGAGGAGAAATGGAGCAACAAACGGGAATTCGGGTCGGGCAAATTCTTAAGATCCCGATATATTTGCACCCGAGTTGGTTCATTATTTTCGCGCTGATTACTTTTTCTTTGGGGACGCAGTTTAAGCAGCAGCATCCGGGGTGGTCGCCTTCGCAACATTGGGCGCTGGGGATTATTACTGCAATCTTGTTTTTTTCTTCTGTGGTAGTCCACGAGCTTGGGCACAGCGTGGTGGCCATGCGTTACAAAATTCCGGTGCAATCGATCACGCTGTTTGTGTTTGGCGGGTTAGCGCGGATTGGACGCGAGCCTACGAATTCGCG
>Ga0070765_100001363_pt1 | contig 14921 bp, 13 predicted proteins | sample HubBroMetageWFT5_FD_71516 | JGI IMG/M metagenome (GOLD analysis project Ga0070765, IMG submission 71516) | Warmed and freeze-thawed soil microbial communities from the Hubbard Brook experimental Forest, New Hampshire - Hubbard Brook CCASE Soil... | ecosystem: Environmental > Terrestrial > Soil... | reverse complement strand
ACGCGGAACGGCTCGATCAGCCGGCCGTATTGAACGCCCGAGGGGCAGGCCGTCTCGCAGCTGCGGCAATCGAGGCAGAGATCGAGGTGCCGCTTGACGGTCGGGCCCAGTTCCAGCCGGCCGTCGGTCACTGCTCGCATCAGATAAATGCGGCCGCGGGGGCTGTCGTTTTCGTTGCCCGTCTCGAGATAGGTCGGGCAGGCGGCCGTGCACAGGCCGCAATGGACGCAGTCCAGAAACAGGCCGTAATCGATGTCTGTGCCCACGCGCTCGGCCGCTTTGGCAGCCGGTTCCGCATCGGTTTTGGTTGGCGAAGAGGAGGTCGTGTCGGGCATGCGTGGTGTTTCGGGCAAGATTCTGATTATAGGAAGTGGCGAAAAGAGCCGCGACCGTCGGGAGCGGGGGCGAATGAACGATCGCCGCCTACTTCGTGCGCGGCCCTTATTGCCATGCCTTCGGCGCGGGGAGCGGCTGGCGGGTGTAGGCCGCTTGCGAGGCGGAGTCGCCCTGGCGGAGCGCAGCGGCCAAGGCGAGGGCGTTGGCGTGTTGCGGGCTGCTGGCGAGCGTGCGGTTCACGTAAGTCTGTGCCTTGTCGCGATTGCCCGCTTCCCACCAGGCATAGGCGATCTGGTAGGCTTCGTCGGCAGTCAGCGCCGGTCGCAGGTCGGCGGCCGCGGCGAGTTGCGTTGCCGACTCGGCCCAACGGTGCTCGCGGCCGTAAATCAGGCCCAACGACCAATGGGCGCGGGCCTGTTCCACCGGGGAGATGCGGTCCGAATCGACAATTGTTCTCAAGAGCGGGGCGGCCTGGCTCGTGCGATCCGTCCGCATCAACACATCCGTGACGCGGAGCATGGCTTGCACGTCGGACGGATCGTTCCCCAGCACACCGTAATAGATGGCGAGAGCCTCTTCGTCTTTGTGTCTCAACTCGGCAAGCCGGCCGGCCAGGAGCTGGGCCGGCACATGCGTCGGGACCAGCCGCAGGGCCGAGTCGATCATTTCCTGGCATTCGCCGTATTGATGGGCTTCGAGCAGAACGCGGGCCAGTTCGAGATAAGCTTCGGGATCGTCGACGCCGCGTTTCGTCGCGTAACGCAGGTGCTTGACCGCCTCGTCGGTATCGCCGACGAGCAAGAGCACGCGGGCGATGCGGTATTGAACGTCGGGATCATTGGGAGCGATTTCGCCGGCGTGCTCGAGAAGCTGTCGGGCCCGTTCGTGTTCGCCCCGCTCGCACGCGACGCGGGCTTCCTCGGTCAGACGCACAGATTTGTCGGTCGAGTGCTGCAAGAAGTTCGGCAGCCAACCGCAGCCCGAGATCAGCGTGCTCAGCAGCAGAAGGAAACCAAAGTCCAAGGCCCAAGCTCGAAAATCCAACAGCGATCCGTTTTCGCGGATGCTGGATTTCGGTGTTTGGATGCTGGACCGATATCGCATCGACCGATCCACAATGCGGGCGCAACGGTCACCAGCCGCGCACGAACGCGGCGGCGGATGAGTCGGAAATGGAAAGAGACAGAGTTCAGGGGAGCCAGACAAAAGAAATGCCGCGGGATGGTATCAAACGTCGAAATTGGCCGGGAGGCGAAAATTCGCATAATTGACAGCTGATGCGTTTTCGCGGTAAAGTACGGTTGCCTCAGTCTCCCCACCTTGAATGCTTTGCCACAAAAACACTGGCAGTCGACGTAACTGCCAGCAGCACCCGATCCGAGCCTCGGATCGTTCGGCCGCCATCGGAGGACGCACGCAATGCTGGTCATTCCCGGGCAGTACGGCAAGGACACCTGCGACGGTTTCAGCCGGCGCGAGTTGCTGCGAGTCGGCGGCTCGGCGGTCTTCGGCCTGAGCCTGTCGGGCCTTTTGCGGGCGACGGCCGCCCAGGCGTCTACGGAAACGCCGGCTAATTACGGCGGACCGGGGTTCGGGAAAGCCAAGTCGGTCATCCTGCTGTATTTGCAAGGCGGTCCCAGCCACATCGATTTGTGGGATCCCAAGACCAACGTTCCCGACAATGTCAAAAGCGTCTTCAGCAACATCAACACGAAGTTGCCGGGCGTTCAGTTCACTGAAAGTCTGCCCAAGCTGGCGAAGATCAACGATAAGTTCACGCTCATCCGCTCGATGAGCTATACGCCGATTGGTCTCTTCAACCACACGGCGGCCATTTATCAGATGCTCACCGGCTACACGGCTGACAACGTGAGCCCGTCCGGCCAGCTCGAGCCGCCGAGCCCGAAGGACTTTCCGAATTTCGGCTGCAATATCGTCAAAATGCGGCCGCCCGAAGTCCCCATGCTGCCGTACGTGATGATGCCCCGGCCGTTGCAGGAGAGCAATGTGATCGGCAAGGCGGGCACGGCCGGCTTCTTGGGACGGGCCTACGACCCGTATTACCTGTATCCGCCGGGCGACGACCTCGACATGGCCAAGATGGACCGGATCAATATCGACGATCTGCTCCTTCGCAAGGACGTGCCGCAGGCGCGGCTCGAACGGCGAGCCCGGCTCCGCGACACGGTCAACGCGAACCTTCGCGAACTCGACCGGGCCGTGAAGAGCTACGCGCTCGATACGTATTACGACAAGGCGCTGAGCCTGGTGCTTTCCGGCCGAGCGCGGGAGGCCTTCAATCTTCACGCTGAAAAACTGGAGACGCGTGAGAAATACGGCCGCAACACGTTTGGCCAGTCGTGCCTCTTGGCCCGCCGATTGATTGAAGCGGGAACGCGAGTCGTCGAGGTGAACTGGCCCAAGGTGGCTAATTCCGATCGGCACTCATGGGACGTGCACGTCGGCTTGAGCGAACGGATGAAGAACGAAAATTCACCCATGCTCGACGCAGGACTTTCGGGCCTGATCAGCGACCTTGATGAGCGCGGCCTGTTGCAGGAAACGCTCGTGGTGGCCGTCGGCGAGTTTGGCCGCAGCCCCAAGCGAGGAGTGAGCACGTCGGGCAATTCCAACAACGACGACGGCCGCGACCATTGGCCCTATTGCTACTCGGCCGTCATTGCCGGTGCGGGTATCAAGCGCGGCCTGGTGTACGGCAAGTCCGACCAGACAGCATCGGCCCCGGTCGAAAATCCGGTGCACCCCAACGACCTTTTGGCGACCGTCTACCACAGCGTGGGACTGTACCCCCGACAGACGATTTACAACCACCTCAACCAGCCGCGCGAGATGGTCAAAGGCGACGCCGTGCCAGGCATTTTGGCCTGAACGCGAGCGGAGTTTGTGTTCGGGGTGCGGCGATAAACGACACGTCGCCGGAGCGGAATTTCGCGCTCCGGAAACGCCGTTCTTTCGGCATTTCGCCGTCGAAAGCGTTATGCTATCCTCAGCCCTGCTTTGCGACAGCGGGCATTTTGCGCCCGTTGATTCAGACGAATTTGAGTTGAAGAGAAGGACTAATGCCTCAGATTAACGCGGGGGATTTTCGCAAAGGAGTTAAGGTTGTCGTCGAGGGTGACCCCTACGAGATGATCGAATGCAACTTCGTCAAGCCGGGCAAGGGGCAGGCCCTGTATAAGACCAAGCTGCGGAATCTCCTCAAGGGCACGCTGCTCGATCGCACCTACAAGAGCGGTGACAGCCTGGAAGAGGCTGACGTGCACAAGAGTGACGGCCAGTACCTGTACCGCGCGGGCGATGACCTGATCTTCATGGACAATGAATCATTCGAACAATACACGCTGACGGCCGAGCAATGCGGCGACGGGGCCAAGTTTCTGCTCGAGAACGCCACGGTCGGGTTGATGTACTGGAACGGCCGCATCATCGAAATGACGCCGCCGTCGCACGTGGTCCTTCAGGTCACGTATACCGAGCCGGCCGCACGCGGGAACACGGCGACCAACGTCTCCAAACCAGCGACCGTGGAGACTGGGGCGACGGTCCACGTGCCGGCTTTCATCAACCAGGGTGATAAGATCAAGATCGACGCGCGAACGGGTTCGTACATCGAGCGCGTCCGCGATTGACGGCAGGATGCCGTCTCGGAGTGCGCGTCGGAGCCGCGCATCTCAGTCGAATCGCGGTTGTCTCCACGGACGGAGTCGCCATGGACAAGGCGGAGCTCGTTCTGTACGGCATGGCGACGTACCTGGCGATCAAGTCGCTCGTTTCGCTGATGAGCGACCATCGAGAGACGTACAAGAAAAAACTGGCTGAGGAATTGAAAGCGGCGGCGGCCGCGGCGCCTCCTGCGGCTGCATCGGCGGCCGCCAAGAGCGGTGCTCCGGCGAACCCAAAAACGGCCGCGGCGGCGAGTCAGCAAAACGCGAGAGCGAACACTGCGAAACCGGCTGTGAAGAATCCTGCGAGTGAGGTGGCGAAGCCTGCGGCGGCGGCGAAAAAGGCGGGGTGATTGCGATCATCGCCGGAGGCTCAGCCGGCTTACGCCGGCCGCTCGGGTGTGCTCGTCGATAAGATCTGAATATGGATCATAACCGCAAACTGTACATCGAAACGGTTGGCTGCCAGATGAACATGCTGGACAGCGAGCTGGTCGTGGCGGCCCTGCGCCGGCATGGATACGAGCTGACCGGCGACGTGCACGACGCGGATACCGTTTTGTTCAACACGTGCAGCGTGCGGGAGCACGCCGAGCACAAAATTTACAGCCAGCTCGGCCGGCTCAAGCACAGCAAGCGCGGCCGGCCGCAACAAGTAATCGGCGTCTTGGGCTGCATGGCCCAGAAGGATCAGGAACTGATCTTCAAGCGCGCGCCGCATGTCGATCTGATCGTCGGCACGGGCCAGCTTTCTGAAGTGCCCCGGCTGATCGATGAGGCCCGCGACGGCAGCCGCCGTGCTGTCGCCGTCAGCCTGTCGCGAAAGGAAGGGACGCGATCGGAGGTCTCCGAGAGTTTTCAAAGCTACGACCCGCTCCGCGAACCGGCGATGCGGCCGTCACCGTTTCAGGCCTTTGTGCGGATCATGATCGGCTGCGATAAGTTCTGCACCTACTGCGTCGTCCCCATGACCCGCGGACCGGAACAGAGCCGCCCGCCCGCTGAGATCGCCGCGGAAGTTCGCGTATTGGCCGAACAGGGCGTGAAGGAAGTCACTCTGCTGGGTCAAACGGTCAATAGCTACAAATACACCGAGAATGGGCGACTTGTCCGGCTGAGTGATTTGCTCGCGAGGATTCACGACACGCCCGGCATCGACCGCATCAAATTCGTCACCAATTACCCGCGCGACATGTCGGACGACTTGTACTTTGCCGTCCGTGATTTGCCGAAGGTCTGCCGCTACTTGCATGTGCCGGCCCAGTCGGGTTCCAACGACGTTTTGCGGGTGATGAAGCGCGGATACACGGTCGAGCAATATCTCGAAATGCACGATCGCATCCGCGAAATCATGCCGGACTGCGCCGTGTCGAGCGATTTCATCGTCGGCCATCCGGGCGAGACCGAGGCCGAATTCGAGAAGAGCATTGACCTGGTCCGCCGCTGCCGGTTCAAGAACAGCTTCATCTTCAAATACAGCCCGCGACCGGGAACGAAGGCGTTCGACCATTTTGCGGACGACATTCCCGAGGACGTGAAACGCCGCCGCAACAATCTCTTGCTCGACATTCAAAACGAGATAAGCGAAGAGGACAACGTGACCTTCATCGGCCGCGAGGTCGAGGTGCTCGTTGAAGGCCCGAGCAAATCGTCGCGAAAAGCGGAGGAAGATGGTTCGGCCAACGGTCCGATCCAACTCGTGGGCCGCACGTCCTGCGATCGCATCGTCGTTTTCGACGGCAACCCGCGTCTCGCCGGCACGCTGGCAAACATTGCCGTTTTCGACTGCACGCCGACGACGCTGATCGGCTCGATCGTCACGCGCGAGGTGCAGCACGGCTCGGGCTCACTGCTGCCGATCCTGGCCTGATTGTCGGCTTGCGCTTGTCGCCGCGTCGATTCCGCGATTCAATGGGTCCAGGAGGAATCTGCCATGGACCAGATCAATCGCCGCGAATTTTCGCAACAGGCACTCGGCTCGCTGCTGACGTACTCGCTCCTCGAAACGCTCTTTGCGCACAACGCGTTCGGGAAAGAGGTCCGACCCCACACCGTCGAATGGTTAGTCCACGTCAACGCGCTGGGACGCGACGCGCAGCAGCAGAAGCTCTCGCAACTGGAGTGGCAGAAACAAATCGAGGGCCTTTTCAGTCAGGTGAACCTGCCCGACTTGCTCAACATGATCGACTTCGAGCAGTTGACGCGAAACATCAAGCTGGTCGATCGCGGTGCCCTGAGCCTGTCATTCAAATTTCCGCAGGTCGAGGGGCTGCCGACGCATTACGTCTTTGGCAAGCAGATCTTTGGCCTTAAGCAGGGTCGCTCGGTCGTGCCTCACGGGCACAACAACATGGCGACCGCCTTTTTGATTCTGAAGGGCGACCTCCGCGGCCGGCTTTACGATCGGCTCGAAGACCTGCCCAACGCCTACATCATCAAGCCGACCCTCGATCGCAAGTTCACGCCCGGAGAATGCTCGACGATCTCCGACCACAAAGACAATGTCCACTGGTTCCAGGCACTGACCGAGCCCGCGTTCATCTTCAACATTCACGTCCTCAACGTCAGCCCGGGACTGGGTGAGCCGACGGGGCGCGTTTATCTGAATCCTCTCGGCGAAAAGCTGGCCGGCGGCAAGATCAAGGCGCCGCACATCGACTATCACACGTCGGTGCAGCTCTTTGGCTGATATCGGGCGGCGTGCCTTCAGGCGTCGGAGTTTTCTGAAACAGCAAGTCGTGCGGCCGTCAGCGTATTTGCCAACAGCATGGCGATCGTCATCGGACCTACTCCGCCCGGCACGGGGGTGATAGCCGAGGCGACCTGCCGGACCGCGTCGAAATCGACGTCTCCGACCAGTTTGTCCCCGACGCGGTTGATTCCCACGTCGATCACGACGGCGCCCGGTTTCACCATCTCTTGCCTGACAAAGTTGGGCGAACCGATCGCGGCGATCAGAATGTCGGCCCGGCGTGTGACCTCCGCCAGGTGCTGTGTGCGGCTGTGGCAAATGGTGACCGTCGCATCGGCGGCCGGCCCTTTCTGCAGCAGGATGAGAGCCATCGGTTTGCCGACGATCTCGCTGCGGCCCAGCACGACCACTTCCGCCCCGTTGATCATCGTGCCCGTTTCGATCAGCAGCCGCTGCACTCCGTGCGGAGTGCAAGGTAGAAAGCGGGGACGCCCTTGCACGATGCGGCCGACGTTTTCGGGATGAAACGCATCCACATCCTTGAGCGGCGAAACCGCGTCGAGGACGCGCTGCGGGTTGATCTGCTTCGGTAGCGGCAATTGCACGAGAATGCCGTGCATGTCGGAGATCTCGTTGCACTGGCGGACCAGATTCAAGAGTTCGTCTTCGGAGGTCGTGTCGGGCAGGCGATGGAGCGTGCTCTTTAGGCCGGCCTTTTCACACGCCCGCTGCTTGCCGCGGACGTAGACGGCACTCGCCGGGTCGTCGCCAACCAGAATCGCGGCCAGGTGCGGCACGCAATTCGTCTGGAGTTTGAGTTCCGCCACCTGCGTGGCGATCTCGCCGCGGATCTTTTCGGCGATCGCTTTGCCGTCAATGATGCGAGCCGTCATGAAGAGGTTTCCCAATCGGCTTGACTGCCATCTTTCTGCGCAGTCGCCAGATGTTCGATGAATTCGGGCGACATTCCCGCCTGCAATCGGGCTTCGCGGTGAAAGACATCACCCACCGCCTTTTCCGCACGAATGGGCCAATGCAGATGGGAGACGTAGGCGTCCCAATCGGTCTGATCAGCCGGCTTGAGCCTCCGCAGCCATTCGATGCCGAAACGGACATGGCCAATCTCGTCGCGATGGATGGCCCGCACCACGGCCGCACTTTTCGCGTCGCCGGCGCGCTCGAAGGCCTGTTCCAGCTCGAGCGTGTGATCGAGATTGCGCCCCTCGAAGGTCAAGGGAAGACCGGCCAGATAATCCAGCAGAGATTCATACTCCTGTGCTTTGGCCCAAATGTAGCCGTTGACCGGAAGCTCGCCAAAGCGAATTCCGGAGTCCGCCGCGCGTTCCATGTGCATTCGCGTATGTCGCTGTTCATCGGCCATAACGCTGACAAGGCCGCGACGGAATTCGGAAGGCGCGTCGGGAAATGCCATCAGGACAAACGCCATGACCTCGAGCGCCTGTAATTCGTGATTGGCCAGAATGTGATGCGCGATGGCGCGCTTCTTTATGTCTCGAAGTGCGCCCGGTCGCGGCATGGGCGGAGCAGTTCGTCGCGCCGCAAAAACAAGGTCGACGGACCGTGCGGGGGCTGGAACGCGCCGCGGGATACCCGGTTGTTCGTCGGTCAAAGCATCGGGAATTCGGCCGAGCTTGGTTTCCAACGAGTCGGACAACAGAATTCGCTCGGCAAGCTCGCGCAATTCCATGGGAGTCAGCCGCGTCCGCCTTCACAGCAGGTTTCACAGATCGTTCGGCAAACGGCACATTGCAGCTTTTGCTTGATCTCGATTAATGGCCCACCACAAACGGGACATGCCGGGCGTCTGGGCATTGATCGGGGGCCGACGGCTTTTGCCAAAGGGCGATCATTCGCTTTGGGCTCCGAACCCTGAGTGCTCATGCCTGTAACTCGTTGCCTTGATGTGGGATAAGGCAATATTCCATCGCGGTGATGGTAGCCACAATTCACTGCAATGGACCGGGTTCCTCGTGGCGGTCGGCCGGTGATTAAGCTAAGGTAAGGGATGGGCGCAAAAAACGATACATTCGGAGGTCAAATTTGATACCTGCAAACACAGCCGCGGAGCCGGAAACGGAGCGGCCTGTTGTGTTGAGGTTCCGCTGTCCACACTGCCAACTTCCCGTTCGGCAGCGAATCAGTGCGGGGCACGGCGTGCAGTGCAACGCCTGCGGGTGGTCTCGAGCGCGTTCGACCGAGGATTTCGACCACGGCCAGCCAACGCATTGCCTGGTCTGCGGATGCAGCGATCTTTGGCGGCAAAAGGATTTCCCCCAACGACTTGGGCTGCTGATGGTGGGCATGGGCATCGTGCTCAGCACGGTCGCCTATGCCCTGTGGCACCCGGCTTTGTCGCTGGGCATCCTAATGGGCTTTGCTCTCGTTGACTTTCTTTTGTTCCTGTTCATGAAGGACGTGTTGGTTTGTTACCGCTGCGGGGCGAGGCACGGCGGATTCGTTCCCACCTCGCAGGCGACTTTCGATCTGGAAGTGGGCGAGCGTTACCGCCAGGAACACCTCCGTTTGGAGGCGGCCAGACGGCAATCGTCCTGAGTCAAACCGACCGCCGTGTCCGCGAATCTCGAAATCGGAGCGGCGAGGAGTGTGTCGGGTTGGAATTCGTGCGGCATTAACGCGGCGACATTCGTTCGGCCGGGCCGCATGGTGATCTGTTCGCATCGTTCCTTTCCACCTGGCATCGATATATCGTGGACGACCGGCAGCGGCGATTGATGGAAGATCTCTCCGGCAGCTTCAAAGGTGAGCTGCGGTGTGATCCTCTCACGTTGGCGATGTACGCCAGCGATGCCAGCATCTTTCAGGTGCCGCCGCTCGCCGTGGCCCGGCCGTGCGATCGCGACGACGTCGTGGCCCTGGCCCGCTATGCCACCGAAACCGGCCTACCGCTCGTGGCGCGCGGGGCTGGAACCGGCGTGGCCGGAGCGGCGATCGGCGAAGGCGTGGTCGTCGATTTTTCACGGCAAATGCGTGCCGTGGAGTCGATCGGCGAATCGACGGTCCGCGTGCAGCCTGGCATCGTGCGCGATCAACTCAATCGCATTCTGCGGCCCTACGGCCGCTATTTTCCTCCCGACCCATCGAATACGGCAATCACGACGATCGGCGGAATGATGGGGGTCGACGCGGCCGGATCGCATTCAGTCCGGGTTGGCTCTACACGCGACCACGTCGAGAGTATCGAGACGGTCTTGGGGGATGGCACCGTTGTTGAATTCGGTGACGAACCGCTGGCCGAAATCAACGCCTTGGCAGCGCCTCTCGTCGACGGCGCAAACGGGGAGACTTCCTCGAATGGCAGCGCGCATGCGCACGCAACCAAGCGGACCATCGTCAACCGTATGGCCGCTTTGCTCGCGGAAAACAGCCAGGTTATTCGACAGCGGCAGCCGGCCCTCGTTCGCAACAGCGCGGGCTACTATGTGCGGGGGTTGTTATCATCCAGCCACGTGAACATCCCCCGTCTGCTTGTGGGATCCGAGGGGACCTTGGGTCTGTTCACCGCCGCCACCCTCCAGACGTTTCCACTTCCCCCGCACCGGGCGGCCGTGCTCCTTTTATTCGGCGATCTCGAGTCGGCCACGCGCGCCGTGCAGGAGATCGCCGATTTGGAGCCAAGCGCCTGCGACCTGATGGACCGTCGGCTGTTGTCGTTGGCGCGGGAGGCGGATCCTCGTTTTGAGCAGCTGATCTCTCCGACCGCGGAGGTAGCGCTCATCGTCGAGCAGGTCGGTTTCAGCGACGATCAATGTCGTGAGCGGATCGCCATGACGATGCGAGCGGTGAACTCTCGCAACCTGGGAGCCGTTGTCGCCTACCACGCGCATCGGGACGAAGAAGTCGAATTCTTGTGGACACTGCCCGGCAAAGTCGTGCCTCTCTTGACGAGAATCAAGGGCCACACGCGTCCGACTCCGATCGTTGAAGATATCGCGGTGCCGCCGGCTGCGCTGCGAGAATTCCTCGTCACGGCACAGAAGGTCTTTCAAACCCACGAAGTAACGGCGTCGCTCTATTCGCATGCCGCGGCCGGCCAAATCCACTTGCGTCCGTTTATACCGCCCCCGTCGCCGAACGATGGTGGCAAGCTGGAAGCTCTGGCCGCCGACCTTTATTCGGCCGTGTTCGCGGTCGGAGGGACCGTGAGCGGAGAACACGGCGATGGCATGTCTCGGTCGGCCTTTTTGCGGGCCGAGTATGGCGAGCTTTACCGCGTATTCGAGCGCATCAAGGAGATTTTCGATCCGCGGAACGTGCTCAATCCGGGAAAGATCGTCGGCGCCAACGAGACGATTCCGAAGGATCAAATCAGGCCTTTGGCAGCATCAGCCGTTGAGTTTGTGCCGTTTCAATTGAGATGGAACGCCGATGCGCTACTCAAGGAGTCGGTCGGGTGCAACGGTTGCGGCATGTGCAAGACGCAATCGCCGGAGTCTCGCATGTGCCCCTTTTTCCGGGCAGAGCCGCGCGAAGAAGCGAGCCCGCGTGCCAAAGCCAACGTGCTCCGCGACATGCTGACGGGCCGCCTCGATCCGCACGAGTGGACCGGGGATTCGATGAAAGAGCTGAGCGACCTGTGCTTCAACTGCAAGCAGTGCCAGCTCGAATGTCCGTCAAACGTCAATATTCCGCAAATGATGATCGAGGCCAAAGCGGCCCAAGTCGCCGCGCACGGCTTAAGCCGGGCCGACTGGATTCTCTCGCGGGCCCATTCGTTCGGCTGGCTGGGCAGCACCGCGTCGCTGGCGATGAATTGGGCGATCGGCAGCGCGGCCGCTCGCTGGTGCCTGGAAAAGCTGGTTGGAATCTCGAGTCGCCGCAAGCTGCCACTCTTCGCCCGACGGTCGTTTATGAGTTCGGTTCGCCGCGAGTTGCTCAAGTCGCCGCGGAAAAATCCGGCGAGGCGGCCTGTCGTCTATTTCATCGGCGATTATGTCAACTGGCACGATCCGGAACTGGGTCGAGCGTTCGTTGCGGTGTTGACGCATAACGGCGTCGGCGTGCACGTGCCTCCGGGCCAGACCTCTTCGGGAATGGCTATGATTTCCGCGGGTGACTTGGAAGCCGCGCGTATCGTCGCCGAACGCAACGTCCGCGAGCTGGCGGAACTCGCCCGTGAAGGCAGTCCGATCGTGTGCACCGAGCCATCGTCCGCGCTGTGCCTCAAGTACGAATACCCGATGATCCTGAACCATCCCGATGTGGACGTGGTCGCCTCCAAAGTCGTCGACGCCGGCGCATATCTCATGGGGCTGCACCGTGCCGGCCAGCTCAAGACGGACTTTCGGCCGCTCGATCTCGATGTCGCGTATCACACTCCGTGCCATCTCAAAGCGCTGCAGTGCGGCACTCCGTTGGCGGATCTGCTCTCTTTGATTCCCCAGTTGCGGCTGCATAGAATCGAAAAGGGATGCTCAGGAATGGCCGGCGCGTATGGGCTGATCGAAGAGAACTTCGCCACGTCGATCCGCATCGGTTGGGGACTGATCACGCAAATGCGCGATCCGGACCTCAACCTGGGCGCCACGGAGTGCAGCGGCTGCAAATTCCAGATGGAGCAAGGAACCTCAACGCCGACGGTCCATCCCCTCAAGCTCTTGGCGTACGCCTACGGCTTAATGCCGGAGATCGAGCGCAAGCTCCAGCCGACCAGACGGAAGCTCGTTGTCTCATGAAAGTTGTCGTGCGACTCTTTGCCCGGGCTCGCGACGCGGCCGGGGCCGAGCGGGTCACCCTCGACCTGCCGCCCGAGTCTCGTGTAGGCGATCTGCGAACCGCTTTGGCGGCCGATTTTCCCAAGCTGGCACCGCTGGCCCCGAGTTTGCTCGTCGCCGTGGGCAACGATTATGCGGGCGACCAGGCCATTTTGGGCGAAGATGCCGAAATTGCCTGCTTCCCGCCCGTGAGCGGCGGGTAACAATATGATTCAGCTAACGTCCGACCCGATCGATTACGCCAAGCTGACTGAGTCGGTCCGTTCAACGGCTTCGGGTGCCGTTGTTCTTTTTCTGGGAACGGTTCGGGAAATGACCGACGGACGTCAGACTCTCGCGCTCGATTACGATGCCTACACGCCGATGGCGGAGACAAAACTGCAAGAACTCGAAAACGAGGCCCACGCTCGCTGGCCCATCGACCAGATTGCGATCGTGCATCGCACGGGTCGTTTGAAACTGGGAGAGGTGAGCGTGGCGGTGGCCGTCAGTTGCCCTCACCGGCAGGAGGCGTTCGAGGCGGCCCGCTTCCTGATCGACACACTTAAGGCGACAGTTCCCATCTGGAAAAAAGAAAACTGGAGCGACGGCACGACCGAATGGGTCCATCCTGGCGTCGAGCCGGCAGCGGAAAGCGACTAAACTAAACGGCCATTCCAAACGCCCGACATCCGACCAGCATGCGAAGCGAAATGACGACTGACACAGCTCAATTGACGACCCGAGCCCCCGGCGAGACAGAACTCGTCGACAGCTTCGGCCGCGTACATACGAACTTGCGGATCAGCCTGACCGATCGCTGCAATCTGCGCTGTTTCTATTGCATGCCGGCCGACAACGCCGAGTTTATGGAACGCTCGGAGCTCCTCACCTTCGAGGAAATTGAACGCTTCGTGCGCATCGTCGTCGGGTTGGGCGTCAATAAAATCCGCCTGACGGGAGGCGAGCCGCTCGTCCGCCGTGATGTTCACAAATTGGTCGCCAAGATTGCTCCGCTACGCGGTCTCAAAGACGTCGGTCTCACGACCAACGGTATTCTGCTCGCCGAGCACGCGCAATCGCTGTGGGATGCCGGCCTGCGGCGACTGAATGTCAGTCTGGACGCGCTCTCCGCCGAGAAATTCAAGCAAATCACCCGTCGCGAGGGGTATGAAAGTGTTCGCGCCGGAATTCAGGCGGCCCAGCGCGTCGGCTTTCATCCGATCAAAGTGAACGCCGTTTCGGTTCGCGGCTTAACCGAGGATGAGATCGTTCCGTTTGGCCATTTCGCGCGGGAGACGGGCGTTGAACTGCGGTTCATCGAATACATGCCGCTCGACGCCGATTGCGCGTGGCAGCGGGAAAAAGTGCTCTTTGCCCATGAAATCATGGAGACGCTTGCACGCGAGATCATGCCGTTGGTCCCGTGGCGCGAACAGGACAAGAGTGCTCCGGCGAGCGAATTTGTGTTCGCAGACGGTGTCGGCCGCGTCGGATTTATCGCCTCGGTCAGCCAGCCGTTTTGCATGAACTGCAACCGCTTTCGCTTGACGGCCGACGGCAAACTGCGCAACTGCCTCTTCAGCCTGGAAGAGACGGACATCCGCGCGATCCTGCGCGGCGGAGGGACCGACGAAGAGATCGCCCAGGCCGTGCGTGAGTCGATCGCTGACAAAAAAGAGGGGCACGAGATCAACACGGCCCGCTTCATCCAGCCGTTGCGGCCCATGTACTCGATCGGCGGCTGAGCGTGTCCCGCATCTACCTGGATAACGCCGCGACCAGCTTCCCCAAGCCGGCCGCGGTTTACGAGGCGGTCGACCGTGCGCAGCGCGAAGTGGGGGCAGCCGAAGGACGCAGCGCCACCCGCGCGGCCATGCAGGTTCACCAGTTCGTTGAGCGCGGCCGCGAACGAGCCGCTCGCCTTTTAGGAGCCGAGAGTTCGCAGCGGATCGTTTTCACATTCAATGCGACCGACAGCCTGAATCTTGCGCTCTACGGACTGTTGCGACGCGGCGATCATGTCGTCACGTCGGTGATCGAGCACAATTCGATTCTGCGGCCGCTGAGGCATCTTGCCGATCGCGGCGTCACGGTCACCCACGTTGCCGCCGACGCAAAGGGCCGTGTCAATTCGAGTGACTTAAAAAGTGCCATCCAGAAAAACACACGGCTCGTCGCGCTCGTCCACGCATCCAACGTGACCGGCACGATCCAGCCAATCGACGACGTGGGTGAAATCGCGCGATCGGCCGGTGCCTTGTTCCTCGTTGATGCCGCGCAAACGGCGGGTCATTTGCCGATCGACGTCTCACAATCGCCGATCGATCTCTTGGCATGCGCGGGCCACAAGGGCTTGCTCGGCCCGTTAGGGACCGGGCTGCTCTACGTGCGGCCCGGCGTTGAAGAGCAGCTCCAGAGCGTTCGGCAGGGCGGCACGGGGACCAATAGCGAAAGCGACCGTCAGCCCGATCGCGT